>Ga0247842_10001511_pt1 | contig 38734 bp, 44 predicted proteins | sample LaCruzMarch2015__3_FD_192411 | JGI IMG/M metagenome (GOLD analysis project Ga0247842, IMG submission 192411) | Freshwater microbial communities from meromictic Lake La Cruz, Castile-La Mancha, Spain - LaCruzMarch2015_19m | ecosystem: Environmental > Aquatic > Freshwater > Lake | place: Spain...
CCATCCGTAGCTAATCGCCTTGTCCTTGTATGATTTGTACCCTAAAATCCGCACAAGCCGGCTCACACAAAGTGCCGGGCTGAGGTGGATGGCGTGAGCGCAGGCATTATGCGCAACAGGCTCCTAGGTGCCGTGGTGGCGATCGGGCTGCTCGGGACGTCCTTGATGACGTTGAGCAGTTTCCACCAGTCAAGGCTGGAGCACGACCTTAGGGAGCAACCCGCGGCCGATCTGGTCCTCAGCGCCCTGCAGGGGAAACTGGCCAACAACGAAACGATGCTGCGCGGCCTTGTCGGTCTGGACCTGGCTTCCGAGGGAGTCACCCTAGGAGAGCTGCAACGATTCATCGCTTCCTTCGAGAGCGACCGCCGCTCCCAGGACGGCCTCGGCACGCTGGGTTACGCCTCAGCCGAGGCCGGCAAAGCCCCGATCCGCCTGATCACGCCCCTGGACCCCAGCAGCCGCCGCCTGCTGGGAAGCGATCTCTGGTCAAAGGTCCGGGACTCCGGCCCGGACCTGCGCCAGGACGGCGGGCTCTTCCCAGGTCGTCCAGGGCCAGGGGAGCCCCCTTTCCTCGTGCAGACCCTTCCCATCCGCAGCCGTCCAGGCACGGCCCGAGGGCCAACAGCAGCGACACGATGGGCTTTCGCCACCTTGCCGCTGCGGCAGTTCATCCGGGAGGCCCTGCACCACCCGTTGATCCAGCTGAAGGAGCTGATCGACCTGCAGCTGTACAGCGGTGATCGTGCCGATCCCGCCCAACTCCTCTACGACTCCCGCAACCTCGCCCAAGCCGGCGTGCTGCCCCATGCCCAGTCGCGCCTGCTTGTGACCGGAGGCCAGCGGTGGCTGTTGCTGGTTCGGATTCCCCTGCAAGTCTCCGGACCTTGGCTGCCCACCTGGGGAGCGGTGCTGCTGCTGGGACTGGCGACCAGCCTCCTGGCGGCCCTGCTGAGCCAGCAAGTCCTACGGGGGAACCAGGCGATCCAACGGGAGGCGCTGAACAAGGAAGCGATGCGCCGCAACTGGGAAGACACTCAGGAATGGTTCCGCCTGCATCGCCAGGTCTTCTCCCTGATCCAGGAGGGCGTGGTGATCACCGACAGCAGCGGTTTGATCCTCTCCTGCAATGAGTCCTATGGCGCCATCACCGGCTACGCCGAGGAGGAGCTGGTGGGCCACAACATCCGCATGATGAACTCCGGCTACCAGAGCAAGGCGTTCTATGCAGCGCTGTGGGAGCAGCTGCTCGGCAGCGGCCGTTGGCAAGGGGAGCTCTGGAACCGACGCTCCAGCGGGGAGACTTACCCCGCCTGGCTCCAGATAGGGGTGGTCCGCGATGCGTCCGGCGCCCCCAGCCATTACTTGGCAGCTCTGGCCGATCTGACAAGCCTGCGGGAGAAGGATCGGCAGCTGGAATACCTAGGCTATCACGACCCCCTCACCAGGCTGCCCAATCTGCAGATGGCCGAGCTGCGCCTGAGTCAGCTCTGCCAGCAGTCACAACCTCTACAGGTGATCTGGATCGAGCTGGATGGCCTCAAGCGCGTCGAGGAAAGCTTTGGCCAGGCCAAGGGGGACCGCTTGCTGCAGGTCGTCGTCAAGCGGCTGGGCCGCTTCGTGGGCCCCTCGGACCTGATGGCCCAGGTCGGCAGGAGTGAGTTCCTGATCGTGCATTCCCTGGATCCGGCCGATCCCACAGGCCTGCAGATCGCCAATAAAATAGTTTCAGGATTGAACGATCCGATGGCGCCGGTGGAAACGCTGGAACTAGCCCTTTCGGCCTGGGCGGGCGTGAGCTGCTTTCCCCAGGACTCCACGGAGCCGGAAACCCTGCTGCTGTTCGCAGCCACGGCCCTGGGGCAGGCCCGGCGCCAAGGGCCGCAGGCGGTCCTGCCGTACACCGCCGAGATGACGATCCGCAGCCGGCACCGCCTGGCGATCGAGGCCCATCTGGAGCGGGCGGTGGAAGCCGGCCAGCTGGAACTTCATTACCAGCCCCAGGTGGACGGCCAGGGGAAGCTGCTGGGGGCGGAGGCTCTGCTGCGCTGGCGCAGTCCGAAGTTCGGTCTCGTTTCACCACTGGAGTTCCTCCCCATCGCCGAGGCCAGCGACCTGATCCACCGGATCGGCGAGTGGGTGCTCGAGGACGCCTGCCGCCAGTGGCAGGCGTGGGTGGAGGACCGCCTGGCCCCTGGCCGGCTGGCGGTGAACCTCTCCAACCGCCAGTTCCAGGACCCACGGCAGAGCGTGCCCCAGCTGGTGGCGGCGTGTCTGGCCCGCACGGGGCTTGACGCCCACTGGCTGGAGCTGGAGATCACGGAGAGTTGCCTGATGCCGGCCCTGGGCACGCGCGAGCAGCTCCTGGAACTGGAGGCCATGGGAGTGGATCTGGCGATCGACGACTTCGGCACCGGCTTTTCGTCCCTGAGCACCATCCACAAGTATCCAATCAGCAAGCTGAAGATCGATCGCTCCTTCGTGGATGGCGTTGACACCAACCCCACCTCCCAGTCGATCGTGCGCGCCACCCTGGCCATGGCCCAAGGGCTGGGGGTGAAGACCCTGGCCGAAGGGGTGGAGCGCCCCGAGGAGCTGGCGTTCCTGCTCCGCTATGGCTGCCCCGCCTTCCAGGGCTATCTGTTCAACCGTCCCCTGGCCGCCACCCAATTTGAAGCCCTGCTCCAGAAGCAAGCAGCCGCCGGCCCGGCGCCCGGCGGCGACGCGGCCAAGGTGCACCTGTGATGGGAGCCCCCCGCTGCAGCCTGACGCCGCGCCAGGGTCTTGTTCTGGCGCTGTTGGCCGGGCTGACCGTGCTGGGCAACGTGAGCGTGGTGCCCCTGTTCTTCAGCATCCATATCCTGCTCGGATCGATCGCTGCCACCCTCAGCCTGTTCTGGCTGCGGGGCTGGTGGAATGTGGCGATCACTCTGGTGGCGAGCCTCTACACCTGGAAGCTCTGGGGGCATCCCTGGGCCATCGTGATCTTCGGCGCCGAGGCCCTTTGGCTGGCGCTGTTCGTGAACCGCTTCAGTGGTCCGCCGGAGCACGATTTCAAGGGTCGCCTCATCCTGGCCGACATCGGCTTCTGGGTCCTGGTGGGGGTACCGCTGGTGTTCTTCTTCTACGGCACCGTGCTGCAGATCGATCCTGCGAATGTGGCCGTGGTGGCCGCTAAGCAGATGGTCAACGGCATCGGCAACACGATGGCAGCCTTCCTGCTGTTCGTGCTGTTGCAGGTTTGGTGCAACAGACAGGGCCAGCGGCTGCTGCCCCTGCGGGGCCTCGTGATCTCCGCGGTGTTGGCAGCCATCACCTTGCCCTCGATGGGCGTCACCCTTCTCTCGGGCAACCTGCTGCAAAGCGCCACCCAGCAAAGCATTCTAGAAAATCTGCGCAGCGTCGGCGAAGCCGCCGCCCAGATCAACCCCCTCCAACTCGGCGATCCATCCCGGGGTCTGCCGGCCAGCAGCGGCGCGACAGCGTTCCTGGTCACCGACATCGATGGCACCCGGATCAGTTCCAACCCGAGTTTGTTCCTGCGGCTGGAGGACCATTTCCGACCCGCCCCTGCGCAGCAGAAAATGGTGCGTGGACTGCAGATCCTGGTTCCCAACGGCAACCGCCCTGCCCTCAGGGTGTGGGTCAAGGGGTACTGGAGCACCACGCTGCCCTTCGCCCGTTTTCAGGTCCAGGTCGTGCAACCCGCCGCGCCGGCGGTGCAGACCCTGCAGGAGCAAAGCACCAGCCTGCTGATCACACTCCTCTCGGTGATGCTGTTGGGAGTTCTGGTCAGTGAGGGGATCGCCTCGTTAGTGGAGAGGCAGCTTCGAACCCTCCGCATCCCCTTGGTGGAAACGACAGGAGCGCCTGCATTCAACGGCAGCCTGGCCAGCGAGCCCCTCGTGGTCAGCAGCAGCATCATCGAGGTCCAGGACCTGGCGAGCCGCCTCCAGGAACAACACAGAAAAGTGGCGCGACTGAGCCAGGACTTCACTGTGGTGAACGCCAGACTCAAGCAAAGCACCGAACGACAGCGCATCCTCCGCAGCACCGATCCCCTCACGGGGATCAATAACCGCTCAAACTTGGCACGCATCCTGAAACACGTTTCGGAACGGGCCAATGCCTTTTCCGTACCCCTGTCCTGCCTGGCCTTTGCTGTGCATGGACTGCGGCCGATCAATGCTGTCCACGGGCTGCAGAAAGGGGACGAAATCCTGCAGCAATTGATCGCCAACACGAAGCAGCTTCTGCACGCCAATGACGAACTGCTTCGTACCGGAGGCAGTGAATTCCTGGTGTTGCTCTGGGACCAGCCGCTGGAAGCGGCCCGCACCACGGCGGAACAGATCCGCAAGGTCGTCAGCGAGACCGACCTACCCCCGTGCGACGGATCGTCGGCTCAGCTGACGATGAACGCGGGGATCAGCCTGCTGGCCGCCTAGGATAGAACTGGGCAGGCGATGTTTTCCAGGGTGGAGCTGGCCCTGAACCAGTCCCGCGACCTGGGGACCCATCAGGTGGTGGTGCGCTGAGGCAGGCCGATGGCCTCCAGCCGGGCGTCCAGCGCCTCGGGCTGGTCGACGGGCAGCCGTGTCACCAGCTCCCCATCCACCACCAGCACCGGCGCCTGGCCGCAGGCCCCCAGGCAGCTGACGTGCTGCAAGGCCCAGACGCCATCGCCGGACGGATCGTCGAGGCGCACCCCCAGCCGCTGCTCGATGCGGGCCGCCACCTGCCCACCTCCCTTCACATAGCAGGCGGTGCCAAGGCAGACGGCACAGCGGTGGGCGGTGGGGGGCTCGAGCCGGAAGAGGTGGTAGAAGCTGGCCACGCCATGCACGCGGCTCAACGGCAATCGCATCCCGATGGCCACGTCCCGCAGCGACTGCGGCGCCAGGTAGCCGTGGAGCTCCTGCACCTGGTGCAGCACCTCGATGAGAGCGTCGGCGCGGGCGCCATGGCGACGGATCACCTGGGCGATGCGCGGATCGGTGCCGGAGGCGACCTGATCGGTGCTGGCTGCGGTTGAAGCGGTCATGCCGTCGTTGTCCCACCTCCCCTTGCTAGCCACACCTGGGGCCATGGTCAGCAAGGCCGCCGCCGCAGGAATGCAGATAGCAGGAATGCAGCGGCCCGGGCTACGGACTGGACGCAGTCCTCTAGCTATGGTCACCCAAGTATGGGTACGTGCCCCATGAAGCCTTTCTTTCAGGCTCACTCCCAGCCATGACGGGCGGCAAGTACCGGTGAAGTGGCTGGCTATTGATTAGCCGTCTCATTTGTTAGTCCGAATCATTTGATTTCTTCCCAACCTCGATACCATCCAAGATTCGTCGTCTCGGCCGTTGCCCTGATCGGCCTTTTTCTGCTGGACCTTGCCCTGACGAGAACCCTGGGCATCACCCTGTTCCAGTACTACTGGATTCCCGTGGTGCTGGCGGCTTCCTTCTCCACACCGCGCCAGGTGGGTTGGATCACGAGTCTGGCGATCGCCCTCACCGTCGCCTGGTCACTTCAGGCACCCCAGGCCACACCACTGGAACTGATGCTGCGGCTGGCCGGCCTGATCGGGTTTGCCTGGGTGTCGATGCATCTGGCTCGGGAACTTCAGGCGAAGGAACGCAGCAACCGGCAACTCAAGGAGCATTACCAGTTGCTGGCCGAGAACGCCCCGGATGTGGTCCTCAGCAGCGACCGGGACGGGCGGATCGCCTGGGTCTCGCCGTCGGTGCGGCAGCTGCTGGGCCATGACGCCCGTCAGTTGCAGGGACGGACCATCGACGAACTGCTATTGGAAGCGGACCGCGGGCAGCTGGATCAAGCCATCGGACGGGTCCTGCAGGGGAACAGCAACGTCTGCGAGCTGCGCTTCCGGGCCGCCGACGGGGGCAGCCGCTGGGTCTCCATGGCCCTGCGGCCGGTGCTCGCGCCCGATGGGGAGGTGATGGGCATGGTCGGCAGCTGGCGCGACATCCAGGGGGAGGCGGAGGCTCGCCAGGCGGAAGAGCGCACCAAGGCGGCCCTGGCGGCTTCGGAGGAACGGTTGCGCCTAGCGATGGAGAACGCTTCAACCGGCATCGCCCTGCTCGATGCCTCAGGCCATTTCCTGTCCATCAACCCCACCGGCTGCGGGCTGCTCGACCGCGACCCGGCTGGTCTGGAGGGCCACACCTGGCACGCCTTCTCGCCACCGGCCGACCAGGCCAGCGAAGCCCCGCTGATGGAGGATCTGCTCAGCGGCCAGCACCCCTGCTATCGCCTGCGCAAGCGCATCCTCCAGAGGGCCGGCAACCCCATCTGGGTCGATTGCAGTGTCTCCTGCTCACGCCGTCCCGACGGCAGCCTGGCCTTCGTGATCGCCCAGTTCAATGACGTGACCGAGATGGTTCAGGCGGAAGCCGCCCTGGCCACCTCCGAGGAGCGCTACCGGCTGCTGGCGGAGAACTCCAGCGATGTGGTGCTGCTGATCAAGGACGGGGTGATCCATTGGATCTCCCCCTCGCTCACCTGCATGCTGGGCTGGCAGCCGGAGGACTGGATCGGCCATCCCCTCAGCCGCTTCATCCCCGCCGACGAGCAACCGGTGCTGGAGCGCCACCTCCGTACCCTGGCCAACGGTCAGACGGTGGTCAGCCGGCTGCAGGCCCTGGCCCACGACCACAGCCAGCGCTGGGTGGAACTGCATGCCAGCTCCCACCGGGATCCGCTGGGCCGTCTCGACGGCATCGTCGGGTCATTCCGGACGGTGGATCAGGAGATGGCCGCTGAACGGGAGCTGGCCCGCCGCGCCTGCACCGACGAACTGACCGGCCTGGTGAACCGCCACGAAGCGCTGGAGCAGATCACCGCCATCGCCGGCCGTGTGCTGCGCCATGGCGATGCCACCGCCGTGCTGTTCTGTGATCTCGACAACTTCAAGGGGATCAACGACACCTTCGGCCACGTGCCAGGCGATGAACTGCTCAGGACCGTGGCCACGCGGATCCGCATCGGCCTGCGCAGCGGCGACATGGCCGCCCGCATCGGTGGCGACGAACTGATGGTGGTGCTGCAAGGGGTGCGGAGCCTGGACGATGCGATGGCGATCGCCGAAAAGCTGCGCCGGGCCGTGGCCGAACCGATCCCCACCAGTGCCGGCGACCTGTCGATCACCCTGAGCATCGGCGTGACCATGGTCCAACCCGGCGAAAACCCCGACGAAATCATCTCCAGGGCCGACCGCGCCATGTACCGGGCCAAGCAGACCGGACGCAACCAGGTGCTGCCCTTCACCGATCAGAGCGATGCCGTCGACAACCGGAGCGCCGCCTGGCGGCCAGTGCTCTGAACGGCTCAGGATCACTCGCCTTCAGCCACGCCAGGTGGGCTGACCTCCGCGCGCCAGGGTGCCGCGGTGGCGCCAGAGCGCGGCCGGACTCACCTCAATGCCGTGCTGTCGGGCCAGATCGGACGCGACCTGGGGTGAATCAGATGTTTGCAGGGCGACGGCGAACCCCGGATCACACAGAGCCAGACTCTTGACCCGATGCAGAGCTTCGGTGGCGTTGGGATGGGCGTGGGTACTTGTGCTGGATCGTTCGCAAGTTGTCATGGGATTTCCTCTGCTCTTCATTCATCCTAATCAGAACGAATTATCGCCAAGCTGAGTGGAAACACCCATCCCATCGTTGCAGCTCCGTTCACTTGCCTTCCGTTCAAGACGTCCGGAAATAGGCCGCCCCCTTGCCCCGGCTGGCGGCCGTTCCATAGATCTTCGCAGCCGGAAAATACTCAGCCTCCAGCTGCACCGTGGCGGCCGCCTCTTCTCCGGCCGTTTCAGCAATGAACTGCAGGGTGAGATCAATACCAGAGGAGATGCCAGCCGCCGTCCAGATCGCCCCATCGCGGGTGAAGCGCTCCTCCACCACCTCCACGTCGCCGAGGGCACGCAGGCGCTCCAGGGAGGCCCAGTGGGTGGTGGCCCGCTTGCCCGAGAGCAGGCCGGCCGCCTGCAGCAGGAAAGCCCCGGTGCAGACCGAAAGCACCGCCCGGCAGCTGGCCGCCTGTTGGCGGAGGAAGCCGATCAGCGCCGGATTGTTCACCTGCGTGCGGGTGCCAAGCCCGCCCGGCACCAGCAGCACATCCAGCGGCGGAGCCGTGGCGAAGCTGGCCTGGGGCAGCAGCACCAGCCCCTTGGCGCAGGTGATCGGCGCCTCGCTCTGGCCGATCAGCAGACACTCCCTCGGGCCGCTGGGCTGGAGTGCCCACAGGGCGGCCATCTCCCAGGGACCGATGGCGTCGAGTTCCTCCACCCCCGGGAACAGCAGGAGGCCGAAGCTTCCGGCACCGGTGGACGCGGCTGGATCCATCGTTGGCCCCTCCCGCAGGCGCAGCAAAGCGTTCAAGTTTCCCACCCGCAGCCGAACAGCAGCGAGGATCAAGACCAGGCCCGGAAGCGATGGCGATGGGGACAGCCACAGCGGCGACCAGACGTTGGCGGCAAGGGCTGTTGGCCCTGGCCCTGGCGGCCCTGCTGAGCCTGGTATCGCCCGCAGCAGCAGCAGCCGGCGAACTGCAAGTCTTCGTGCGCGAGGGCTGTCCCCACTGCGCCGCCGCCAAGGCCTTCCTGCCCGAGCTGCAGCGGCAGCGGCCGGCCGTGCAGGTGCGGCTGCGCGACGTGGGGATCGATCCGCAGGCCCGCGACGACCTGCTGCGCCTGTCACAGCAGGCGGGCATCCAGGCCCCCGGCGTGCCCGCGTTCGCGTACGCCGGCCGGCTGCTGGTGGGGTTCGATGACGCTGGGGGCCGCGGGCAGGACCTGCTGGCCCTGGTGGCAGCGCCCAGTCCAGACAACCCCGGCGAAGGCGCGGCCGGTGCCGCAGGGCTCAGCCTCGGCCCCCTGGGCCGCCTCAGCGTCGACGGGCTGGGCCTGCCGTTGTTCACCCTGGCGATGGGGCTGCTGGACGGCTTCAATCCCTGCGCCATGTGGGTGCTGCTGTTCCTGCTGTCACTGCTGGTGCATTGGCAGAACCGTCGCCGCATGGCCCTGGTGGCGGGCACGTTCGTGCTGGTCAGCGGAGCGGTCTATTACGCCTTCATGGCCGCCTGGCTGAACGTGTTTCTGCTGCTGGGCTGGTCCACCGGGCTGCGGCTGGTGCTCGCCGGCCTGGCGATCACGGTGGGGGTGGTGAACGTGCTGGACAGTCGGCGCCAGGGCAGCGGCTTCAGCCTCTCGATCCCGGCGTCGGCCAAGCCAGGCCTCTACGCCCGCCTGCGCAACGTCGTCCAGTCCCGCTCCCTGCTGCCGGCCCTGGCGGCGGTGGCGGTCCTGGCCGTGGTGGTGAATGCCGTGGAACTGCTCTGCACCGCCGGCCTACCGGCGATCTACACGGCAGTGCTCAGCCAGCAGAACCTGCCAGCCAGCGCCCACTACGCCTACCTCGGCCTCTACATCCTCGGCTACATCGCCGATGACAGCCTGATGGTGGCCGCCGCCGTGCTGGCCCTGAGCAGCAACAAGCTCACCGAAGCCGGCGGCCGCTGGCTGAAGCTGATCAGTGGCGCGGTGATGCTGGCGCTGGGGCTGGCCTTGCTGCTGCGGCCCGGATGGCTGCTGTGAGGCTCACCCCAGCAGCGCCTGCACGCTGGCCAGCTTGTCGTCGAGGCTCTGGTCGCGGTCGGTGCGGGTGTTGATCGTCACGGTGGTGAAGATCCTCGGGCAGCCCATGGCGTGCACGGCGGCATGACAGGCCTCGATCGCCGCCATCACCGCCGCCCAGTCACCCTCGATGGCAGTGCCGTTGGGATGCAGCCGAATCGTGAGCCCGGCCTGCTGCAGCACCCGCTCGCAGGTGGCCACGTAGGACGCCAGGCTCACCCCCACACCAATCGGCACCACCCAAAGATCAACGATCACCTTCATGGTGCGGGGGACGGGCAGGGGTCATGCCGATCATCACCAGGTGCCGATGCTGAACAGCAGCTGCAACAGGGCAAAACCCGCCAGACAGGTGGCGGCCAGGAGCGGAGCGACATGAACCAATTTTCCAATCCCTCGTTGAGGTTGGTCTAGGCCAGGGGAGGCCACCACGAAAGGCCCTGGAGGCGCTGCGTGTGGAGAGCCACAGACACAGTTAGTGATGAACTTTTGTCCTTCGCCCAGGGATCCAGAACCAGCCATCCAGCCCGGCGCCGTTCGATCTGAGGCCCATGGCCCGGCCATAGCCCAGACCACAGAACCGGGGGTCTGCGGGCGTGCTGCACGAGCAGCACAACGTGTGCTTGGCCACAATTCTGTTCAGGCTGGACTGGCGGCCCCGCCATGCTGAGGCCGGTCTGCTGGAGACCCCAAGCGGAGTGCCCATGCAGGTCTTCGACGTCCTGGTCTCCTTCTCGGTGCTCAGCTTTTTGCTGCTGATCGCCCTGGTACTGCGCCGGCGGGTGCCGCTGCTGCGCCAGCTGGGTCTGCCAGAAGCCCTGATCGCCGGCCTGTTGGGGCTGGCGGTGGGTCCCTACGGACCGGTGCAGCTTGTCCCCGACACGATGATTGAGGTGTGGGCCCAGGCACCGGCGGCCCTGATTGCGCTGGTGTTCGCCACCTTGTTTCTTGGCCAGCGGCTGCCCAGCCCGCAACAGCTATGGCAGCGGGCCGCTCACCAGACCGCCTTTTCGATGGTGATCGGCTTCGGCCAGTACCTGGTGGCCGGGGTGGTGGTGCTGGCCCTGCTGCGGCCGCTGCTGGGCAGCCATCCGTTGATGGCCACTCTGGTGGAGGTGGGCTTCGAGGGAGGCCACGGCACGGCAGCCGGCATGGGCCGCACCTTCCAGGAACTGGGCTTTCCCGCCGGGCGCACCCTGGCCCTGGCGATGGCCACCGTGGGAGTCATCGCCTCCGTGCTGCTCGGCACCGCCCTGGTGCTTCTGGGCCAGGCCCGCACCTGGCTGCTGCGACAGCGACACCGCAGCCCCGCCGCCCTGGTGGGAAGTCGCAAGGGGAGCTTCGGCGCCCAGGGGCGTCTGGCGGCGGAGCGGGCCGCCGGGCTGATCCCCGCCGATCAGTCCATCAGCTTCGATGTGCTCACCCTCAACCTATCGCTGGCAGGGGTGGCGGTGGGCCTGGGTGTGCTGATCAAGCAGGGATTGCTGCAGATCGCGCCGCTGTTCGATGCCTTACCGGTGTTTCCTTTGGCGATGGTGGGTGGGCTGTTGGTGCAGCTGGTGCTGCAGAAGCTGGACCAGCCGTTTCTCGCCTCGGCCACGGACCAGGCCAGCATCGCCTCGCTGTCGACGGACGTGCTGATCACCGCCGCCATGGCCAGTCTGAATCTGCCGTTGCTGGCCGACAACCTGCTGCCGTTCACGATCCTGGCGGTGGTGGGACTGGTGTGGAACGTGTTGATGGTGTTGGTCCTGGCTCCGCGGCTGTTCAGCGATGCCTGGTTCGAGCGGGGCATCGCCGATTTCGGCCAGGCCACCGGCAGCACCGCCAACGGCCTGCTGCTCCTGCGCATGGCCGATCCGATGGGTCGAAGCCACGTGATGGAGGCGTTTTCCTTCAAGCAGCTGCTGTTCGAGCCCTTCCTCGGCGGCGGCCTGATCACGGTGTTCGCCCCCTTGGCCATCACCTCCTTAGGGCTGGGGCGCTGGACGGCCCTCTGCCTGGTGCTCACCCTGGTCTGGCTGGTGGTGGGCCTGCGACTGCTGCCCAGAATCCAGGAGTGATGGGGCCTCTTCCGGGCCAGGAACCACCCGGAAGCCAGAAAGGGCTCAGGACTCCAAGGGCCGGAAGCCCCGCAAACGCCCAGGCACCTGGGCGGCGACCACCACCCCTGTCGGGTCGGTGGCGAGTCCGGCCTCCCGCAGCCGCTGCACGGTCCACCAGTTGCAGTTGCGGGTCCACAGATAGGCGCCGTGGGCATGGACAAAACGACCACCGTGGTCGGGCCGCGATGGCAGGGGGGCGCGTCGCTCGCCGGCGGGGGTGCGCTGGGCCGAGCGCTCCAGGGCGGTGAGCAGGGCCTGCAGGGTGGGGGCCTCCACCTGACGCTGCCACACGGCGACCGTTCCCTGCAGCCGCGGCGGATCGGGGTGGCCGGCGAGGAACAGCACCGAGTCAGTGGGCAGAAACAGGGCGGCGGCCAGGGCCTGGGGGCTGCGGTCGGCGCCATGGAAGTAACGCCGGTCGCCCCAGGCGACTTCCACGAACGGGGCCGCCTCCGCCCCCGGGGGACCGAGGCGCCAGCCTGGCGGCTGCTGCACCACGATCGAGGTGTGGTGACCCCAATCCGCCACCAGCACGGTGTAGGGCCCCGCAGGGGGCAGCGGCAGCGGCGCCAGCTGGGCGCGGGGCTCAGGTCGCGCGATGGGCTGCAGCAGCGGCCGGCCCACCAGCTCCAGCAGGAGCGCCAGCATCAGGAGGCCACTCCCAGCAGCAGCGACGATGGGGGCAGGGGGACTTGAACCCCCACAACGTTGCCGTCTGCGGATTTTAAGTCCGCTGCGTCTACCAATTTCGCCATGCCCCCGCGCAGGGATCCTAGATTCACCTCACTTCGCCGAACCCCGGTGGCCCTGAGCGGACCCCTGAGCAGCCTGCCGCTCGACACCCTGCTGGTGATCGGCGCCTATCTGGTGCTGGCCGGCGCCTACCTGGTGGTGGTGCCCCTGGCCCTCTACTGGTGGATGCACAAGCGCTGGACCGTGATGGGCAAGATCGAGCGCACCGCCATCTATGGCCTGGTGTTCCTGTTCTTCCCGGGTTTGATCCTGTTCTCCCCCTTCCTCAACCTGCGCATGGCGGGCCAGGGCGAGGCCTGATCCGTGACCCGCGCACAGGCGATCCTGCTGGGATTGGTGGTTTTCGGCATCGGCGGGGGGGGCTACTGGCTGTTCCGCTCCAGCGGCCTGGAGGGTTTCTCCCCCGGCATCGCCGCCTCGGCGGTGCTGATGCTGGTGGTGCTGGGCTGGACGGCCAGCTACCTGCTGCGGGTGGTGGGCGGCAAGATGACCTACATGGAGCAGCGGCGCCGCTACCGGGCCGCCTACGACGCCGTCACCGACGAGGAGCTGCAGCGAAAGTTCGACGCCATGAGCCCCGAGGAGCAGGCCAAGCTGCTGGCCGAAGTGGGGCAGCTGCAGGCCGACGCCGAGATGTGAGGACGACCCCATAGGCTCAGAGGCCCCGTCCTGCCATCCGGCCCGATGAGCGTCGCCGCCACCGCCGGCCCTGCCACCACCCCCACGCCGATCCAGCGGCGCTTCGCTGCCCTGCGGGCCGAGGGGCGTTGTGCCCTGATGCCCTTTCTGATGGCGGGGGATCCCGATCTGACGGTCACCGCCGCCAGCCTGCTGGCCCTGCAGGCCGCCGGCGCCGACCTGATCGAACTGGGCATCCCCTACAGCGATCCGCTGGCCGATGGCCCGGTGATCCAGGCCGCCGCCAGCCGCGCCCTGGCCTCCGGCACCACCCCGGGGCGGGTGCTGGCGATGCTGGACTCCCTGCGGGGCCAGCTCACCCTGCCGGTGGTGCTGTTCACCTACAGCAACCCCCTACTCAACCGGGGTATGGAGAGCTTCTGCCGGGAGGCCGCCGCCGCCGGTGCCGCCGGCCTGGTGGTGCCCGATCTACCGCTGGAGGAGGCCCAGAAACTCTCCGCGATCGCGGCGGGTCATGGGCTGGACCTGGTGCTGCTGGTGGCCCCTAACACCCCGGCCGAGCGCATGGCCCGCATCCACATCGCCAGCCGCGGCTTCACCTACCTGGTGAGTGTCACCGGCGTGACGGGTGTGCGCGCCAGCCTGGAAACGCGGGTGGGTCCGCTGGTGCAGCAGCTGCGGGAACTGGGTCCCACGCCGGTAGCGGTGGGCTTCGGCATCGCCACCGGTGCGCAGGCCCTGCAGGTGCGCCGCTGGGGCGGCGACGGCGCCATCGTGGGCAGCGCCCTGGTGCGGCGCATGGACCAGGCCCACCAGAGCGGAGCCGATGTGGCCGCCGCTGCCGGTGCCTTCGCCGCCGAGCTGCGCACCGCCCTCGATCAGCCGCTCTAGGCGCTACAGCACAGGGGCGCAGGCGCTCAATGACAGCAGCAGCACCAGGGCGGCCAGCAACGACGCCGGGGCAAGCGAAGCCATCGGGCGCAGGTCGGGATCGCGCATGGGAAAAACCGGCATGGTGGAGGGTGGATCCCCCCATGATGGAATGAAGATCAAGCTCGAATTGCCGTTCTCCCCCGCCTGCCTGCGCAACCAGGAGCCGATCCTGACGCTGCTGCGCCGGTGGATGCCCCCGGAGGCCCGGGTGCTGGAGGTGGGCTCGGGCAGCGGCCAACACGCCATCCACATGGCCCGCCACCTGCCTGGGGTGCGCTGGCAGCCCAGTGAGCGCCCCGAATCGATGGCGGGACTGGCCGGACGCATTTGCCTGGAGGGCCAAAAGGACATGGCCCCGGGGGCCCTGGTGGCGCCGCCGCTGGTGCTGGATGTGACCGAGGCCCACTGGCCCAGTGGGCCCTACGAAGCGGTGTTCACGGCGAACACGCTGCACATCATGCCGGCGGCCGCCGTGCCCCACCTGCTGGCCGGCAGTGTCAAGGTTCTGACCGGCGAGGGCCTGCTGCTGATCTACGGCCCGTTCCGCTACGGCGATGGCCACACCGCCGCCAGCAATCAGGCCTTCGATGCCCATCTGCAACAGCTGGATCCGGCCATGGGGGTTCGCGACGCCGTGGAGCTCCAGGCCATGGCCTCCCGCCTGGGGCTGCACCTGCAGGCCGATGCGGCGATGCCGGCCAACAACCGCCTGCTGGTGTTTCAAAAAAGCGATGACGGACGCGGAGAATGAAAGGCTGAGAGACGTTCTCCCCCCACCCTGCGGCCCATGAAATTCGTCCTCTGGGGCACCTACTGCACCGACGCCCTCGAGCGCCGCACCCCCTACCGCGACGAGCATCTGGCCGGACTGCAACGCCAGAAAGAGGAGGGCGTGCTGCTCACCCTGGGGCCCACCGTCGACGCCAGCCACGTCTTCGGCCTCTACGAAGCCGACGACCTGGAAATGGTGGAGAGCCTCGTCAAGGGGGACATCTACTGGCGCCAGGGCATCTGGACGGCCGTGGAGGTCTATCCCTGGATCCAGGCCTTCTGAGCCCCGCGCCGGCGCAGGGGCTGGAGCAACGCCAACGACGCCAGTTCAGCCGCGGGGCCAGCCGTCCTGGGCCTGCTGCCACACCCAGGCGGCCACGGCTTCGGCCCCGCCGTCACCAAGAGCCTCGCCGTAGCCGCCCATCTGGCCGATGCCTGTGGCCGCAATCGTGGCGATTACCGTTGGATTGGCGGCGCCATTGCGCTCCAGCGCTGCCAGCTTCAATGTCTTACCGCGGCGGATGATGTTGCCGCCCTGGGCATGGCAGCCGATGCAGTGGGCCTCAAACAAGCGGCCGCCCGTATCAAGACGGGCGACCTCGGGATCACCGGCCTGCAACGCAAAAGCTGGCCCTGGGAAGCCAAGGGCCGGTGGCGGCAGGATCAGGCCCAGCACCAGAAGCAGGCCCACCAGCAGCGACAGCAGCGGACGCCAGCGGATCAATCCTCTTCGTCGGCGCTGCCGGCGGGGATCAGACGGATCTGCTTGCGGCCGAGCTTGATCTCGAACTCATCGCCGGGCTTGAGATCAAGCATGGCGGTGTAGGCCTTGCCGATGAGCAGATTGCCGTTGCCCTGCACCGTGGCCACGTAGCTGAGCTTGCGCCCCCCTTTGCCGACCTTGCCGGCCGCACCGAATTCGACCCCTTTGGCCTCCAGCAGGGCCTCGTAGAAGGCGGTGAAGTTCAGACGCTCGGCACCATCCTTCTTGGTAGAAACATAGCCACAGGCCCGTACGATCTCCGACTTGCCGACATCGCCGAGTTCCTTGACCTTGGCCAGCAATTCCGATCCAGTCAGCATGGTATAGACGCGGTGTCGTGTGTGAGGTTAGAACAAAAACATACACCAGCGCGATCAGCCTTCTGCCGAAAGCGGCGACAATCCATGCACATTCACGTCCATGATGCTGCCGATCCGTCCACTCCGGCCCGATGATTGCCAGCAGCTGGTCGCTGTGTATCACGAGGCGGTCATCAGCCAGGCCGGGAACCTCTACAGCCCGTCACAGATCGAGGCCTGGTCACAACAGGCAAGCCGCAATGATGACTTCCGGTCGTCATTGCGGCGCGGCCACGGGTTGGTGAGCTGTGCCAACGACGACGACACGATCATCGAAGCGTTTGCCCTTCTCGATCCCAGCGACCGGCTCGCCCTGCTGTATTGCCGGGGCCGCTCCAGCCGCCAGGGACGGGCCAGTGCCCTGCTGGGGGCCCTGGAGCAGCACGCCCGCTCCCAGGGGGTGGGCCGTCTGCGCACCGAGGCCAGCCAGCTGTCAAGGCCGCTGCTGGAGCGGCGGGGCTGGGTGGTGGACGGCGAAGAAACGGTGCTCCTGGGGGGCGTCTCCTTCCTGCGCTGGCGGATGGGCAAGGATCTGCCCTGACGCCTGAGCGCCTCCCCCCATGGCCGAAGCCCAGCTGCAGCAGTTCCTGGAGAAGGTGCGCCAGCTCAATGCCTTCGTGGCCCTGAGCGAGGCCGATCCCGCCCTGAGAGCGGCCCTGCGCGACTGTGACGATCACCATCAGGTGGTGGCCCTGGCCCGCTCCTGCGGCTTCGAGATCGGCCGGCGCTGGGGCGAGCCAGCAGCGGGCGACGGAGCCGAGGCAGGCTCTGCTGGGGAAGGCGCCTCCCTGGTGCGGGGCCCCTGCCCCAACGCTGGAGAGGAAGTGACAACGGTGCTGCTGCAGACCCCGCAGCTGCGCCTGGAGCGGATCCACTCCTGCAGCGCCTCCAGCCCGGAGGGCTTCTGGTACGACCAGACGGAGCAGGAATGGGTGCTGCTGCTGCAGGGCAGCGCCCGGTTGCAGTTCGCCGATGAGGCCGAACCCCGTTCCTTGGCCTGTGGTGACGCGCTGCTGATCAGTGCGGGTCGGCGGCACCGGCTGCTGGCGAGTGACCCGTCTCCTGGAACGATCTGGCTGGCTCTGTTCTGGACGCCCCATCCCGCTGACTCACTTCCGACTCATTGACGCGGCGCACCATCCAGAAGGCCGCCGCCAGGCACACCACGGCCACCCCAAGACCCACCACCAGCATCGGTTTGTTCTCGGCGTTCGGGGGCAGCACGATCACCTTCCGGGCCACGGCCGTGATGGCGGTGAGCAGCACCAATTCGATCTGCACCACATGGCGGCGCAGGTAGGAGGTGATGTTCTGCAGCACCTCGATGGCGATCAACAGATTGAGCAGATCGCCGAGCACGGCGATGAGGCCTTCCCCCACCCAGCGCCGGTTGGGGTCGAACAGCTGAACGACAACCTCGACGGTGAACTTGAGGGCCGCCACCGCCAGCACCAGGAACAGCACGGCTGCCAGCAATTTGGCCACCCAGCGCTCGCCCCGGTCGATCAGGCGCAGAAAGATCGTGTCCTGGAAGATCCGCTGCAGACGTCGCATCAGTTCTTGAACGGCTGGTAGTTGGGCTGGGCCGGCGTGTCACTGGGGGGATTCTCAATCACGGTGTCGCAGGTGATTGAGCCATCGACGCCGGTGACGCAGTTGGTGGGCTTGATCTTGGTTTCCGGCCCCACATTGCCACCACGCTTGAGCATGAAGGACTCCACCTGGGCCTGGGCCGCGCCGGAGAAGCACAGGCCGGCAACCAGGGCAGCGGCGGCCCGCAGGGAACAGGGGAAGGTGGCGTTCATGGTGGTGGTCGTCGGCACGGGGCCGCAGGATCGGTCTGACCCCACTCTGGAGGCTGGTCGCCTGGCCCGCCAGCCCAGGGGCCCCTGGCCTACTCGCCGCGGATTTCCTGCAGCAGCAGATCGAGCTGCCCCATCGAATTCGCCAACGGGTCGTTGGCTGCAGCGAAGTCGGCGTCCTCGCCGGGCTCCTCGGCCAGCCACTGGGCCTCGATGGCACAGAGGCGCTCGGCCAGCCCCGCCGCCCCCTGGTGGCTGTAGGTGCGGTGCAGCTCCTCGAGCAGCACGGGCATGCGGATCGATCCGGCCCTCAGGGCCCGACGCAGATCCGACTGGGTGCGGCCGGTGAGCCGCAACCAGTCCTTGAGGAGGCTCTGGAGCTCGTCGAGCTGCTCCGGGCTGAGGGAAGGGGCGGACGCCTGCATCGACGGACGTTACCCCTGCTGGCGGAAGAGGGGAAACCAGCGATCCAGCCGACTCTGGGCCCGGGCGCGGATCGCCGGCGTGCGGTGGGTGCCGCAGAGCCCCAGCAAGGCCGTCAGGGCCACCATGTCGTCGCTGAAGCCGGCCGCCGGGATGAAGTCGGGGATCAGATCGAGGGGCAGCAGTAGGTAGGTGAGGGCCGCCAGCACGGTGAGCCGCACCTGGGGGGGGGTGCCGCCATCCAGCAGCAGCTCCACGCACTCGAAGGCGGGGCGGGCGATGGTGCGGCCAGCCCGGCGCAGCAGCCTCACCAGCAGCGCTTCATCGAGAACGGCGCTCTCCAGCACCTCGGCATCGACGGGCGCCTGATCGGCGGGAGCAACAGCCATGGCGATCTGCTCAGGGGAAGGGACACGCCATCGGGTTTGGCGTCCATTCATTCTGTGGGCCACGCCGCGTCATCCACGAGGGGTGGATCCCCCTACGTGCAGTCGTCGACCAGGCCGCTTTCGATGCCGGTCTTGCGCAGCTTGCGCAGGGCCCGCTGCACCACCTGGCGGCAGTACTCGCGGCTGCACTCCAGCTGCCGGGCCACCTCGGCCAGGGTGCGCCACTCGTGGCTGCCGTCGAGCCCGAAACGCAGCATCACCACCGTGCGCTCCTTGGGGGTGAGGTTGGACTTCTCCAGCAGCGTCCAGACCGACTCGGTGCGCTCGGCCTGCTCGGCCCGCTCCATCGGCGCCGGCTCGTTGCTGGGCAGCACATCCACCAGCTCGGAGGGATCGGCCTTGGAGCGCACCGCCCCCTGCAGGCTGACGGTGACGCTGCGCAGCTCGCAGCCCAGCAGGTCTTCCACCTCGGCCACGGGCAGCCCCATGGCGGTGGCCAGTTCACCGGCGTTGGGGGAATGGCCGTGGGACTGGAGATGGCGCGCCTTGGCGGCCCGCAACCGGGTGAGCTTCTCGTTGACGTTGACGGGAATGCGGATCGTGCGGCTCTGGGTGGAGAGGGCCCGGTTCAGCCCCTGACGAATCCACCAGTAGGCATAGGTGCTGAAACGGTGACCACGGGTGGGATCAAACTTTTCGACCGCCCGGGTCAGTCCGATGGTGCCTTCCTGGATCAGATCAAGTAAATCGAGGCCCTTGCCCTGATAGCGCTTGGCGAGATTGACGACCAGCCGCAGGTTGGCTGTCACCATTTGCTGTTTGGCCCGCTCGCCGTTGCGCATGGTGCGCTTTTCGAGATCGTCGTAGTCACAGGCCGGACCCGTACCGCCCGCCTGGGAACAGCGTTCCTGGAGGCTGACCAACGCCTGCACTTTTCGCCCCAAGGTGAGCTCCTGCTCAGGGGTGAGCAGCTGATGGCGGCCGATCTCGCCGAGAAAGGCACTGAGGGAACTCGCCATGGAGCCTCCGAATCGATACGTTGAACCTACGGTTGTTTCTGGATGTTCCTGAAACAAACAGAAAGCCTTCAGTGTTCCGTTGCGTCTTGCGCATAAAGCCAATGAGTTCCTTATTTTCTGCTGATTTCAGTCGGATGTCGGAGATCGGTGCGCCCCGGGGCCCGGAGGCCAGGAGCCAGCCGCTACCGTCCGGGGCGATCCCCTGACACCAGCCGATGGCCGGGCTTCTCTCCATCCCCTCCGAGGTGCTCTCCAGCGCCGGGGTGGCCTACGTGCACTACCTGAGCTTCATGGTCTGCTTCGGCGCCCTGGTGCTGGAGCGGCGCCTGATCCGGCCCGACCCGGACCGCAAGGACGCGATCCTGATGGTGATCACGGACGTGACCTACGGCCTGGCCGCCCTGGGGGTGCTGCTCAGCGGCATCCTGCGGGTGCTGTATTTCGGCAAGGGCTCCAGCTTCTACACCGAGAACCCCCTGTTCTGGTGGAAGGTGGGCACCTACCTGGCGGTGGGCGCCCTTTCCCTTTATCCCACCATCACCTACATCCTCTGGGCGATCCCGCTGCGCAAGGGGGAGCTGCCCAAGGTGAGCGAGGCCCTGGCCAACCGGCTGCGCTGGGTGCTCAACATTGAGCTTGTTGGCTTTGCCGCCATCCCCCTGATGGCCTCCCTGATGGCTCGCGGAGTCGGACTGGCGGGCTGATGGGCCGGCCCCATCGCCTGCTGGTGGCCGGCCTGGTGCCGGCGTTGCTGCTGCTGGCCCCGCCGCTCCAGGCCGCCCCGGCCGCTTGCCCCGTGGCTGTGGCCACCCGCGCCGTCGGGGAAACGCCCAGCACGGCCGCCGCCGTTCCCCCGGGGGAGCCAGGCGCGGACTACCGCCAGCGGCTGCGGCCCACGGGCCTCGGCTGGCCCCGGCTCGATCACTGGTGCGTGTGGGTGGAGCCCGCAGCGACGGGCGGATCCGGCCAACGCTGGGACGCGCTCTGGCTCGGCGCCGTGGAGCGGGCCCTGGGCCAATGGCAACAGGAACTGACGATCACCCGGGTGGAGGATCCGGCGGCGGCCCAGGTGCGGATCCAGCGACGGCGGCCGCCGCTGCAGCGGCAGGCCTCCGGCCGCACCCGGGCCAGCCATGGCCGCGCCGAGCTGGCGGTGGTGGAGGCCGACCGGGGCGCCGGCTGGATCCTGGAGCCCCGGGTGCAGGTGTTGATCAGCCCGGGCCAGCGGCCTCTGGCCACCGAGGCCACCGCCCTGCACGAACTGGGCCATGCCTTCGGGCTGTGGGGCCACAGCGACGATGCCGCCGACGCCATGGCGGCCGTTCCCGGGGCCCAGCCGGTGCTGGCGCTGAGCCGGCGCGATCGGGCCACGCTGCGCTGGCTGTATGCGCAACCCACGGGCTTCGGCCACCCCCTGCCGCCCTGAGCGGGCCGTTCAGGGCGGCGGGGTTTCCTCGGCATGGGGGGGCCGGTGGGGTGGGTGACGGTGGTGGTAAGGAACGAAGCCGGGGCCGTAGATCTGGGCCAGCCGGGTGGGGCTGAGGGCGTGGTCGGGGGTGCCGAAACAACGCAGGCTGCGGTTGAGGCAGAGAACGCCATCGCAGGTGCGGCGCACCATCTCGAGGTCGTGCGACACCTGCAGGATCGTCCAGCCTTCGCTGCGCCGCAGCTGGTAGAGGAGGGTGTGGAACTGTTCGGCCGCCCGGGCGTCGAGGCCGGCCTGGGCCTCATCGAGCACCAGCAGGCGGCGGGGGCGCACCACGCAGAAGCCCAGCAGCACCCGCTTGAGCTGGCCCCCGGAAAGTTCGGACAGCAGGCGATCGGCCAGGTCGGCGCAGAGGGTCTTGCGCAGGGCGGCGCGGATGGCGCTGCTGCGCTCCTGGCGGCCCAGCCAGGGCAGGGACAGGCCCGGCGAATCCCAGCCCAGGCCCACGAATTCCGCCACCGTGAGCGGGAAGCGGCCCCGGGGAATCAGGGTCTGGGGCAGGTAGGCGAGCTTGGCGCGCAGCTCCCGCGGCAACTGGCCGCGGCTGCCGAGGCTGCAGCCCAGGAAGCGCACCTCGCCGGCCTGGCGGGGAAGGATGCCGAGGATCGCCTGCACCAGGGTGCTCTTACCGGCCCCGTTCGGGCCCACCAGGGCGGTGTCGGATTCGGCCACCAGCTGGAAGCTGACGTCATCCACCGCCGTGACGGCCTCACGCCGCACGCTCAGGTGACTGACTTCGAGAACCATTTCGGCCATGGCTTCAGCCTACCCAGCCGGCCCCGGGCTGGCTGTCGCCATCCCAACGGGCGGGCCACGAGAATGGTCACCAACGCAATGAACAACGGCACCCCATGACCTGCATCGCCGTGAGTGGAGCTTCAGGCAAGACAGGTTGGCGGGTGGTGGAAGAGGCCCTGGGCCGGGGCTGGGGCGTGAAGGCGATCCTGCGGCCGGGCTCGGCGGTGCCGCCCGGGCTGGCCGGCGCCGAGCTGGTGCGCCTGGAGCTGGGTGATGGCCAGGCGCTGGCGGCGGCGCTCTCTGGCTGCGACGCCCTGGTGATCGCCACCGGGGCGCGGCCGTCGGTGGATCTGGCCGGCCCCTTGAAGGTGGACGCCCTGGCGATCCGCTCCCAGATCGCCGCCTGCCGCGAGGCGGGAATCAAACGGGTGGTGCTGGTGAGCGCCCTGTGCAGCGGTCGCTGGTTCCACCCGCTGAATCTGTTCGGGCTGATCCTGGTGTGGAAAGGGGTGGGGGAGCGCTGGCTGGCCGCCAGTGGCCTCGATTGGACGGTGGTGCGCCCCGGTGGACTGAAGGAAACAGAGGAGGGAATCGAGGCCGAAGGCATCCGCTTCAGCGGGCCCGACCAGCAGGAGAGCAACAGCATCCCGCGGCGGCTGGTGGCGCGGGTGTGCCTGGATGTGGTGGAGAGCCCGGCCGTCATCGGCCGCATCATCGAGATCACCAGCAGCCCCCAGCTGCCGGCAGTGGCGCTCGGGGAGTGGCTGGCGAGCAGCGCGGCCTGAGGGCGGCTGTAGGGTCGCGGCAGCGACGGCGGCGGCGGCTGGATGCGCAAACCCATTCTCCTGGTTGGCCTCACGGTGCTGATCGCCGCCGGAGCCAGCTTGGCGGCGGCCAACCTGCTGATGCGGGGCGTCGCGCCAGCCAGCCAGAACGCTGCGGCGGCGCCGCCGTCCCTGTCGGATGGTGTGGTCCTGGGGGATCCCACGCCTCGCTTCGTGGCCAACACCAAGAAAGAGGCGGCCGAAGCCATCGACGCCACGGCCTGGGCACCGATGAACCAAGCGCTGGTGCAACTGGCGCGCCGCTACCTGGGCCTGCCGTTCAAGGGCTTCTCCCTCGATGGCGGCCCGAAGGAGCAGCTGCTGCTGGATCTGACCCAGTTTGATTGCTTCCTGTTCGTGGAGCAGCTGCTGGCACTGAGCAACAGCCGCAAGGTGGACACCAAGACCGAGGGGGTGGAGCGCTTCGGCGAGCACGTGCGGCGGCTGCGCTATGTGGATGGCAAGGTGGACTACTGCCGCCGGCAGCATTACTTCAGCCGCTGGGCCGAAGCGGCCGAGCGCAATGGCTACCTGGTGAACCTCACCCCGTTTCTGCCGGGGGCCAGCAGCCGCACGGTGCCGCTCAATTTCATGAGCAACCACATCAGCAGCTACAAGCCGATGCAGCTGGCCCGCAACAAACAGTGCATCACGGAGCTGGAGAAAGATCTGGTGCTGAACCAGGCCTACATCCCTTTGGCGGCGCTGAGCGGGGTGCTGCCGTCGCTGCGCAGCGGCGACATCTTTGCCCTGGTGACGAAGGTGCCGGGGCTGGATGTGACCCACGTGGGCTTCCTGGAGAAGCGCGATGGGATGCTGGATGCGATCCACGCAGCTGATGGAGCCGGGGTGATCCGGAGTGGGAACTTCGGCACATACGCCGGCAAGGTGCAGGAGGTGATCGGGATGGCGATTTATCGGCCGCGGCCGAATCAGGGGGAGAAGGCGGGGAGTGCTAAAACGGGGGAATGAGGGCGAACACGTCGGACTCGCCAAGGGTGATTCCATTGGAAAATTGAAAAGACTCAATCCTGAACTCCTTGGCAAGGAAGTAATTCGAAACCAGCAGCTGGTCCTTGGTCACGAAGTTCATTTCAAGGTTTAAGTTCTGTCGTTGAAAAGAGATCAGATCAGTTGACTTCAGATTTGAGAATCTGACCGTGTCATGGTTTGCAGGATTTGGATCGTAGTCTGTGATCTGCTTCAGGGAACCACTCCTGGCGATCACATAGGTGTCGTCACCTTCTCCACCATTCAGAATATCGCTGCCAGTACCAGAGAGGAGACGATCCCGGCCTCGTCCACCATAAAGGACATCGTGGCCAGAACCTCCATCGAGAATGTCATCACCGTCGCCACCATGGAGCGTGTCATTTCCATTTCCACCTGTCAGCACATCATTGAGGAGGCCACCATAAAGAAGATCGTTTCCGTCCAGCCCCTTGATGCGGTTGACCATGTCAGTAAAGCCACCAAGGGTGTCATTACCTGCTGTTGCTCCGCCCACGACAACCCGATCTCTGAGTTGTCTGTCACCCCAAACGACACCGTTTGAGAACTGAAAAGCTTCAATACGAAAGGCCTCTGAAACAAAGTAATTTTCGACTGAAAGCTGACCTCCTCCTGCAAGACGCAACAGCAGCTGATTGCCGTGACGCTCGACTGCGGTGACATCCTGGGATCGAAGATTCTGAAACATCACCACATCTCGATTGCCAGCCGTATAATCCAGATCGCTGATCTGCTTTCGATCTCCTCCCTGCGCAATCACATACACGTCATCTCCGATCCCGCCATTCAGGCTGTCGTTGCCACGACCGGCCACCAACCAGTCACGACCTGAGCCGCCACTCAATACATCATTCCCTGCACCACCATCAAGCCAATCATCGCCGTCGTTGCCATTCAGCCAGTCATTCCCATTCCCACCCTTCAACACATCATCAAACACACCACCGTGCAACTGATCATCGCCATCCAACCCATCAATTCGGTTCACCATATCTGTGAATCCACCCAACCAGTCATTGCCTGACGTTGCACCTCCTACCACCGCACGATCCCGCAGATCCACATCCCCCCACAGCTCTCCATCCGCAAACTGAAAGGCTTCAACCCGGAAAGCCCCTGATACAAAATAGTTATTCACCCACAGCTGGTCGCCATTCCCGTAATGCAGATACAGCTGTGAACCATGCCGTTCCACCTGCGTCACATCGGCTCCCAGCACATTCGTGAACATCACCACATCTCGATTGCCAGCCGTATAATCCAGATCGCTGATCTGCTTTCGATCTCCTCCCTGCGCAATCACATACACGTCATCTCCGATCCCGCCATTCAGGCTGTCGTTGCCACGACCGGCCACCAACCAGTCACGACCTGAGCCGCCACTCAATACATCATTCCCTGCACCACCATCAAGCCAATCATCGCCGTCGTTGCCATTCAGCCAGTCATTCCCATTCCCACCCTTCAACACATCATCAAACACACCACCGTGCAACTGATCATCGCCATCCAACCCATCAATTCGGTTCACCATATCTGTGAATCCACCCAACCAGTCATTGCCTGACGTTGCACCTCCTACCACCGCACGATCCCGCAGATCCACATCCCCCCACAGCTCTCCATCCGCAAACTGAAAGGCTTCAACCCGGAAAGCCCCTGATACAAAATAGTTATTCACCCACAGCTGGTCGCCATTCCCGTAATGCAGATACAGCTGTGAACCATGCCGTTCCACCTGCGTCACATCGGCTCCCAGCACATTCGTGAACATCACCACATCTCGATTGCCAGCCGTATAATCCAGATCGCTGATCTGCTTTCGATCTCCTCCCTGCGCAATCACATACACGGCATCTCCGATCCCGCCATTCAGGCTGTCGTTGCCACGACCGGCCACCAACCAGTCACCACCTGAGCCGCCACTCAATACATCGTTTCCGGCTCCTCCAATGATCAGATCCTGCCCAACTGAGCCTTGAAGATGGTTGGATGGTGCAAACCCTCGGAATAGTTGATGCTCCGAGAGAAGTTGGTAGAAGATGCTGTTTGGAAGCTTCTGAGCCGAGGCATACTCCTGAATCCTAGCCAGAATCAACTCGCCTTCATCCCCTAGCGACCTCAAGGCTCGACTCAGACGGAACAGCTTGAGAAAGTCTGAGGACTGAAGGACATGAGCATCAAGATAATTTGCCACCTTCGCAAGAGTAGTGCTTGAAGACTCCGAATGAATAGCTCCGTCAGGTCCAACGAAGTGCTGCAGGATGGGCCAGCCATCCGTCTGAAGGATCAACTGATCTTCCAACTGGAGACGAAAATCCTCGTAGGCCTTATGCAGCATCGTCACTGAAGCCCCAACGGGGCGAGGATCAACCCAACCTTCGCGATAAGTCTGACCGAGCAGACGTTCCATGACAGCCAGGCGTCCGTCAATGGAGTTCCAGTTTGATACGTCCTGCTCGGAAGACACTCCGACCCAGTAGAAGATCAAGGGATCAATCAATGCCTCCCGCTGCACGGTGCTGCCTTGGATCCATCGTTGCAAGATCGATCGCAAGTCACCGGATAGATCCGAGGCCATGGCCTGATGTAAGTCCGGAACACTGCCCATCCCCTTCAAATCAGGAAGGCTTGCCAGTCCTTCGTCTAGTAGAACAGGACGAAGCCATTTCGTCCGTGCCTGATCTACTCGAAACCAAACATCGTTCATGGATTGCATCGTTCCATCGGAAGCTTGGAACGCACCGATCTGAAGATGACGATTACCCTGAGGATCGGTCAAGCTTGACGCTGCATAGCCAACCCCAAGCCGAAGGACACCAGCCTCATTGAAGGTTTGAAGCTCGCCTTGATCGACAACGCCATTGCTATTTCCGTCCAACCAGATCTTCAGAGTGTTCCACGCTGAATCGAGATGATCAATGAAGTGATCTCCATTGTCGTCAAGAACTCTGAGGGCCTCAAAGCCGTTGGCGGCCTTACTCCCATTCGGTAGCAACGTATGATTTCCGAACAGTTCAGCTCCACTGTCGATGGTCCCGTTCCCATCAAGATCGCGAACCAGTAGACCATCCGTAGAACTGACCCACCCGGTCCGTTCAGCAAAGCCATTATCGTCGTGATCAAAAAAGATTCCAGAGGCACTCTCTGCCAAGGTGATAACACCATTTCGGTCAAGATCCAGAACAAGCGGGCATGAATAAGGCCTTTCCGCCGTCTGGAATTGATCTCTCATGGCCTCCATGCCTTTGTCCCAGAGATCAGCAAGGTGGCCAGCTAGAAACTCAGCCGTTTCGTCTGCATAGGCACTGCCAAGCATGGAAGCGGACAAGATCAGTCCACCAGCGGCCAACCAACCCAGGGGACCAGCGGCAAGAAGAGGGGCCACAGCAAGTGAAGCCAATCGGCCAGCCAAGATGGCCCCTGCATTCTCCAAAGCCCATTGGGTCAGAATCCGCTCAGCAGATTCTTGATCTCCTGCATCCATGGCCGCCTTAGCGTCATGGGCCACGGCAGCGAGGCTGACAACATCAGCAATATGGCCCAGCTGGTCCAGGGCCTTGAGCCATCGGGTTGTGCCGAGTCCGTTCTGAGCCTGAAGATCCTGCCTGTAGTGAACAGCCAGATTGTCCTGAGCTTTCCGGATGTCCTGAAGCGCCTCTCGATGAGCAGCAACCCTCTCTGGGGGAATGAAGTCCGCCATGGACCGCATCGGAGTATCGGGGGGAGGAGCTGTCCCATTGATGACATTCGAATCCTCGAAGAAGCTTCGGGCATCGAGGATGTATTGGTTTCTCTTCAGTAGTGGGTTCCCATCAGTATCAACGGCAATTTGCAATCTAGACGAGCGCTCTTCTGAAGCCGCAATGATAACTCGGAATGCTTGTTCTACCGTCATGCCGTTGAAGGCTGCTATTGGAATGCCATCAATGCTGGTGACATTAGGATTTCCAAGAATAATTGGGAGCTCCGTCTGAAAGAACACGCGACTCATGGATGCTCCACCAGTTATCGTTACGACTTCGCCCACCGCCTCTGCGGCAAATCGCGCAGACAACTCATCCCAAATACTATTTGGAATTCGAACTCCATCAACTGTATCGCCATAAAGAAAACCGCTAAGCCTATCTGGATCATCCTTGAATATCTCGTCAAACTTATCCGCCAGAAGATTATCCTTGTTTCCATTTTCATCGATCATATTGAGAAACTTACTCACTTCAGACTGATCGATGATGCGTACATCGTTTCCCGATTCCAAAAGCGAAACAGCCATCTCGCCCGCGCGAACAACTCCAGCCGATTGCGCCTCAAATCTGCCTGCTATCCCGCTGTAAAGGACAGTGACCGACCCTTTTGTATTCCAGTCGATCCTTCTAATCAGGCTGAGCAACTGCTCCTTAGTCTGAACCGAGGCGAGTTCAGCCCTTGCCTGCTGTGCAGTAAGCATGACGAAAGTCCAATGAGACTACTTTTTATGATCTAAACTAGAACTCAAACACAACAGTCCGATTGGGTGCAAATGAATTTCTCCTGCCGTCATATCCATAACAGCAAAGCGCCTCTTTAAGAATGGATATCGCCGTTGCAGGGTCGAGTCCTCCGAAGTTGTCAGGCTTGACACACACAATCGCCTTCCATACAATCCGATACGGATCATCCCTAAAACTGGTTGATCTATCGCCCAGGCTCAAAACAAATGAGAGAAGCCGATCCTCCATAGACAGGACAAATCTTCCTTCAGGCGGATACCCCCTGGCAGGATCCTCAGAAATCTCTCCCCAAAGAAAGAGGTCTCGCACAAAATCCCTTGTCCAGTAACATTTAGAACTTGGAGCGAACGGCAAGTCATACTTGACGATGTCCTCATCCGAGACCACTTCGTTCACGAAGGCCATCTGGATCTCTTCAAAGGCGATGGAGCCGAACGGGGGGAAGCCTTGATCCGCGATGGCGCTGTTGCCATCGCGCGGCTTCCCGGGAAACAGGAGCTGCACGTTGAGAACGTAACGATGGGGAAAGGATTCGGCCAGTTCCGGCAAAAAGCCGAAGGCCTGCATGTCCTGTTCCAGGCTTCCCGGGAGCGGTCAAGCCCCCCTCACCGATCCAACTCCAACCACTTCCGCGCCTCCACCGCCGCCTTCTCCTGCCCCTGCCGGTGCCCGAAGGCAAACGCCGCCACGCAGATCAACGTGATCGCCGCCGGCACCGTGCCCGATGGCAGCCGGTTGCGGTTGGCCAGGTCGTCCGGCAGGCCCCCCAGCGTCAGCACCAGGAAGCCCACCGCCCCCAGCGCCGTCAGGCCATAGAGAAACGGTGTGACCGTGCGGCGCGTCAGGGCGTGCAGCAGCAGCACCGCCAGACCCACCCAGGGCAGGCTTGAGCCCAGCGCCCACAGCCAGCGTTCTCCCGATCCATCGCTCAGCCGGCGGCGGCAGGCCAGTTCGCGCTTGAGGCGGCTCATTCGCGCCGTGGCGCGCCGCGCCGCTCGGCCAGCACCTCCTGCACCTGGCGCCAGTCGACGCCATGGTGGGCCAGGGCCACCTGGAGGTGAAAAATCAGATCGGCCGCCTCGCCGGCGATCGCCGCCGGGTCGTCGTCCTTGCAGGCCATCACGAATTCGGCGCTCTCCTCACCGATCTTCTTGAGGATGCGGTTGTCGCCCCCCTCCAGCAGCTTGTTGGTGTAGCTGCCGGGCTCGGGCCGCTGCTTGCGCCCGTTGATCACCCTTGCCAGTTCGGTGCACACATCCGCCGGTGGCGGCAGGGCGTCCGGCCCCCCATCCGAGGCCGTTTCCCCTTCCTCGTAGAAGCAGCTGCGGGCACCGGTGTGGCAGGCCACCTGGCCCACCTGCTCGATCGTCAGCAGCAGCACATCGGCATCGCAGTCGTAACGCAGCCCCCTCAGCTTCTGGAAATGGCCGCTGGTGGCGCCCTTGTGCCATAGCTCCTGCCGCGAACGGCTCCAGTAGTGCACCTCACCTGTGGCCAGGCTGCGCTCGATCGCCTCCCGGTTCATCCAGGCCACCATCAGCACCGCCCCGTCCAGCCAGTCCTGCGCCACCGCCGGGATCAGCCCCGCCCCATCGAAGCGCAGCGTGGCGATCAGCTCAGGGCCCACCAGCTGCCCCTCCCCACCGGGCGACGGCGGATGACAGGATCCAGGGGAAGCGGCGGTTGGAGCCCCCAAGGGACGCGACGTCAGCTGCAGTGATCCTCCCCCATGTCCACCCCCGCGGCCCACACCTGCAGCAAGAGCTACGGCGGCTTCCCCTGCTGCCATCGCCAGTGGCGCCACCCGGGCCACTGCCGTTTCGTGCACGGCTACAGCCGCAGCTTCACCTTCTGGTTCGCCGCCCACCACCTCGACGTCCACGGCTTCGTGGTTGATTTCTCCAGCCTCCAGCCGCTGCGCGAGCGGCTGGAGCAGCAGTTCGACCACACCTTCCTCGTCAACCACGACGACCCCCTCCTCTCCCAGTGGCAGACCCTGCATGACCAGGGCGCCCTCGACCTGCGGGTGATGGCCAACGTCGGCATGGAGGCCAGCGCCGAACTGGTGTGGGGCTGGGCCAACGAGCTGCTGCACCAGCGGGATGGCGGCCGCAGCTGCTGCTGGCGCGTCGAGGCCCGCGAGAACGAGGCCAATGCCGCCTGCTTCCGCGCCCTCCCCGACTGGTTCGAGGCGGGCGCCACCACCAGCTCCGCCACCCCGGAGCCCTGGCCGGCGCCTTGATCCTCACCCGACTCGCCACCGCCTGGGCCCTGTTCCAGGGGCTGTTGATCGAGGCGCTGCCCTTCCTGCTGATCGGCGTACTGATCTCCGCCGGCGCCCGCTGGTTCGCCCCGGGGGGGCGCTGGCTGCGGCGGCTGCCGTCCCACCCCCTGCTGGGCCCGCTCACCGGCGCCGCCCTCGGTTTCGCCCTGCCGGCCTGCGAATGCGGCAACGTGCCGGTGGCCCGCCGCATGCTCAGCGGTGGCGCGCCCCTCGGCGCCGGCCTCGGCTTCCTGTTCGCCGCCCCCGTGCTCAACCCGATCGTGATCGCCAGCACCTGGGCCGCCTTCCCCGACCAGCCCTGGCTGCTGCTGGCCAGGCCCATCGGCGCCGTGGTGGTGGCCGTGGCCCTGTCTCTGCTGCTGGGCCTGGTGAGCGAACCGCTGCTACTGCAGGCCGACCTGCTGGCCGAACGGCGCCTGCACCAGCCCCTGGCGGCGGTGGGACTGCTGGAGCGCTCCAGCGGCCTGGTGGGGGCCCCAACACCGGCTGAGGCTGCCCCGGTCCGGCCGCCCCTGGCCGAGCTGATCAAGCACGCCAGCCAGGAATTCCTGCAGCTGGCCCTGCTTCTGGTGATGGGCAGTGTCATCGCCGCCCTGGTGCAATCCTTCGTGCCCCGCAGCTGGCTGCTGGCGGTGGGCGGCGCCCCCACCCTCTCGATCCTGGCCCTGATGCTGCTGGCCCTGGTGGTGTCGGTGTGCTCGAGCGTGGATGCGTTCCTGGCCCTCAGCTTCGCCGCCCAGGTCACCCCCGGGGCCCTGCTCGCCTTCCTGCTGCTGGGCCCGGTGATCGACCTCAAACTCGTCAGCCTGCTCGGGCTGCTGTTCCGCCCCCGCGGCCTGGTGCTCACCACCGCCGGGGCGGGCCTGGTGGTGCTGCTGATCGGCCAGTGGGTCAACCTGTGGCGCCTGTGACTCCCCCACCGCTGCAGCGGGCCGCCCTCTGGCGCGCCGCCAGCCTCGGTCTCTGGGCCCTTGTGCTGCTTGTCAGCAGCATCGACGGCCGCCTCGATCTGCTGCTGCGGGCCGTGTTCCACCCCCTGGTGGCCCTCGCCGGCCTGCTGCTGCTGACGGTGGCCCTGCTGCAGCTGCGCCTCGCCTTCGGGCCCGGCCGGCAGGAGCGGGGCGACCGGCGCCAGGCCCGCACCCTGCTGCTCACCGCCGCCATCGCCCTGCTGGTGCTGCTGCTGCCGCCGGCCCCCTCCTTCGCCGACCTGGCCGGCCAGCGCCCCCGCGACGAGACCGCCGACAGCGAGCTCAGCTTCGTGTTGCCGCCCGCCCAGCGCAGCCTCACCGACTGGGTGCGGCTGCTGCGCAGCCAGCCCGATCCCAAGTTGTTCGCCGGCGATCCGGTGCGCATCAGCGGCTTCGTGCTGCCGATGGAAGGCGAACCTCCCCAGCTGGCCCGCCTGCTGGTGCGCTGCTGCCTCGCCGACGCCTCCCCGGTGGGGCTTCCCGTCCACTGGCCCGCCGGCCAGGCCCCCTTCCCCGCCGACCAGTGGCTGGCCATCGACGGGGTGATGGGCCTGGGGCCCGCCCCCGGCGGCGGCGAGCGGCTGGAGGTGATGCCCAGCCGCATCCGGCCGATCCCCCGGCCAGAGCGGCCCCTGGAACCATGAGCCCGCGCTCCCGCCTCCCCTGGGCCCGGCCCCTGCCCCTCTCCTTGAGCCTGGCGGCCCTGCTGGCCCTGCTCCAGCAGCAGCTGCTGTGGCGCCAGCCGCCCCGGCTCGACCGGCTCACCCCGGTGGCCGCCAGTTCCGGGCCCGCCGCCCTGCAGGCCCGCTTCAGCCGGCCGATGGATCCGGCCAGCCTCCAGGCCGCCAGCAGCCTCAGCCCGCCCCTGGCCCACCGCTGGCTCGGGGATGGCGACACCCTGCTGTTCAACCTGGCCCCCGACCAGCGCGTCAGTTCCCCCTTGATCCTGCAGCTGGCCGGCCGCGATCGCCGCGGCCTGGCCCTGCCCCCCCAGCGCTGGCAGTGGGATCCGCGCCCCCGGTTGCTGGCGGTGGTGCCGGTGGGCTCCGGCGAGCAGGTGCAGCTGCGCGAGCACGACGGTCGCTGGCGGCCGATCACGCCGGTCTGGCCGCGCATCACCATGCTCGAACCGCTCGGTAACGGCGAGGCCCTGGCGGTGGTGGCCCGCTCCGAAGCCGGCCGCTTCCGGGTCTGGCGGGTGCCGCTGCGCCAGCAGCCCCTGCGCCCCCTGGGCCGCCAGGGCAGCGCCGCGCCCAGCCCTGTGCTGGCCGGCGCGCCCGAGCCCCTCGGCGCCACCGACAGGGTGTTTGCCCATATCAGCGCCAACCGCCGCGGCGACCTGCTGGTGCAGGCGGGCGGGGAGCAGCCCGACCAGGTGAGCCTCCAGCTCTGGCCCGCCAGCGGCGGCCCGCAGGACCTGCCACTGGAGGCCAGCGGCGCGGTGCGGCTGCTGCCGGAAGGCGGCTCGGCGGTGGTGCCGGAGATCGATGGCCTCAGCCTCCAGGACCTGCCACCCCGGCCGCCCCGCCGCCAGACCCTGCCCGGCAGCCGCGACCTGAGCAGCTTCTGTCCCCGCGCCGGGCGGGCCCTGCTGGTGCGCCACTGGCCCGATTTCCGCCGCTCCCTGGAGCTGGTGGAGCCGGGCCTGGCCCCGCGCCAGCTCTGGATCGGCCCCCAGGCCCTGGTGGCCACGGCCTGCAGCCGCGGCGGCGAGCGCCTCTGGGCCATGCTCGTCGAAGGATCAGGCCGCCCGGCCCTCACCCTGGTCAGCCTCGACCACCGCGGCAGCGTGCTGGCCACCAGGCGCCTCAGCCGCTGGGAGCTGGAACCCGGCACCGGCCTCAGCTACGACCCCACCAGCGACCGACTGGCCGTCGTGCTGCGCCAACTGGAGCAGGCCCAGGGGGCCCCGCCACCGGCCCAGGTGGTGCTGATCGACGCCACCAGCCTCACCCCCGAGCCCCTCGATCGGGAGGCACTCCAGGCCATCTGGCTGCCGGCAGGGTAGAAACGGGACCATGCAGGCCCCCTCCGCCCCTGATCTCCCCCCCCGCCAGGCCTCCCTGCTGGCGGAGCTGCGCCAGGCCGACGGGGAGCTGAGCGGCCAGGATCTGCACGCCCGGCTGCGGGGTGGCCCCGCCGCCATGGGCCTGGCCACCGTCTATCGCCACCTGCGCCAGCTGCAGCAGCGGGGCCTGGTGCGCTGCCGCCACCTGCCCAGCGGCGAGGCCCTCTACGCCCCGACCGAGCGGGACGAGCACCACCTCACCTGCGTTGACTGCGGCAGCACCCGTGTGCTCAGCCACTGCCCGGTGCACAACCTGCACCTTCCCGGTGAGGACCTCGGCGGCTTTCAGCCGATGTATCACACCCTGGAATTCTTCGGGCTGTGCGAACGCTGCCGGGGCGTCAGCCCTTGAGGCTGTCGCGGTGCAGCACCGCCATCACCTCAAGGATCTGGCTGCAGCGCTCGGCCGGCACAGTGATGAGTTCCCCCAGCCGCTGCAGCATCTCCTGCTCCACCGGCTTGAAGCTGCGGTTGGTGTGCACCAGCAGGGCCGCCATCGCGTAGGCCGTCTCCTGCTGGGGTGGCGTCAGCACCGGCGCGGCCTCCATCAGCAGCGTCTCCCAGCCGCCGCTGCGCAACCGCCCCAGCAGACCATCGAACATCGCCCCCATCACGGCGTCGCCGAGCTTGCTGTACGGCGAGCGCACCTCCAGCAGCTGGCGCAGCATGGCGGCCTCATCGGCGTCGAGGGCGCCATCGCAGGCCACGGCGGCAAGGCCGATGGCGGCGAAGGCTTCGCTGGGGTTCATCGAACGGGTTCATCGGCCGCCATTCCAGCAGCCTTTACGGCGCCGGTAGGGGGCTCATGGGGCGGTCGCGCCGTCAGAATCCCCACAACGGCTTCGCTTCTCCCCATGACCAGCACGAACCTGGATGCCCCGGCAGCGGCAGCAGCGGTCAGCGAGGCCAGGCCGATCTCCGTGCCGGTGACGATCCTCACCGGGTTCCTGGGGGCGGGCAAGACCACCCTGCTCAACCACATCCTCACCAACCAGGAGGGCGTCAAGACCGCCGTTCTGGTCAATGAATTCGGCGAGATCGGCATCGACAACGAGCTGATCGTGGCCACCGGCGACGACATGGTGGAACTGAGCAACGGCTGCATCTGCTGCTCGATCAACGGCGAGTTGCTGGAGGCCGTCTACCGGGTGCTGGAGCGCCCCGAACCGGTCGACTACCTGGTGGTGGAGACCACCGGGCTGGCCGATCCCCTGCCCGTGGCCATGACCTTCCTCGGCAGCGACCTGCGCGACCTGACCCGGCTCGATTCGATCATCACCCTGGTGGACGCGGAGAACTTCGGCCCCGAGACGCTGCAGGGGGAGGTGGGCCGCTCCCAGATCGTCTACGGCGACATGATCCTGCTCAACAAGTGCGACCTGGTCAGCGAGGAGCGGCTGGAGGCCCTCGAAAGCGAGCTGCGGGCGATCAAGACCGAGGCCCGCATCCTGCGCTCGGTGAAGGGCGCCGTCCCCCTGCCACTGCTGCTGAGCGTGGGGTTGTTCGAGACCGACAAAGTGGTAGCCCAGCAGCAGGCCGCCGCCGCCGCCCCCAGCCACGACCACGAAGATCACAGCCACTCTGGCCACAGCCACTCTGACCACGACCACGGCAGCCATCCCGACCACCAGGCGATCGAGGGCTTCACCTCCCTGTCCTTCCGCAGCGACGGCCCCTTCTCGCTGCGCAAGTTCCAGAACTTCCTCGACAACCAGATGCCGGCCGGCATCTTCCGCGCCAAGGGCATCCTCTGGTTCAACGAAAGCGAGCGCCGCCACGTGTTCCACCTGGCCGGCAAGCGCTTTTCCATCGACGACAGCGACTGGCCGGGGGAACGCAAGAACCAGCTGGTGCTGATCGGCAAGGATCTCGACCACAAGCGGCTGCGCCAGCAACTGCTGGCCTGTGTGGCCAAAGAAGCCGGCAAGGGCTTCGCCTGATCGCCCTTGCTCTATCGCCCTTGCTCTTTTGGCCGAATGGCGGCAACCACTACGGAAGCACCGGCTGGCGCCGCTAGGGTTACCCCCTACGAACATTTCCCATGACCGAGTTCCTCCTGATGACGGGCGCGCTCGCCCTTCTCGGTCTGGTGTTGTGGATGGCGATGGACTCCGACGACGACAGCGGCGGTGGTGGTCTGATGCAACCCGCCCTGATCCCGGTGCGGCGCTCCACGTCCTACTGAGGCGTAAGCATTGATACGCGCCTTCGCGTCGTTTGGTCCGTCTGCCAACGGGGAGCCTTCATAGGGTCCGGGCACACCCCCGTTCCTCCCGATGCCCAGCGCCAGGCTCCCCCTTCGTCGTCTCTTGCTTCCCGCCGGCGGATCCACTGCCGTGGGCGCAGCGTTGTTGGCCTTCTTCGGCAGTGGCACGCCGCCGGCGATCGGCCAGTCCATAGCCAACCATCCCGCCATCGCCCAGGCAGGCGGCAGCATCGGTGTTTATTCCGGCCGGCACTACAACACCGACAAGGAGCTCTATCGCCAGTTCACTGCCCGCACCGGCATCAAGGTGAACGTGCTGGAGGCCAAGGACGACGCCCTGCTGGAGCGCCTCAAGAGTGAGGGCAAGAACAGCCCCGCCGATGTGCTGGTGCTCGTCGACGCCGCCCGCCTCGACGCCGCCACCGACCAGGGCCTGTTCCGGCCAAGCCGTTCTGCCGCCCTTCAGCGCGACGTGCCCGCCAACCTGCGCGATGCCCAGGGCCGCTGGTTCGGCCTGACGCGCCGGGTCCGCGCCGTGGTCGTCAATCCCAAGCTGGTGAATCCCGCCACGATCCGCACCTATGCCGACCTGGCCAAGCCGGCGTTGAAAGGCAAACTCTGCCTGCGGGAGCGCAAGAGCCCCTACAACCAGTCGCTGGTGGCCAGCCGCATGATCCTCCACGGTGATGCCGCCACCCGCACCTGGATCCGCGGCATGGTCGCCAACTTGAACCAGCCCTTCTTCACCTCCGACACCCCCCTGGCCCGGGCCGTCGCCAAGGGAGAGTGCGGCGTGGGCGTGGTGAACTCCTACTACGTCGCCCGCATGCTCTCCGGTGAAGGCGGCGCCCAGGACAAGCAACTGGCCCAACAATTGAAAGTGGTGTATCTCAACCCGTCCCACGTCAACATCACCGGAGCCGGTGTCACCCGCCATGCCAGGAATCCGCAGGCGGCGATCAAGCTGATCGAATTCCTGGCCTCCCCCACCGGCGGCCGCGGCTACGCCGAAGCCAACAACGAATACCCCCTCAAGGGCTTCGGCGATAATCCGATCCTCAAGCGGTTCGGCACCTTCCGGGCCGATGGCGTCTCGGTGCAGCAGATCGGATCCAAGAGCAGGGCGGCCACCCAGATGATGGAATCAAACGGCTGGAAGTAGGTCACCGGATGGGGGTTTTGGCAACGGCCGAGCGGGCAGCAGCCAACAGGACCGCGCCACCACTGCGGCGTGCACCCCTGGCGGCGGCCGTGCTGCTCGTCTGCGGCCTGGCCCTGCTGCCGTTCCTGGTCCTGGCGGGCTTTGCCGTGCGGGAGGCCGGCTCCAGCCGTCTCTGGCTGGGGAGCGAAGGCCTGGAGCAACTGACCAACACCCTGGCGCTGGTGGTGGGCGTTGGCCTGATCGGTGCCTTCCTGGGCACCGCCAACGGCTGGCTCACCGCCTGCTGCCAGTTCCCGGGCCGCCGCTGGCTGCGGCTGGCCCAGGTGCTGCCCCTGGCGGCCCCTGCCTTCGTGCTGGCCGCTGTGCTGGTCGACCTGGGCAGCCGCTGGGGTTTCCGCGTGCACGGCATCGGCTGGGCCGTGCTGCTGCTCAGCCTCACCACCTACAGCTATGTGTTCCTGCTCTCCACCGAGAGCTTCGCCGGCAGTGGTCAGCGCCAGCTGGAGGCCTGCCGCAGCCTGGGCGTGGGCCCCTGGGGCAGCTTCCGGCGGGTCGCCCTGCCCCTGGCGCTGCCCTCCATCGGCGCCGGGGTCGCCCTCAGCGGCATGGAGGTGGTCAATGAGCTCGGCGCCGTGGAACTGCTGGGGGTGCCCACCCTCTCGCGGGGCATCCTGCAGCGCTGGCAAGGCGAAGGGGACCTGCAGGGGGCCGTGGGTCTGGCCCTGATCGCCCTGGTGCTGGTGAGCCTGCTGGTGGGGGCCGAACGCTGGATGCGTCACCGCAGCCGCCGCTGGAACATCGGCCAGGACGGCGCCGGCACGTTGCAGTGGGAGCTGCGGGGCTGGCGTCGCCACCTGGCCCAGCTGCTCACCCTGGCGCCGCCCCTGGCCAGCCTGGGGATCCCCCTCACCTGGCTGGTGCTGAGCCGTGACCATCTCCAGAGTGATCCGCTCGAGGAACTGCTGGCCCTCACCGGGCGCAGCCTCGGCCTGGCCCTGGCGGCCACGCTGGTCACGGTGGCGGCGGCCCTGCTGCTGGCCATCAGCCGCCGCTGGCTGTCCCAGCCCCTGCTGGGCCGGCTCACCTTCTTCGCCGGCATGGGCTATGCGGTGCCCGGCACGGTGCTGGCCCTGGCCCTGATGCTGATCGGCGGACCGCTGCAGCTCAGCCCCCTGCTGCTGCTGCTCTGGGGCTACGGCGACCGCTTCCTGGCCGTCTCGAAACAGGGACTCGATGCCTCTTTCGAGCACATCCCCCCCAGCCTCGACGAATGCGCCACCAGCCTCGGCTGCGGCTGGCTGGCGGTGCTGCGCCGCATCCACCTGCCCCTGCTGCGGGGTCCGCTGCTGGTGGGGGCCCTGCTGGTGTTCGTCGACGTGGTGAAGGAACTGCCCCTCACCTTCTCGCTGCGCCCCTTCGACTTCGACACCCTCTCGGTGCGGGTCTATCAGTACGCCAGCGACGAACGGGTGGGGGCGGCCCTGGTGCCAGCGATGCTGATCCTGGCCCTGGGGCTGGCGGCTTCGGTGGCCCTGATGCCGAGCCTCGAGCGGCAGGAGAAATAAACCATCAGAGCGACCTCAGTCGCGGCCGCAACAGCACTTGCCGCCTTTCCACTTGGAGCATTTTTTCTGGCGGCAGCCTTTTTTCTTGGCCTGCGGCTGCGGACCGCGGACGCTGATGGCGGCGGGGCTGTCGGAAAGGCTGCCGAGGGACTGGGCCATGGGTCAGGCGAAGGTAAGGGGGGGGGTAGAAAAGAAAGAGATCAGAAGGCCAGGGGAGCACCATCCACCAGGGCCGGCGCCAGCCGCAGGCTGGTTGCACCGCTGGGGACCTGCAGCAGCTCGGCGGCCCGGATGCGGGAGATCAACCGGGTGGTGGTCACCCGGGTG
>Ga0247842_10001512_pt1 | contig 38658 bp, 35 predicted proteins | sample LaCruzMarch2015__3_FD_192411 | JGI IMG/M metagenome (GOLD analysis project Ga0247842, IMG submission 192411) | Freshwater microbial communities from meromictic Lake La Cruz, Castile-La Mancha, Spain - LaCruzMarch2015_19m | ecosystem: Environmental > Aquatic > Freshwater > Lake | place: Spain...
CCGTCTCATAATTGAATAAACGAGATACTCATAAATATGGCTTACGTCCATTTTCATCCACATGGGTGACCTAAAGTCATGGTCGTTTCTCTGTGGTGGTAGTCCGTAAACCATTGGTTATAACCAGCGGCTAACGACGTTTCCACCACAGAGACACCACAGTTCACAGAGTACGCACAGAGCGACTAACTAACAACTGGGAAAACATAGTAACTGGAAATAGCGAAGAGTCAATTATTCCCGTGTTCCTGGACCGGATTTCCTGGATATGGCTCCGACCAGGCTCGCCGCCTCATCCGGCGTTAGATCCTCCGGCCTTCTCTCCAAAAGGGCAGCATCCAGCTCCGCTATTGCCTGCCGGCCTGCTCCCAATGCCGCCAGCCCCTTCTTTACTTTTTTGCGTCTATTGTTGAAGAGCCCCTCTGCCAACCTCAGGAAATCAGACGGGTCTACCTTCGGACGATCCGTTCTGGGCAAGAGCCGCACGATGGCCGAGTCAACCTGAGGCACAGGTCGAAAAGCCATCTTGGAGACCTTCTCCAAAATCTCGATCTGGCAGAAGAAGCCCGCTACCATGGCCAGACGGCCGTACTCGCTGCTGCCAGTGGCAGCCGCCATGCGCTCTGCAAACTCCCACTGATACATCAAAACTGCCGTCTCAAAGGGCCGGGAGAGCAAACGGTAGGTGATCTTTGACGAGATCTGATAGGGAAAGTTAGAGACGATCTTATTGTAAGGGGGAAGCTGTACCTTCAGTGCATCGCCTATTATCACCTGAACATTAGAAAAGCGGCCGGAAAGCTGCGCGGCCAGATCGGGATCTATCTCCACCGCATAAACATGGCCGGCTCGAGAGGACAGTGCCTCGGTGAGATTTCCAGACCCCGGTCCAATCTCCAGCACATTGTCCTGCCGCCCCAGATCGGCATAGTTAGCAATGCGCGATATGGCCGCGCGATCCATGAGAAAATGCTGCCCCAGCTTCATCTCGCGCGGGGCATTGTGGTAAAGACGCGGTATTTGATTTTGTCATCCATCAGCTCATCCTCAACGCGCCTGTAGATGATCTTCTCGGGATTGTGTAGCCCCTTCACCCTCTCCATCAGATCGGCAAAGTTCTTAAAAACTCCTTTCTTGCGCTCATTGAGCACCGCCCACATCAGCTTTTTGCCGATCCCGGGCAATAGCTCCAGAGCGTGCATACGCGTGGTTATGGGTCCGGCCTCGTTAAAGTAGCGGATGAACCGGGCTTCATTTTCCAGGACTATGCTCACAATCTGATAAGTTAGCTCGAGTTTGGCGTTGTTAGACAGCTCTGAATAGTCGATTCTGCGATTGACATGGTCTATGATATCACGACTACCGCTGCCGATGTATACTCGAGTTCCGGCAGTTGGAACTACGCCCTCCTTGGGTGTCATCTCCATGAGAACGAAGTTGGCTTCTCCTACGGCCTGGATAAGAGGTTGCTTTTGGTAGCTCCTGGAGTCAGGAGTACGTCCATAGGGGAGGTAATCGAGAATCCTAGCTACCTCTTCTCTCTTCGGCGGTCTCCCCTCAGGCATGTGCCTTTACCCCCTGAATACTATCTCTAAAATACTGTTGAGCTCTTCTTCGCTTAAGGTGAACCGTTCCTTGGCATAAATCGCCCTCAGTTCATCCTTCGTGACGGGCCTGACATCGGCGATCTTTACGGCAATTACCTTGTTTATCTTTTCCAGCTTCATTAGCTCCGCTACCATTGCCAGGCTTTCTTTTGCAGTGCCCTTGCTAAAGAGCTCTGCATGTCTGATGGCCCTACGCAGTTCGTATCCCAGTTCCTCTTCATCGGCACGCTTTTGCCGGATCTGGTCTAGGATCTCCCTGACCTCCGCCATGGTCAGGATGTCCTCCTGCAATACGCTTTTGACAATCATCTATTTTTGTGCCGTCAGATGTTCTGGTAATGTGATCAAGGTCTTGGTGGCGTTGCCATCAGTGACCTTCAGGACAAAGGCTCTACCTCTCTTTCCTACAACCTCGCCCGTTTTTCCGTGGAACCTGGGGTGAGGCATGCCCTTGTGTATGCTCGGATCGATGATCACATGGACCATTGCGCCCGTCTCGAACTCCTGAATCGCCCTGACTACCGGGGATATGCCCCTAGCCCTGACTGTCCTGCTCAGCTTGTCTCTTGACTTCTTCCGCATTCCGTGATGATGTGCCATCTGATTCTCCACCTACATCTATTACATCTAATTCTTCGACGATTGCATCGACTCTAAGGATTTCGGCGAGGTTCGGGCGGGTTCTGCCTCCGTCTCCGGAGATCAGCTCCTTGATATACAGACCGCTGTCGCCTCTGATATTTATGCGAACCAAGTTGCCCGCAACCTCTAGTAGATCAGCGCTATGAACTTTCCTCACCCTGACTTTATCTGCCCTTCGGTGAGACACGCGGGTTGGCGTACGCTGATCGATCGGCCCTTCCAATTCTTTCAGGACAGATTTAAGCTTTTCTTCTGAAACCTCTGCACCAAGCCTAACCAGGGCGGTGTAGGTCTTCTCAAATGTGGCCTCTTTGAGCTTCTCAACCATTGCGGAATATGCCTTGGCGAGGCCTAAGACCTCTACTTTGCCGGCAGCGCGACGGTTGATCTCTGCCTCCAGTGCGGCCAGATCGATTGTCCTTATGATAGGGCGCACCGCCTCGACGATGAAGGGACGACCGGTGCCTATCATGCGAGCGTCGATGTCCTCGCGACCTGCACCGTGAAAGACGGTGTCTTCGGCTGCGGCTGCCGCCATCACTGCTGGGCGGATCAGCTCATCCACTGACTCGGGGTACATTTTGCCCGTGCCCTGGCAGCGCGGGCAGCCGCGACCGCGACATTCGCGACAGGGCCAGCGTGTCTGGGGAATGCCGCGCACGAGCTTTTTGTAGCGCCCGCGAATGAAGAGTGACGCGATTTGCAGCTCCACCTCGCCTTTTTCCAAATTGAGGTGAACTACCACATCCGGATTCTTCAAATCAACCGTCTTCCCTGTCTGAATGGAAAGCCTTTTTCCCACCTCGCGATTCAACTCCGACTTGAAGGGCTCGGCGTGGGTGGAGCCGCCGTCCGCCTGCAAGAGCTCCTCATTCTCAGAGAGAAGGCCGGACATCCTTGTCCCTACCACCAGGGTCTCGATCTCCCGGCCCGCGATGGCAGCAGCCGCTTTGTCCGCCCAGGCGTCCAGATTTGCGGGGGCCATCTCGCCCAGGCAGACTGTGCAACGGGCATCCTCCTCGTCTTTGCGGCCCAGTTTGAGGCGCGCCGATCGGAAGGATGGCGCCAACTCTTCCAGCAAGGCGCGATCCTCATCGACGGCGGCCTGCATGGCCAGGGCCGTCTTGAGGGAGCGCCCGCGCTCGGCATTGGTAAGGCCGGTGGAGAGCATGGCGAACTGGCGGCCCAGGCAATTGTCGCAGATGGGGCCGAAGCTGATGATCTTTCGGGCCGTGTCAAGGATGTTGTCTTTGGGATTCTCAGGATTCTCAAAATTGTCTTCGCTCATAATGACTCTTCTTTTGCTATGCAGACGAACTCATAGTTTATTAGGTCTCGCATACGGATTCATAAGGAGGGAAGGGGTGGGATATGAGCATCTCACTTATGTCTGGACCCTCATAAGGTAATGGCTTTTCATCCCGATGAACCTATGCGTAAAAAATTACTTATATTATTAATATTACTTATGTAAATTAACTTCAAGAGGAGGCGCATAACTTGGGATTTGAACTCAGGAAAGCCATATTTTTCACAATATTTTTTATATTTATAATAGGAATAGTGCATTCGGAATCAGAGCCTGTTTGGATCTTCTGGAAAGAGCTGCCTGGAAACGGTTTTACAGATAAAGCCATGGCGTCCGAGGCTTTTAACCGTCAGATCTATGTTTTTCACTCTGGCCAGGATTCTCGCATGTATTACAACTCCGTGGACTACAATGAGAATTGGGGACCAAAATGGGAGGAAATTCCAGGAAACGGTTTCACAGACGTTGCTATGGCTGCCGCATCCTTTGGCGGCAACCTCTATGCCTTCCATTCCGGCCAAGACAAACGCATGTATTACAGCGCAATGGATCGAGGTGAGAATTGGGATAGCAGTTGGCATGAAATTCCCGGAAACGGTTTTACAGATCATGCCCTGACTGCTGCAGACATAGGCAGCAATCTCTACGTTTTTCATGCCGGGCAAAATGAGCTTATGTACTACAATACCATGGATGAGAACGGCAACTGGGGAAGCTGGAGTGAGGTGCCCGGAGATGGTTTGACCAATCAGGCACTGGCCACTGTATGGGCTTTTAATAAACTCTATATATTCCACACCGGCCAGGACTCGCTCATGTATTACAATACTGTTGATGCCTATGGAAATTGGGGGAGCTGGATGGAAGTGCCTGGAGACGGCTTGACTGATAAGCCCATGGCAGCTGCGATTTCTAACGGCATGCTATGCGTCTTCCACACCGGTCAGGATGCGCACATGTATTACAACACCCTGGACCGCAATGGAAACTGGGGAAGCTGGAGGGAAGTGTGCAAAGGAAGCAGGACTAATGCACCTGGTGGTGGGTTGACAAACGTTGCCATGGCCGCGGCATCATTCCACCTAAGTCCAGAGGGACCTTATGGCGAAGAGCTTCACGTCTTCCATTCCGGGCAGGATGCACATATGTACTATTGCGTGCTGAGCAATGGATTACAGAGATAAACGGCCTTCTCGTCTGGCCTCAGATCTGCCGACCCGAGATCCGGCTTGGCTTGGGCCAATGTCGCAACCATCCGTAAATTTTTTTTTTGGGCTCGGTCCAGTCCAACACCTCACTGCTCAAGACGACTTCGGCCCCGGCCTGCTCGATCAGGCCCTCCTCTTCCGATGTCATGCCGATGTGGGAATCTAATAAATTCTCCGGCGGGCCAGTATCCTGTTTTTGAGGACTGATCTCCTATTCGCCGACATATTTCATCAGAGTGTCGAAGGGTGCAGGTCTATTCTTCGCCAGCTGCCAGGCATCGTATGAGCAGAGGATTACGCCCACTATCCAGCCCAATCCCGAGCTGATGACTGCGATCAGGACGGTCAATAAGAACAGAACTATTCCTCGCTTGGTGTACCCCAAATAAACGTGGCCCAGTCCAGCGATGAGAAGGTTCAATATCACGGCGATTATTGGACTCTTTGATTCAGACATATCTTAGCTCCATTTTCATTCAGTCATATATTATCATCATCCCGACATAAATACCTTGGTGTCCAGGAACCAGTTTATGAGTACGATGCAATGGTCGGCGTGCAGGCTGGTCGTTCCCAGGGAGACCACCCTGGATCCGGCCTGCTCGAGCAGAGCCTCCTCTTCCGGCGTCATGCCGGTGTGGTCTCCCAGTATGAAGGCCGCTTCACCGCAAAGGCTGCTGGCCTCGCCCCGCTCATCAAGGCCACGAATATCCGCGCCGTCCTCGCGCAGGTAGATCAATTTCGCATCCAACAGACCGGCCAGCACTTCGGCCAGACCGCCGGTGCGTACAAAGATGCCGGAAGTGGACATGGCCCACTCCGCTGCAGCGGGCAGCGCCAGGGCTTTTTTGAGCAGAGCGGCCGTGGTGCGCTCGTCCGGATTGAGGTGGCGAAGCGTCTCGCCCATGAGCCGTATGGTCTTGGGGATTTCTCCGCCCAGCAGCACCAGGTAAACGCAAACGTCCTTTCGAATGCCGTGCGAGATGACGAAGGCAGCCGTGACGGCGCGACAGAGGATGTCCAGGCGGCCGGAGGTGCCGGGGATGTCTTCCAGGGAGAAGTTGGGTGCAGTGGTGGCTTTGTGACCGACAACGATGAAATTGCGCATGGCTTTTAAGACGAACTGGAGATACAAGCATCTTTCGGACTCGAAGAAATCTACATTAGGTGCTTCAAAAAAAAAGGAATGGTTAGCCCTTATATCCAAGCTCCTTGGCCCGGGCATAGGCTGCCTTTGCCTCGGCGCTCTTGCCCAGGGCCTTCAGGGCATCAGCTTTTAGGGTCCACACCTGACCATCTTCGGGATTTGCTTGCAGGGCTTTGTCAAACGCCAAAGCAGCCTCATCGTACCTGTGCAGCTCGCTGGCAAGGAGGACTCCCATTATTTTCCAGGAGATCTCATCCGTGGGATCGATACGGGTGGCATTGGCAAATGCTTTGACTGCCTCTTCAGAGTTGCCCACGTTGTGCAGTAGCAAGCCCTTCTCGGCCCATAGGTTCGAGTTTTCAGGATCGTCCTCCAGATTTTTGTTGGTGATATTCAGGGCTTCTTGGTAGGCTCCTGTGGCTTCGTCTGTCCGGTTTAACCTCACGAGGGCGTTGGCTTTGTTGATCCAGGCCAATTTGTTGTCGGGATCGATCTGGATGGCCCTTTCATAATATTTGAGGGCATCATCGTTTCTGCCCAGGACTGCCGAGAGCAGGATGCCTCCGTTGATCAAGAGATCTTTATCCTTGGGGGCCAGCTCAAAGACCTTTTCTAAAGCTTCTGCAGTCTCATTGTAGTTGCCCTGTTCAGCAAAAAGATGAGCCTTTTCAAACCAGATATGGGCCTTTTCAGAGTTCTGCGAAGCGGCCTCAATAGCTTCATCAAAGATCTTCAAGGATTCGTTATATTTGCCCAGATTGAGCAACGCATTGGCTTTGACCAGCCGGCCCCTATTCTGCTGGGGGTCCAGCTCAATAGCCTTATCAAAAGCCTTGATGGCATCCTCGTAAAGGCTTTTGTCATTTATCGAGCCGGCCCAAAGGCTGAGGACTGAGCCCTTGCCCAGCCATAAGCCTGATAGCTCTTCGGTCTGGTTAAGCTCGCCTTTGTAGTTGCCAATGTTTTGAATGCCTCTTTCGTAAGCTTCAAGAGACTCGTTGTATCTCTTCATTTGAGATAGAGCATTGCCTTTCAGCTCCCAAGCTCTGGGACTTTTCGGATCTATCTCAAGCGCCTTGTCGATGGCCTGCAGAGATTCGTTGAATTTGCTTTGGCTGTTGGTGAGGAGGGCCAGCATGTTGAGGCCGGGTACTTTGGAAATATAGAACGTGGCATTGCTCGGTTCAAGCTCTATGGCCCTGTCGTATGCCTTAACGGCCTCTTCGTAAGATCCATTTCTATCAAGATCCCGCCCCTTTTTATACCATTCATCTGCTGTCTCCTCCTGGGCTGCAGCGCAGACGCACAGCGTTGCCAGAGCCAGCAGGGCGAGCCTTGCGCCTACTACTATCTTTGCGTTCTTCATTCAGTCACCTCTTTTTCGCTTTCCACAATCCCAACCGATCCGGCAACCATAAACCAAAAAAATTGGCGGGCATCATCCTTGGTACCCCAGCTTCCTGGCCAGGTAGAACGATCCGCTGGCTTCGGTGACCAGGCCCATGGATTTCTGGGCTTCGCCCCTGCCTGCCCAGGCATCAGAATAGATGGGACTTAGAAGGATGGCCTGGTTGTAGGCCTCTAAAGCCTCCTGGTTCCTGAACTGTGCCCGCAGGGCGTCGCCCTTGCCTATCCAGACCGTCGGTGCATGGTATGAGCCGGTCATAGCCGTCTCGATGGCCTGCTCAAATGCCTTTATGGCATCGCCGTACTTGCCCAGCTTGAGAAGCGCCCGGCCTTTCAACTCCAGGACGCTCGTATCGTTGGCGTTGCTCAAGAGTGCCTTTTCTGATGCATCAACGGACATCTGCAAGGCGGCCAGGGCTTCCGCCGGTCGGCCTGTCTTATTCAGAGCATCTCCCTTAGAAATCCAGATTTGGGCTCGCTCTTTGCTGCCGCTCTCGGGCGTCAGCTCCAGGGCGCGCTCGAAGGCGGCCAGGGATTCGTTGTATCTCTTTAATTGAACAAGCTGCGAGCCCTTTTCGCTCCAGGTCCGAGCATCGGCGGGATCGATCTTGATGGCCTCTTCGTAGGCGGCCAAAGATTCATTCTGCCTGCCCAGATCGGCCAGAAGATATCCCTGGGTGCGCCAGGCCACCACAAAGCTCGGGTCCAGCTTCGTAACCTTGTCCAGGGCCGCCAGGGTCTCTTCCTTCCGGTCCACATAGGAAAGAGACTGGGCCTTGGCCATCCAGACCAGTGATCTCTCTTTGGTGTCGTTCTCTGGTATCAGCTCTAAAGACCTGTTAAAGGCTTGCAGAGACTCGTTGGTCCGGCTCATCAAGGTAAGAAACTCGCCTTTTCTCTCCCAGGCGTCCAGGTTCTTGGGATCAATCTCGGTTACCTTGTTCAGAGCCTGCAAGCCCTCCTCCCATCGGCCCAGATTCATGAGTGCCTCAGCCATGTTCCTCCAGAGGCTGACGTTCCCGGGATCCTCCAGGATGCTCTGGTTGAAGATCTGCACCGCCATCTCGTGGGCCAGGTTGGATTCATTTTGCCGGCCCAAGCTGCTCAAAGCCCGGCCTTTCTTCATCCAGGCCTTGGCATCCTGAGGATTCAACTTCAATTTGTCATCCAGAATGCAAAGCGCCTTTTCAAAAGCTCGAAGTGACTCCTCATCTCTCCCGGAGAAGGCAAGCTCCTGGGCTTTGTAGGTCCAGACGGTCTCATTTGAGGGATCGATCTGCAGGGCCCGATCGTATGCAGAGATGGCCTCATCAGTTGAGCCGTTCAGCCTAAGATCATTGGCCTTTGTTACCCAGTAGTCCGTGGTGTTCTCCTGTGCCACAGCAGAAACGCACAGCGTGGCCAGGGCCATCAACACAATAACGAACCTGGCTTTCGCTAACTTATTATTCCGTTTCATGAAATCACTCTCTTTTTTCTTCGGTAAACGCCGAAAGCGACCGAAGTCAAATAATTGAGGCAAATAAGCTCCACTCCCCCCACCCCAATTCTACACCCCGATTTACGGCATGCGACGTACCACGACATATGACGAATATAAACTTTACGGCAGTCGTAAAAAAATCAGATTCGATTAAATATCATTTTGGCCCAAAAAGAATAATAACCCATAGAGCGATTCAAACCACTTCAACCGGAGAATAAGATGATTCGCGTCATATCCCTGGACATGGACGGCACCCTGGTCAACTCCAGGTTCGTGGACAAGGTCTGGATGGAAGGCATGCCAATGCTTTACGCCGAAAAGACCGGCCTGGACTTTCCCGTTGCCAAGAGTTTTGTTGTTGATGAGTACACGAAGATCGGCAGCGATCGGCTGGAGTGGTACGACCTCATGTACTGGATCGAGAGGTTCGGGCTGAAGGTTGGCAAGGACGACCTCTTGCAGATGTACGAGGACGAGATCGAGACCTATCCTGAGGTGCAGGAGGTGCTTGATCTTCTCGCCGAAAACTATGAGCTGGTGGTGACATCCAACGCTGCTCGCGAGTTCATCGATATCGAGCTGGAGGGGCTTTCCGACTACTTCAGCGAGACCTTCTCCGCTACCTCAGATTTCCGGGAGGTCAAGAAATCGCCTCTCATCTACGGCACGGTCTGTGCCCACATGGGCGCCAAGCCCTTTGAGGTTCTGCATATTGGCGATCACTACAATTACGATTACGAGTCGCCCCTGGAGGCGGGCCTGGATGCACTCTTTCTGGATCGCAAGGGAGAACGTTCTGGGCGCGAGGTAGTGGGCGATCTAAGAGAGGCTGTGGTGCTGATCGACGGCTGCATTTAGGGAATCTGACTTGCATGAAGAAAAAGACAAGGCTGATCCTGGCACTGGATGTCACAACCCGAGAGCAGGCTCTTTTGCTTGCCGAGAAGCTTTGCGGCTATTTCGACGCCATCAAGATCGGCTATCCCCTTATTCTCTCGGCAGGTCTTGGAATCGTAACGGAGCTTTGTGCTTTTGCGCCAGTCATCGCCGACCTGAAAGTGGCCGACATTCCCAACACCAATCGGCTCATCTGCCAGGCGGTGCTGGGCGCGGGAGCCTGCGGCATTATCGCTCAGGCCTTCCCGGGAAAGGACTCTCTTCTTGCCTGCGCCAAGAGTGCTGCAGATCACGGAGCCGATCTCTATGTGGTAACAGAGATGAGCCACCCCGGCGCACAGCTGTTTATGGCGCCCCTGGCGGAGAAGATGGCCCGGCTGGCGGTTGAGGTAGGCGCAGCCGGAGTGGTGGCTCCTGCCACGCGCCCGGATAGAATTAAGCTGATCCGTTCCATCATCGGAGAGCGTGTCATCATCTCGCCTGGCGTAGGTGCTCAGGGTGGCTCCGCCGGTGCAGCTCTGCAGGCAGGAGCCGACTATCTAATCGTGGGCAGATCGGTCTACGAAGCAGAGGACCCGGTAGCCTCGGCAAAAAAGCTTCTCGCTCTTCTCCCCAAGGCTTGATTTATGCAAAAGGGCCGGACCGATTCCGGCCTGACGGCATCTTTTCAAAACATTTCTATAGCCTGCAAATGATATACTACTATGATAGTAACGGACTTCGCCACCATTCCTATGGGCGCGGGAACGAGCGCCTCCCAATATGTGCGGGCCGTGCATGAGCTTTTGCGACAGTCCGATCGATTCCAAACTGAGCACATCGAAATGAATATTAATAATCTCATATAAAATTGACGTCGAACACGCACCCGTTGACGAACGGCCGTGTGTCGGCTGGTTTCGAGAGTCACCGCCATTCCGCCGCCACAGGATTCAAATCGATGCATGCACGTTTGTCAACAACGCTTCCTCATCGTGAATCGCGATCGAATTGAAACGACTTTTCCAACAAGTCCCCTTGCAGTCATCCTCCTTGTTCGGCATCCAGGCTAATGGTTCTTTGCGTGCTTTCATAAGATAGCCCAAGGCTGCGAGCCTTTGTCGGATGCCTGGCGACTTTCGCCGAATTACAGCACTTCATGATCGAAGGTCATTTGTTTTGCCAGAGCGAAGGCTTTGCGGGGGTCTACCTCCCCTATCTCCGCATCGGAGCCTCCTACATATAGATCAGTCATGCATTTCAAAGCATCCGTGTGAGCCAGCACGCGTCCAAATGCGAGATAGTCTCTGCCGATTCCTTCGGATGGAAGACTGGCTGCCACGGTGACGATCTCATAGGCGTTCTGAATCACTGGGTCCGAGGCCAGGCCCGGCAGGTGAGAGAGACCAACCAAGAGGACACCGGATTCGGATCGGGTTGCGAGGGCTTTTGCCATCCCGGTGTTTCGGGCTGCCACGTTTTGTTCCCAGAAATTGGCACGCCACTTGGAGCGATCGGGGTCGGTTGAAGGCTCATCGTCCTGGCGCTTTTTGACCTCGCATGTGGCCGTTTCTTTCTGGACATCGACACCTTCCAGCGTGGTGCCGAGTTGGTACAGGCTGCGGAAGAAATGACCCCTGGCTTTGAACTCCCCGGACAGGTCGGGATCGGGCTCCCTATTGCGGTAGGAGTCGACGTATTCGTGGAGCGCATCTGGCGTCGTCTCGAGATACAGGCGATGGATGGAAATGCGCTGCATGGCACCCACGAGCACGGTGACCATAACGCGGGCGTATATGTCGTCGTGCTTTTCCCCCACGATGACCAGGAGTTTCTTGCCCGACTTCCTGGCCCGTTCCTGGGCCGCGTCGATTCGCGCGCCAAGGAGAGGCGCATGCATTTCTACTGCTGCCTGGATCAACTTCTCGAAGTCGACCGTCACGGGCGGCCCGTCCTGCTCCGGCTCCTGCTCGGGGCCAATCTGGCCGAGCAGGGCCGCGGCGAAGGCCTGCGCGTCCAGTTGCATTTGCTTTGCAAGCTGGTCCTTGAGACTGGAATCGGTATCGACCTTTTGCGCAAGAGACATGATCTGTTTTAGTGTCAAGTCCTTGAACCCAGGAAGATCCTCGAGAGCGTGTGCCAATTTCTCGGGATCATCTTCCCCCAGGTCTTCCAGCAGGGTTTCCAGGGCGGAGCGTGCTCCTTGCAACATGTACTGGATCACGTTACTGCCCCGCGCCGGGCTTCTCATCTGCAGAGGTTCAGCGAGCCGTTCGGAGATGGTCTCCTGTAGGCGGATCTGCTCATCAGTTTCCTCGGTGACGATGCGCAGTTGCTCTTCCAGGTCCTCGGCTTCCCGCAGCCGAGGGGCGGCCTGACGCATGACTTCGAGAGCCATGGCAACCATGCGATCGGTGTCCTGTTGATCGGCGAGCAGTTCTTTAGCGACCTGGCGCTCAATAGCCACCACCACCTCTGGACCAAGTTCGGACTCCAGCTCTGCGATCAAGGAATCCTCTTCCTCATCTTCACGAGCGATCTCATCATCCAATGCCTCGATCTGGGAATCCTCTTCTGCGTCCTCCAGGACAATCTCAGCTTCAAGGCGAGCCAATTCATCGTTCCATTCCGAGTCCTCTGCGGAAAGCTCCGCGTCGAGCCGAGCCATCAGAACATCCAGATCTTCCGCCTCGGCCTCCCCGTGGTCGGCTGGGAGTGCCCCTTCTTCATTCGCAACCACCACAGGTCTGGGAGGCAACAGGCACGTCTCTGTCAAACCCTCTAGATCGTCCGCCCTTTGCCATGGGAGGGTTGCCAAGTAGGTCTGGGCTGCTGAGGTGGTTTCCTCGACGCCCCTTCCGCGCGCCACCTCAAGACGGGAAAGGTCAACCTGTTCGAGTGCTTTGATCGCGTCGGTGTCCTGAAGGTCGCAGTAGTAAGCTTCATCGTGCTGCCTCCATCGGAGCACCACGAGGCTCTTCGGCTCCAGGTGAGAATCAAGGACATAATGGCGCTGGTAGTTGGCCAGAGTGCTGGATTGCCTCGTTCCATAGACGAAGTCACGCTTTCGCCCGAGCTTGATATCCGCGAACACGCGGGCGAGCGCCCCCTCCATGGATACGTCCCGATTCTGCTCCCAGTACTCCCTGGCTAGTTGGACCTGGCGCGCGTGCGCTTCCGGGCTTTCATGCTCCGATTCGCCCCGTACAGCGTCCAGCCCTTGCGCCGTGGCCCCTAGATCGCGTTCCTGTCCGTGGGTGCCCTCGATGATCCAGTTGAGGGGCAGAAGTCCCCTTCGAGCCACGATCGAGTGGAAGTTCTCTAAGGTTGTGATGTGGTAGATGAACTGGGTGCTCGGCTTGACGGGAGTGGCTTCAGGCTCCCGTTGCACGATCGATCCCATCCCCTCGCCGAATTTCCCTTGCAGCATCTCCTCATCGAGGGCGGGGACGAACTGCGCCGTCTTCGCCCCCACCATATCGGCCTCGTGCTCCAGCGACGGGTCGTCGTTAATGCCAAGCCCTTTCATCTGCGTCGTCGCCTGCACTCGCCCCTGCTTCTGCTGCACTACGTGCCACGCCTCGTGGGGTAGATGCCTACCTTGCCCTGGCCCCAAATGAATCTGGTTACCCAGGGTGTAGGCTAGGGCATTCAATTGCGCCGGCTTATCCGAGTTGGCATGCACCCGCACATCCGATATGTCGATCCCGGAGAGCGACTCAATTCCCGCCTTCAACTGATCAGGCATGCCGGTGCGGTTGGTTTCAGGTTTGGCCTGCACCGCCAGTCCCTGCACAAACCTGTTCCCCAGGCTCTTTTGCAGCGACATCGCAGCCGAGCGCCTGGCAGGGAAAGGCATTATGGCCAGCTCTGCCCGCAAATCTTCTTGAGAAGAACGGCAGCCTCTGATCATCCTTTGCAGCATGAGCCCATTTTGCGGATCGATCTTTGCTTCAGGCTGCCGCTTTGCTCGACTAACACCGGCAGTGTATTTCTGCAAGGATGCGCTTTCATTCTTCCCGGCATTCGCCGCCGTCTCTTTCATGGCCCATTCACCCTGACATTAACCAGATTGCATTGTTCACCAAGAATCTCTCCCCATGAAAAATCGCACCTGGATTCGCTCTCTATGCTACTTATCTACAGGCGGAGTGGTCCTCTCCCTTATCGTTTTATGGGCAGTGATGAGAATATCAATGTCGCTGACGTTGCCCCGGGACTTTAAACGGTCCACCTCAAGCAGGAAGAGGCCCACAATCTCGTTCTCCATCTTGTTCATCTCGGCAAATCGCATGGCTATGCCCTTGAGCTGGACGCGGGTCGAGAAGCTCTTGGGAAGCTCGCCGTCCACCAGGTCGAAGATGAGGCCGCAGACAGAGTGGCCGAAGGTGGGGGTGGATGGGCCGATGGAAGTGGGTATGTAATCCTTGAAGGTGTGACCCTGGACGAAATCGCCGCACTCGCACAATATTGTCCTTTTCAAGATACCATCTCACATGAGCTTGATAATTTGTCAGGAACCCTTTGAGCCAAAAAGGCCAGGTCAGAGACTTCACATCACGAGCGCTTGCCTCTCCGCCTGGCCATCCAGATCCCCAAAAATATTATTCCTACAATATGCTGCACTCAAGGGGTGTCTATCCTTTAAAAACTTTGTTACGTATAGCTTCGGAATCAATTTTTCGCTAATTTTCGAGCTGATCTTTTCTCATAATCGTTGCATTGAATTGGGAGAAAAGTTATTTTATATTATTATATTAATATTTAAAAATTAAATGCAACACGTATATGTATGTAATTAAATTTTTTAGCTTATTTATTAAGATGCCAGCTAGATAGGGGAAAAGACGGTGGCCATCGCAAATGTGTTCTGTTCGTCCAGCAAGAAAAGGCAAAAGCAGATTTATATCCGTATTCTTGAATTTAAGAAATATAGCTCGCACCAGGGTTCCGCCCTATCCATAGTCAGAGCCGTCTAACGCCACCAAGCCGGCCCTGCACATCATTGATCTGGGCTACCTCGCTGCTAGCCATGAGCCCCTTCATGAAGAACCTCCCTTCCCACATCCTGCGGAAGAATCCCTCGCGCAGCACCTCAGCCTCCTCGTTCGCGGCGAGCCGGCGCCGGGTTTTCGCGCTGCCAGCGGATCTGGGCGAATGCCTCGGTCTGTAGAGCCGCTTGAGTTTGGCCAGCAATTGCGCGTCATCGGGCATCTGCCCAAGTCGCTGGGGCATCTGGACACATTCGTCCTTTTTCTCGTTATCGATGACGAACTCGCGGTTCACGACACGGGAACCGAGGAAGCGAAGCGCCAAGATGGACGAGGCGAAGCCGAGCCCAAAGGGTGAGTGCCCCGGAGCTCATCAGACGCAATGGTAGTAGTAGTAGAGGGGATTGATGGGGCGGGGCTTTGAGACGGGATTTGTGCATGGGGTCTGGCGTGAAACAGGCAAAAGGAGAACTACTTGCTCGATGGGAGGCAAGGTTTTTCGTTTTCTGTCTCTGTGACTTCTACTACCACGGCAAGAAGAGGCTCATCGTAACAACCTTAATCATCAAGTTAAATCCATCATGCCACTTCCCATATTCACTGGCATGTTTGTTTGCGATATGAAGGCAGATGCATTTCGTGCTGCCGTTTCACACATTTTATGAAATTCCTCGAAGGTTGGTTCGCCGTGGGAGAGAAGATCGAACTCGATACTGGTCGGTGCAGTCAGGGCCTCTTTTGCTGTGAAAAAATAGTCGAACTTCAGTTTGTCCGCTACTGGTACGGTCGCTCCAAATTTGGGCACGTATATCTTCTCAATTGCGGTTGTAAAAACGGCAAGATTAAGCGAGCAAGAGGGGAACTGCTTTAAAAAGGACTTAACAAACGTCTCAAACGTGAGCATAGCGGAATTAGCTTCCTTTGTGCCCAAGATAAGATTTTCCGTGATCTGCGCTGTCTGGTCCGATTTCTCCAGCCACTTTTCACTTGTTGCGGAGAGGTCGAGCACCCGGTTCGGTCCAATACTAAATGCGATGAGGTGGAGCCACTCCCACGATGCAGCATCCTTCTCTAGTCCTATCTCTTTTGCAATCTGGGTTGCGCTGAGCGTGCGTTCGGACGTGCTCAATTCTCCCTGTATTTCCCCTTGTTGACGATCACGCTTTGATGTTTTTGTTAGGTATTCGCGCCCGATACCAAACGCCCCTGTGCTTTTGGCATCACCTGCGCTGAGTTGGTCCGCAGGAGTGTTGCTGTCATCGCGGTTCGGGTCTCCCTGCCCAAATAACAGGTGATCTCTTGGGGATTTCACGATGAAGCCGGTCATATCGTTTTGCATCACCTGCATACCCGTACCCTGGCCGCTGTGGCTAAATCGCATGGTGCCGAATGGGGGCTTCTTCGGCTGTGTGCTGATGACCTTTAGGTAACGCTCTACTTCTTCGACATCTATCTTTTCTTGTGGATTTTCGCTATTCCAAGCCTTTATCGCATCGGATTTCCTTTTTGGACTTGCATAGATATACCGCAGTACATCTGTCTTGTTCCATTTGTATTCTTGGGGCCACCAATCCGGCTTAACTCTTTGTATCACGCTGTCGGGGCCAGCGCTTATCGGGGGGGATGTCGTCACGGACGACGAACGCTGCGCCACGCCCGGCGCCACCTTCGCCTGAACTGGAGTCTCATAAGATACGGCGCGTTGGCCCAGCCAAACGGACTCCGCCTCCAACGCCTGGTCCTGCAACACAACGATGCCGACACCGAAAGGATTGCGCACCTGGCCCTGGCGCTGGGCGGCTTGATGAGTTCTAACATTGGTCGTGACGCCCGTCCCCGGGAACTTGGGAGCCCACTCGGCTTCGAAAGACTGTTTCGGGTTTGTGACCGCGCCTTGGCTGGTGTGATCGGGACCGTACATGCTGAAGTAATACCTCTGATTCTCCATCCCGTCTGGTGCTATGAGGCGCTTGACGCCCAACAACCAGTCGAGGATTCCCCACCCCTTTTCGGCTTTAATCCTCGCCTGCTCGAGTTGTGTCTCGACGTTTCCGCGGGCGTAATTCTCCAGGGTAACCACGTCGGACCCGACCTTTGCAACCACTCCAGCCCAGTGGTAGTCCCAATTGTGCTCGAGCTGCGCCATGAGAGGCCTGATGTGCAGGGCCTCGCCGATCTCGGGGATGTCACGATTCGCGACATCCGTGGTGTTCCTCTTTCCCGTCACCTTTGCGGCCATATCGTTGCAGTCATCCTTGATCCGCGCCCATTCGGTGCCATGATTGAGGTCTACCGCCTCCTCTTGGAGTTGCTCGGTGGCTCCGTTCGGAGCGGCTAAGGGGTTCATAGGTGTGGTGACGGTATTGCCGCGCGGCACGAGAGTGAAGGCCGTGTTCTGGAGGTTCTGGTTATAGGTGTCGAGGAGCGCCGGCCGAGCGAAGAACGTCTCGAACTCGTCCTGGCCGGTGTGCGGTATGGCCAGCCCGCCTTGGTCGGCGACCCTCAAGGAAACTTGGCCTTGCGGGATTGTCGACCACACCGGTTGGTATCTATGGGTCTTGGTCTGGGCGTCGTATTGAGAGGTCGCCCCGGTCAGCCGATGGCTTTGGGTTTGCGCATCCCCGGCGAGAAGTACGCAGTAGCGTTGAATTGGCGCGAGAGCGGAAAACGTCTCTGAAGCCTTTGTATTGCCGCTGGTTTGTTGGGAGTCCCTCTTCCACAACGCCCTCCCTCCCATCACATCCGCCTCGCGCTCCAACTCCTCGTCATCATTGACCGGAACCCCGTCCTTCATCTGCATCGTCGGCTTTACCCGCCCCTGCGCCTGCTGGACGACGTGCCAGCCTTCATGGGGCAGATGCTTTTCCTGTCCCGGCGCCACATGGATCTCCTGCCCCTGGGTATAAGCAAGCGCATTGAGCTGCGCGGGTTTGGATGAGCTGTAATGCACCCGCACGCCAGAGAGATCCAAGCCAGAGATATTCTCAAGACCCGATTTCAGTTGATCCGGCATGCCGGTCTTATTTGGTGTAGCTTGCTCCTTGGCCTGCACCGTCAGCCCCTGCACGAACCTGTTCCCCTTAGTCCTCTGCAATGAAAGTGCCGCCTCTTTCCTTGAGCCGGCCGGCATTTCCGCCATCCTCCCGGCCAGCGACGCAAGCGCCGGTGCGCATCCGCTGCACCCGGCCCTCTGTACCATGCTCATGAGAGGGCCATTCCTCGCCCCCGGCTCATCAAAGAGCGGACTTGATGCACCGGCCTTCCTCTGCACAGAAGCACTTGCGGTCCTTTTCTCCGAAGCAGCAGATTCTTTCATTCCCCATCACTCCCTAATCATCGATTACAAGCTGATAATAATCTCCGAAATCCCCTGGGCTGCAGATCTTGCCGATCTTGCGCATCTCCTTCCAGGCGGCTTTCACCAGGTGCTTCATGCCGATCACTCCCAAGTCCTCGGCGGCCAGGAAGGCAGCGGCCACCAGGATATTCTTGATGCTGCCCCCAGCCAGCTTGAGATTTCTCGCCAGGAACTCGATGTCCAGGTCCTCTCCAACCGGAGCCTCAGCCGGCAGGAGAGTATTCCATATCTGCAGCCTGTAATCCTCTTCGGGAAACGGAAACTCGACCATGAACTGCATCCTGCGCAGGAAGGCTTCGTCCATGTTCCGGCTCAAGTTGGTGGCCAGGATGACAATCCCCTCATGCTCCTCCATCTTCTGCAAGAGGTAGGAGATCTCCACATTGGCATACCGGTCGTGGGCGTCCTTGACATCGCTCCTCTTGCCGAAGAGGGCGTCCGCCTCGTCGAAGAAGAGTATGGCATTGCTCTCCTCCGCCTCCTCGAAGATCTTCCGAAGGTTCTTCTCCGTCTCCCCGATGTACTTGCTCACCACAGAGGAGAGGTCGATCTTGTAGAGGTCAAGGCCAATCTCACTGGCTAATGCCTCCGCAGCCATGGTCTTTCCCGTCCCGCTCGACCCGGAGAACAGCACATTCAGCCCGCGGCCTAAAGAGAGCTTCCTCTCAAATCCCCAGTCGATATAGACCTTCTCCCGATTCCTTATGTGGCTTTCAATCTCCCAAAGCTGCTCCATCTTATCAGGCGGCAGGATGACCTCATCCAGCCTCCTTCTCGGCTCTATCCTCCTGGCCAGGCTGGACAGGTTGCGGCTCGACTCCATCCGGCAGGCCCGGCGGATGTCATCGATGCCTGGGCTCTGCCGTCCCTCCAGGGCTGCCATGCTGCGGGCCGAGGCGAAAGCGTCCAGCACCCGGCCAGGCGTGAGCCTGAACCTGGCTGCAACCTCAGAGGCTATGCACTCTCCTGATTCTGGGCCGATAAGCCCCTGCCAGATCCTCCTTCGCACAGCGTAGTCGGCGGCCGGGATCTCAATGACTGTGCATCGTGACTGAAGAAGGCCTTTGAAATGGACAGGAATCTGGCTGGTCAGGAGAACCGGACCTGAGAACTCATGAAGCGCTTTCAGAAGGGCGGCCCTGATTCTCCCCTTGCCTGTCTCCTCTCCCCGTGCCTCATACCCCTCGATGAGCAGAGGGGATGATCTTATGGCCGCCCTGGAAAAGCTCCTCTTTATTTCGGCTGCGGCCTCGTCCTCATCCAGAGCATCGATATCGATTATAACAGGCGGTCTCCCCAATCTGCTACAGATGAGGTTGGCAAGAGCCCTCCTGCCCGATCCTTTCGCCCCCTGCAGGATGCATATCCTTCCCGGTTTCATTCCTTCTTCAAGAAGCTGCTCTGCCAGCATCAGCCCTTTGCCATAGATCTCTTCCGGCATAGTATCCTGCAAAAGAAGGCTCTCAGCTAGGGCTGATCTCTCTTGACCCTCCTGGTCCTCGGCACCCATTATGAATCCCAGGACATCGGGGCTGAGAACAAGCCCTGAGGAGAGGCCCGGGGCCCTGCCGTCTGCCGCCGTCAGTACGGCATGCCTCATCAGTGCCGACTCCGGCAGAAAAAGCCTTCTCATCTCCATCCGCTCTCTGGGATGGGAGATGGACTCGATGATCAGGGCAGGACTGGGTCGTCCCCGGCTCAGGTCATCGTGCAGATAACCGAAGATCTTAGCATACTTAGATTCCAGCTCCACAGAGGCAGAGAAGACGACAATATCCGTTTCCGCTCTGCAAAGGCCCAGGTTTTTTGCCATCCTCGGCAAGGCAGGCAGAAATCCGGCCTCAAGGCTCTTTTGCAGCCTCATCTCCATGCCTGCCAGAGCCTCCTCTGCCCTCTCCTTCCAGGCCGCTGCCTCCTCTTCCCCGCCCGTGGGATGTTCCTGCCCTTCATTGGAGAGGAGGGATGCGGCCTCTTCATCCGAGACGTACATGCCCCGCAAGGGATCGTCCGCCCTGCTTCTGGCCCTCTGCAAGGAGAATTCGAGGATCAGGTCGAGCCTTTCCAGCTCGTCTTTCAGGTACTGAAAATCGTTCTCGTAAGGAGAGGTCTCTTGATATTCGCAGGTGTCTGGCAAGGTCTCCTCTTTTAAAAAAAGGGGCGCTTGGGCTTGCACCCCTCGATCTTTATCAGCTCTTCTTCAGTTCGTCTCAGGTGGCTTTTCGGCCACAGCGCTCTCAACCTTAAGCATCTCCTCAAGGATCTGTACCGCTCCGCTGATGCGAAGCAGCGTCTGGCGGACCTGCTCGCGCCTGGCGTCAAGATCGGAGAGCATCTTCTCTCCCTGCTCATACTCGGTCTTCAGCTCAGCGAGGCGTTTTTCTAACAGCTCTCTCATGATCATTTCTCCTTAATTTTGCTCATGTTATAGCAGCCTTTTTCTCTAAATGCTCGATCCTCTCGTTCAGCCCTTTGATTATCGAGTTCAGTTCTTTGACTGCCTCGACCAGAACGCTGGAGAACCTGCCGTAATCTATACCGAGATAGCCTTTATCGCCCCAGTTCATTACAACCTCCGGGAAGACGGCCTCTACCTCCTGGGCTATCAATCCTATCTCTCTTCGGTCGCTTCCTCCCCCCAGGGATTTGTAAACATCATTCCACTCGAAGCACACGGCACGAATCTTCTCAAGCCTGGTGAGGACATCGTTAAGCGGCTCTATACTTTTTTTGAGCCTCAAGTCGGAACCACTTGGGATCCCCGCTGCCGCCCAGATAAGACCTTTTTTGTCGACCGAGAATTTGTCTCCTCCTGCCCATAGACGTGCCGTCCCCCCCGCAGCGTACCAGACCCATCTCTGGCCCTCTGCACCGCTATCAACATAAGCTCCATTGTTGGGAGCATCGCGATTGGCGAAGGAGAATCCACCAAAGCCACCATTTGGACCGCCGCTATGGATTTCGCCGCCTTCGACATGCAGAGTTCGCTTGGGATCAGTCGTGCCTATCCCCACCGCTCCACCCGAGGTGATTCTCATCCTCTCCTTCTGGTTATCGATGTTGCCCCCTGTGAAAAATCTGTGGGTGCCGTGCTGGCGGTAATCGGTCACGTTCTCAGCACCATCCTGACCTATTCTAAAGAATATGGAATGGTCCAAATTAAATCCACAGATCACTCCTCCGCCATCCGCTGAGTTCAGCTTCAAGCCTACATTATCCGCGGCCTTTACCCCCTTCTGCGGGCCGTGGTTGATTATCATGCCCTTAACTCTGGCGTTGTCCGCGCCGATGTAAACGAAGTTCTCGGAATGATCATTCTGGAATCCGATGTGGAAGTTGCTGCCGGTCCAATCGATCACCCGCCCCTTCACCTCTAGCTCGTCCCAGTTCCCCTTGAGAACCACTGCCTGTACGCCGGCCCGGATGTCTCCATAGATCCGGCGAGAGGCGTTTCCACTGAATGTGATGCCGCCGGCAAGATTGAGGTTGCCGTCTTTATCCACAGCCAATTTGTCCCCTGCCGCCCATAGACGAGCCGTCCCTCCCGCAGCATACCAGACCCATCTCTGGCCGTCTGCACCGTTATCCACAAAGGCTCCATTATTGGGAGCATCGCGGTTGGCAAAGGAGAATCCAGCAAAGCCACCATTTGTATTGCCGCTATGGATTTCATGACCATCTACATGCAGAGTTCGCTTGGGATCAGTCGTGCCTATCCCCACCGCTCCGCCCGCGGTGATTCTCATCCTCTCCTTCTGGTTATCGATGTTGCCCCCTGTGAAAAATCTGTGGGTGCCGTGCTGGCGGTAATCGGTCACGTTCTCAGCACCATCCTGACCGACTCTGAAGAATATAGAGTGGTTAAGGTCCGTGCTGTAAATTAACCCCCCTCCGTCTGCTGAGTTCAGCTTCAAGCCCACATTATCCCCAATTTTTACCCCCTTCTGCGGGCCGTGGTTTACTGTAATATTGCCGTTCTTGTCCACAACCAATTTGTCGCTTCCCGCCCATAGACGGGCAGCCTGCCCCCATGCGTACCAGTTCCACCTCTGGCCGTCTGCACCGTTATCCACAAAGGCTCCATTATTGGGAGCATTGCGGTTAGCGAAGGAAAGGCCGGCCCCTGTGCCGCTACTATGGATCTCGCTTCCCTCTACATGCAGCATCCTCTTGGGATCAGTCGTGCCAATCCCAATGCTCCCCGCCTCGCTCACAGAAAGGGATCTGAAGAGCGGATTGATCCTCAAAGCGGTCCTCAGGTCCTTTAGGGATGTTATCACTGCCCCATTCCTCTCCATGGAGGCAATGACATAGTAATGATGGAAGGGCTCCGGCTTCAGCTTCTTGCCGGTCTCATTCACTAACACTCTCCATTCTATCATCTGCCGGGCAGAGGTCTCGATCTTTACATCCTGGTTGTTCTTCAGCTCTTCCGTTCCGTGTATCTCCGAGATCCACAGGTCGATGTAAACTAAATCCGTCCTCTTCTCTAGGGGTATTGTCAGTGGTGGTGCATCCTTCTGCTTGAGGTAGGTGAGAGCAGCCCGGTTCACTGCCTCAAAGCCGTCCACGAGACAGCGCCCCATGCTGATATTGAAGTCATCGACCTTGCCGGCCATCAGGGTGATGGCAAAGCCGTTGTCGGGGGTGCCGTCTCCCAGATACTTCTCCCGCAATACCCAATCCTGGTATCTCCTGATATCCTCCAGCTCATTCCAATCTCTGTCCAGCAGGGGGACACCCTGTTGCAGCCTTATGCCGATGTAATCCTTCGTCTCATCGAAGGTGTCGTTACCGCCATTGGAGAAGTTGCCCTTCTGATCGCTCATCCAGAATGATTTTGCCATAGCTGAGACTCCCTTGATCTAGATTATCTTGATTATATTCAACATTTACTATTTAAGTTCCTTTGCGGGAAAATCGATCACTATATCTCTGACGAGCTTGGTTGTCTCGTCTTTGGTGATCGGATCGTGGGTGACATAGTCCACGAAGAACATCATCTCTGGATTGAATACCCCATCTTTGGAATCAATGCCTAAGAGAGCAAACCTTGAGAAGTCCAGGCTCTCGCTCGATGGGACTCCCTTGTCGAAGGAGACCTCAACCCTTATCTTTCTGGTGACTGATTTTACCACTTTGTCTCCTTCGTCCAGATAGCTGATGTCCCTGTCAGGATCAACCTTCTTCGCCCAGACCCACCTGCCGCCATCGATCTTCAATGGATCCTTGGGTCCATCCTTCCATTGTGCGAATAGAGCTTTGACATCCTTTTTAAACTCAACCTGACCGGCGGCACCTCCTCCCCCCACGGCCATATAGTCGATGCCCGTCATCCTGCTGAAGTCCTTCTTCATCAGAGCCGCCAGAAACTTTCCGTAATCCTCATCTATTGCCATTTTTTCCTCCTCAAGTCCTGTAAATGCGATTGGATCAGAGATGAAAGGTAAAAAGCCGTTCAGGCAGGCAGAAGTCTATCTATCCCTCTATGGTAAGTTCTGTTCTCGGGGCTATTGGTTACCCCGACAGCCTCTGCAGCAACGCTCTTTAAGACCGTAAAGCTCGCCCTGTCCCTGTAGCCGAGGAAAGAGGGCCACGCTCTCTCCCGGCTGTACTTCATGATGGCGACTCCCGCCCTCTCGACTATGAGATCGGTTACATGCGAACTCCTCGTTGGCTCCAGGTTCTCGATAAGGATCTTGGCCTTGACGAAGACCGGCAGGAAAGAATCGATTATCCTGTGCAGGTCGTCCCTGTCCACAGGAAGACCCTCGTTGCCCACGAGTAGGATATAAATGCCGACAGTGTTCGCCGAGTAAAGACCTTCAGAGCTGGTTTCGGTGACATAGTGAATCTCGTCCTGGAATCTTCCCATGGATGAGAGGTCCATCTTCTCCGTGTCCACCGTCCTCGAGATCCTCCTGACGGTTGAGCCGCATTCTCCCTTAGAGGCCGGACCCTCGACCATCTCCTCAAGCATGCTCTCCATGCCGTAGGTCCGAAAGATGTTCTTTGCATACTCTCTGACGCAGCATCTCCTTCCGGTCAGAGTCTCTGCCAGGGATTTCAGCCCCCGAGCCGTGCCCTTCCATTTATAAAGCTCCACTGCTTTTGCCAAATACTCCCGGTTCCGCTCCCCCATCAGCTCATAAAGGTCCAGCGCCAGCCATTCTGCCAGCCAGGGCAAAAAACCGGCCGGGGCGGAGAATGGATCGATGAAGGCTGGAATCCTCGATATCAGCTCCTCGCTCTCCTGAAGATCGGACTCGAATATGGCAAGAAACCTCTCCAGGAACCTCTTGCTCGCTTCGTCTTCCTGATAGGCCGCCGGAAGATACCTCAGATATGAGGTCCTTGGATAATAGATCAGGATCTGGGAGAGCATGGGGCTCTCAATTCCTTCTCTATGAAGATGGACTGTCACCTCGATGAACCTGCCCTTTATCTCCCCTTTGTCCGGGCCCATGATGAGGGCGTCCCTCTCGCCATCCTTCAAGGTGGCTCTTGCCTCCTGGACAAAAGTTGTGCCGTCATCCGATCCCCGGAAGGATAAGCTGATGCTTGCGTTCTCCGGGATATATGCGTCAATCACGACACGATGCCATATGCATTCGACCTGGCCGCTGTCGAGAAGCCCGAAGGTGTAAGACCCATCCTTCTCGATATCCAGGAGAGCAAGCCTGCCCTTTTCATCTGCCCTGAGATTCCCCTGAGATAGGCCTTTCCAGTCCTCTGGGGTCAAGGCCCGAAACCTGATCTGCTCCACTTAGACTCCCCCGGGGACCTTTGGCGCCTCGCCGATCTTCGATCTGTTCATTGCCTCGATCTCTGAAGATCCCAGATAAGCTAGCCCTCTGGCCGGCACATCCACGTCAGCTTCATCTTTCCAGACCCCGTCGCCCTCCTTCAGAGAAACTTCCTGCACATAGTCCACCCCATCCACGCCGTCTATCAGATTGTAGATCTCGGACAGGTAGACAGGCCTGCCAAAAGGCCATCCTTTGCCGTCCTCGCCGCCTCTAAGTGGGTCCAGAAACTCGTTGACCCGCTGGTTGACTCGGTTCATAACCGCCTTCGGGTCCTGGCCGGCAAGGGGCATCACATTGGCCTTGACTGATACTTTTACGTATACGGGCGGATAGATGAAGATCTCAGTGGTGAGGAGGCGCCTTCTGTCCAGATAATCGTGAACTGTCCGAAGCATAGCAGAGCTTGGTTGCGGCTGGGGAGTGGAACTCTCAGGAACGATGACGACTGTGATGGTGTTAAAGACTCTCTCCTTATGGGCAGGGTGATACATGGGAACTGCCTTGGCCCTTTTTATCTTGACACCGGGCGTCTCGAGGGCAAGCCTCTCGTAGTCCTCTGCTGTAACCGCTCTTTTGCCCCTTCCCAGGTCGTCCCTGGCCCGGGACACGGCCTCCTCCAGTGTCTCCTCCCTAGTCCCGCCCTTCGCAGCCCTTATGTTATCCACTGATAACAAGTCCGACAATTGCCCCTCGACAATCTCCATGGCATGAGCCGGAACGTTGCCCTTGGGACCGCCTCCCGTACAATAGCTTGAGTTTATGATGCACCCCCTGGTGGGGATCTTGCCGCGGAGCCCGTCACCGAAGGTTATCTTGCCCCGGACAGTGTCCATAAGATAGTTGCTGTCCTGGGGGCGGGAGGCATCGAAGTCAGGAACCCTCGTCCACTCCGTCTCCTTCCCGTTTGATGTTGTAGTCAGGCGAAATATTTCCTGGATCGGCTGGTCTTTGAGACTCAGGGTCATTGCAGGCTGCCCGTCTTGGGCAGGATCGACGACAACTTCTCGAGACATTGTCCTTCCCTGGAGGGCCGGCGTTGTGTTCAGAAGCACTTGATCGATTTTGGGTGATATGGTATGGACCCTCTGCCCCACTCCCTCCTCAACTCCCACCAAGGCCTTGATCCTGCATCTTACCAGGAAGAGATTTTTTTTCGAGATGTCCCAGAAGAGGTCTGAGGGGGCTATGGAAGGATCATCCGGCACATCCAGCTTGATGGTTCCCGAGTAAGTAAGCCCCCGCGTCTCATCGCTTGCAGGAGCTACCTTGATCTCCAACCATTTATTGCCGCCACCTGCGGCGACCTCCCAAACCAGGGTTCGGGTGCTGTAGAGCCTGAAGTCCTCGTCATCCGCTCCAGGCCGGGGCGGCTCGTCCCTCAGATAGAAGGCAAGGGTGAGAAACTGGCCCTTCGGGCTGCTGTCCAGCCCTATGTAGAGGGCATCTCCTTCCTGGGAGCTGCTGTCCGGCCCATCTCCTTCCTTCGGACCGGGGCCGAAGGCATGGAAGTATACGTACTCGATGAGGTTGGCAGAGGTGTTGTCTCTGACCTTCCCACCTCTGCCGTAGACCGAGAATATGTGCAATATGAAGGCTCCGGTCACAAATATATCCTTCTGGGTCTCGAAGGGCAGAGGGCTGCCGTCGGCATCCTTGGCAAGGAGCACCGTTCCCCTGGGGACTTGAACCGGTGCCGCTCCCTTTTTGAGAGAGAACGTGACATCGACCTTCGCTCGGCCTGAAGCTTTGGGAAGGCCTGATCCCAGGAGCTTGAGAAACTTGCAAAGGCTTCTCTCTCCCACCCGGTTCAGCCTGTAGACCTGCATCTCAGAGATCCAGGCTAAAAGCTCAATAAATGTGATACCGGGATCAGATTTATTGTGATCCGTCCACGCTGATGCGTAGACCGGTATGCGAGATACTGCTTCTCTGACGAGATCCTCGAAGGTCAGGTCGTCCAGATTCTCAAGGGGCAGCGTCATTTTCTAGCCTCCAACCTCATGGTTATTCTATGGTCTCCGGATGCGACCAACTGCGAGTCGGATCTCTTCATGTTAGTGCTTTCCATCTTCAGCACCTGCACATAGTCCACTCCAGCGGTCCCTTCTATCAGCGCATAAATATCGGAAATTTGAACTGCCCTATCAAAGCCCCACCCTTTGCCGTCGGGCCCTCCTCGCAGGGGATGAAGATAGCTTTTCAGCCGGTCGATTATCTTCTTCTCGAGAAGGGCCGCGCCTTCCAGGGTTATGGGTACAACTTCTGCGATAATGCTGACCTCTACGTAGCTCGGGCCCTGCACGGATACGTCATCCCATGACATGGAGGCAGGCATCTTTTCTGCCAGGTATCTGGAAACGACATCGATGAGTCCAGGGGACGGCATGGGCTTCTCCAGATCTCCCTTTGGTATCACAACGACGATAAGCCGGTTGTTCTCAAGCAAGCACCCCGTCCTGGCTATGGAGCTTGATGATGCTTTGGCCAGGGCCTCGAAGTCCTCTGGGGTGACAGCCCGGTCCATGCTTTTCAGCATTCTGGGACCCCTCTCCAGGGCTGATGATAAGTCCTCGCCATCAGAGCCGCTCTCTGCAGCCTCATAGTTGACGATCCCATCCACGCCTGCCACAGGCGTCCTGAAGGCTGAGATCTCAAGAGCAGCAACGTTTCCTTTCTCTCCCCCGCCCATTCTGTAGCCGGCCCTGATGTTCTCCCTGCCAGCCGGAGGTATCATCCCCCGCATGCCGTCTGGGAAGAGGACGCGACCGGCCAGAGCATCGAGCTGGTAGTGTCGGCTGTCTGCCTGGGAGTTATAGAAATCGTCTACCTGCTTCCAGAGGACCCAGGAATCGACGACCTTGCCTGCCCCGTCCCAGACATCCTCTATGCTGTGGCCGAGGGCCTGCAAGGGGCGCTTCTCCTCCTTGGAAAGTGGTTTTCCCTCTCTGACCCAGACCTGAGTGGAGATCACGGGGGAGTTGGCGAGGGCAAATGCCTGGGATTTATCTCCGCTGCTCGATCCGAGGATCTCGTCTTTGATGGACTCAATCTGTTCCGCCCAGGTGGTGTTGGGGCGAATCCCTCTTATGGTCGGGATATTCCCGGCATCGCCTTCAACCTCACCCCTGAGCCAGAAGAGATCACTTCCGAAGATCCTTCTTCTCTCTTGCCCCTCCGGCCCCAGAAACTCAACGGTGTCGCTTTTTGTGAGATGATCGGTGTTATCGGAAGCATCCAGGCTACGCCAGCTTATGTCACTGCCGTCCTTTCCCCAATAATACCACCTGATCTTCAAACCGACAGGGGACTCATCCTGGACAATTGAGAAGAAGATGCAAAGGTTCCCCCGTCCTAATTTCTCCCCAAATCCCAGATAGATGGCAGGCCCTGTATCCTCCATTAAGATGAAGGGACAAAAGGCCTGAAGACTGCCCCCGCTCTCATCAGTAAAGTTGGTGTACTCCAGGTTGTTCTTAGCAACGCATCCGTCGAGCTTTGAGGGGCTCTGTGTTGTGTATTCCAGTTCGACTTGATCAAGCCAGGGAGGTTTGATGCTTGAGTAATCGACATGCCATGTCGTCTCCACAACCTTCTCATCCACGGTCTCCGGCTTTACAATCCTCTCTACCTTCTTCATCTCCTCGCGCCCAAAGTCGCCTCTTGCCAGCACTACCCTTATCCAGTAGTTCCTCTCGCCTCCCACTTCAGTCTCTTCGATGTCTTTTGGGCATTGAAACTCGATCCTTCCTTGGTATGTTGAATTTCCCCCTGAGATTTCAGCCGCTCCCAGGAATTTATTCACATTATCTACAGTCAGGTCGATGGGCCTCCAGAGGTGGCCATTCCAGTACTCAAAGGAGAGCTGCACTTCCTGGCCCTGCCTCACCTCCTCTCCAGGCTTGCCCCTCTTGAACCAAACTGTAACCTTTGACCCCTTCTTGGAGAAGACGTCTCTGCTTGCGATATAAAATGCATCAGTCGCCTTGGGCTGGCTGCCGAAGGGATAGAAGATTTTTCCCGCGCTTAGGTCAAGGGGGGTGAAGTTGAAAAATCCTATATCAGGCATCGCCTTTCCCCACACTTTGGAGATCACGATCTGAGAGAAGCAGAGGAGAGAAGCCTGCCTGGGACTCTCGCTCATTCGGCATGAGATCCATATGGATGTCCTGCCCATGATCTCCTCCTCTTGCAGCTCCCCTTCCGGTACTTGCAGTGTGATCTGACTCTTCTCCTCGAGGGAGGGGGTCGAGACGATAAGCTCCTTTCTCCCCAGGTCGGTCAGGCAATGCCAGGATAGATTGCCGAGGTCCGGCATATGCTCTTTTGACGCAGAAACGAACTCCAGGGTGACCTTTCCTCCTTTTGCAAGCTTGAAGAGCGACTTTTCTCCCAGGAACAGTACGTGCTCCTGAAGGCTGCTGCCCTGAAAGGGTATGGTGGCTTTGCCTTCCAAGAGATCTTCTGTGTGGCGAAAGAGCCCGTCCTCATCCGGATTGACGCTATAAATCTCCTTCAATGCGGCCTTGGTAATCGACAAACCCCGGGAGACTTCGTATGTGAGGCTGCCGTGGCGCTCATTCTCGGGAGCAGTGACCTGAGTTTTGGCGGGGATGAAGATGCTCTGAGAAAAACCCTGGGCGGGATGGAAGGTGACTGGCACCTTCGAGGGCTTGGCCAAGGCTAAACTCGTGCCGATCATGGAGAGGAAGGCAACAAAGTTCTTCTCAGGCACCCGGTTGAGCCGGGATGCGATCTCCTCCCTCATATGAGAGAAGATCCTGAGCAGGGCGAGGCCAAAGTCCCCCTCGCTTGCAGGCCTCCACTCGGGCACATACTGCAAAGCCCTTCTCCGATCCTCCTCGTAAAACTCATCCAGGGTTTTGTCTATGATCTTCGGCATGCTTTTCATCATTCCTTGAGATAAAAGGGATATACCAGATTGAACTCGCTGTTCGTTGCCCTGACCCTGTAATCAATGGCAATTGCCATTCGTCCGTCATCGGTCGGATCAACGGACGCCTTCACACCAGTCACCTCTATCCTCGGCTCCCATAAGATCAAGGCCTCCTTCACCATATCTTCCACCAGGCCCGCGGTGGCTGTATTGATGACTGAGAATGTCATCTCATGGATGCCGCACCCAAAATCCGGCTGCATGACCCTCTCCCCTCTCGATGTGCGAAGTATCAGACCTATCGCCTCCCTCACATCCTCCTCGTACTCAGATGAGGCCATGCCTCCCCTCGGCTCCACATTCACAGGGAACTTCCAGCCTCTTCCCAAGAATTCGCTGCTCATCGATACCCCTCTAGCCTATGAGAACGGTCGGGCAGCCCATGGCTATGGCGTTGGGCGGCCCGCTCTCTATTATCTGGTCCCCCTGCCGGGATGCAGGCAAATTGTTTATGAGCACAGTCGTACTGCCCAATGCCACCATTCCCCCCACGTGGGGCACCGGGCCTGTGGAAAGAGGGCAGGTATGCATATCTGCGCCTGCACGCCAGGCAGGCATTCCACCGATCAGCACATTGGCACTCCCCGGCCCTGGAGCCAGGGGGCTCCCGTGACTTGTTGTGTCTCCAACTCTGGCTGCCGGCGGCAAAAGCATCACCTTTTAATTTATCTTCACAATAGCGCCCTGAATGGTCATGGGTCCGTTCGACTTGACGGTCATGGTCGCCCCCGCCTCGATCTCTATGATCTGGGCCTTGATAGCGATCTTCGACTGCCCCGAGATCTGCAGCTCCCCTTTGGATGTGACGGCAACTTTGCCTGGGCTCATCTCTACCGTGCTCCCCTGGCCGTCCTTGATGGTGATCTTGCCTTTCGAAGCAAGAAGCACCTCGTTATTGGCAGAGTCTACGAAGAGCATGTTTTTTCCCGTCTTGTCCTTGATCTCTATCTTCTCGGCGCCGGAGGCATCATCCAGGAGTATGGTATGCCCAGACTTAGTCCTGATCTCGACCTTCTCCTTCTTGCCCTCTGCATTATCGTCAAAAATTATCTGATGGCCGCTCCTGGATTTGATCATCCTGACATTATTCTTCCCGTCGTCGTTGCCTGCTGGGGGTGGATTCTTCTCATCCCAGAGAGAGCCTATGATAACAGGGTAATTGATGTCGCCTGAAATGAAAGCCACAACGACCCTGTCCCCCACCTCCGGGAGCAGGTAAGTGCCCATCTCCTTGCCTGCCATGGGCCCAGCGACCCAGGCCCAGTCGCTCTCCTCACCGCCAGTGGGCAGCTTCACCTTGACCCGCCCCCACTTCGACTCGTCCTTGTTATTGGTGACAACGCCAATGACCACCCCGCCTATCTTCGCACCTCTGGGTTCGCCTTCAAGAGGCTCGAGCAAATTAAGCACCTCCTCTCATCAGATTGAGGCTCATGGTATACCCCTCCGTTCCCAGAGAGTGCCTGGCCTTTGTAACCCGGTAAATGCCCTCAAACCGTTTGCCCACACCCTCGATCTTCACATCCGACCCCGCCCTTATGACAGGATTGCCTATGCACTCGCAGGTCCCCTCAATGAAGCTGTTATTGGCCCGGATCATTATTGCCTTGGCTACAGCTTTCGCTTCCTGATCGCTGCCGACGGAATAGCTGTGCAGGTTGATCTTTACAGGACCCAATCCACCGGATTTAACGAGATCTGCGGCGCATTTCGCTCCTTGCTCCAAAAATCCAATGTCTCCCGGCATAGCTTCTGCCTTTATCGGCTCGCTGCCTCTTTCCTGGCTATACCCGGTTACATTGACACCTGTGACCACCTGGACTGCGCTCATCCTCGGGCTGAAGCTGATGAGGTCCTTGCCCCATTTCAGTACCGTAGGGCTCTGCTTAAATCGGGCAGGGTCGACGAAATGAATCCTCTTTCCCCTCATGAAGAAGTAGTATCCAAAACGCTCTGCCAGCTTCCTAAGGAAGATGTAGTCGCTCTGCTCGGCGTCTATGATCACGCTATCCTTCGGCTTTACACTCGTCAGATCGACCTTGCCGATACCTACGCTGTTCATGACGGCAATCTTCTTGACGATGTCCGAGTAGTCTTTCATCTTTGCGAAGGTCTTCTGTTGGCCTGTCTTTTGCAGTTTGTAGGAGTAATCGTATCCTTCAACTGTGAGGGAGGGCATACCTGAGGAAGGAAAGCTGGGGGAGAGCGCCGTTATGTATCCTGTGAAGATGGGCTCAGCATCCCCGCTCGAACTATCTGCATAATCCATGGAGATAGAGATCTCTTTTCCTGCCGCCGGGTCCAGGAGGCTGCTGTCCAGCCACTTGAAATTAAGGGTCTTCGCATCCAACTGGTCAAAGAGGGTGAGGCTGAACATGCTATGCCCTTCCAGCACATCATCCACGAAAAGTCCTACCACCGCCCTCTCCAGCTCGCTTTGGCGGCTGGCGTCAATGGTTATTGAAACGTTCGGAGTGTATCGTTCCTGGTTCTGGTCCATCTCCTCACCCGTCCAGTGGAGGGATCTTGATCCTCATTCCCGGCTCGATAATCCTGGGATTCTCTATGCCGTTCTCCAGAGCTATGGATCTCCACCTGGCAGGGTTCCCATAGGATAGGGCTGATATTGACCAGAGGGAGTCCCCCTCCTTAATGGTATAGATCTTCGTCTTATCGGATGACTGAAATGGCCTCTCCCTGGATCTGGACTCTATGCGATACTCCTGGAAGGTCACACTCAAAGTCGCCCTGACAGGGACGCCATCCGGCCTGAACATGGTAAACTTCTTGCCGACCTTCTTCAGGACGCATGTAAAGTTGGCGTTGCCCCATATGAACTTGAGTACGGGCGGAGCATGGATCTCGGGATCTATCTTGAGCAGGTCAGTGATCTGCTTGGTGTGATCCCTGACGTCTTTTCCCTCCTCGTAAGAGTCGAAGAACAGCTCCATGCTGAGCGTTTCCAGTCCCCCTTTGGTGAACTGCAGAAAGGGAGAATCCAGCCCCTGCACCGCTATCGTTGCAAAGTCGTTCTCCTTGTCCATAGTATACTCTGACGGGTAAAAGAGCACCTGTACCTCTCTCTTCTTTCTGCCCCCGGCATCGAGAACATGGATCAGGGCCTTGTTTAGCTTAGGAACGAGAATACAAACCCCTCCTCTCCATCTCTATCTTCGTCCTCCTCTCTATGATCGTGTAAACCTTTTCGGCAAGACGGTTTATGTCAGCTCCTCTTTGCGTTTCGGCCAGATCCTGCCCCATCTCTCCAGAGAACGAAGGCCCTGGCCATGTATAACCAGATGCCTCAGGAGGCCGCTGCCTGACGGCAGGTGCCATAACGGATTGGGCCGGCTCCTCTGAAGATGCAGTGCTTCGGCCTCCCGGTCTTCGGACAGATCTATGGAATTGTTCCACAGGTTCTCTAAAGCGGCCCGATTGGATCATTCCCGGTGTCCTCGAGAGCACAAGCTTGGGAAAATCGATCCCGGAAGAAATATTCGCCTTTTCTATGGCCTTCCCTCTGGCCTCAAGGGACACAAAATCTCGGGGAGCTCTCATCGCTATTCCTGCATTGTCCGGCCTCCCGGCTATATCTGAGTTGAGCGTACTGCTTAGCCTCTCGGCCATATCTGAGTTGGGCGTAATGCTTAGCCTCTCGGCTATATCTGAGTTGGGCGTACCGCTTAGCCTTCTTGCTATATCCGGGTTGAGCGTACCGCTTGGCATCCTGGGAAAGGATCTGCTTATGCCATCCTTTCCGGGAGATGTTCGATTTAGCAGGTAGGGGATGTGTTCATGGGAATGCTCAGGCTTTTGTCTGGTCGCAGGGGGCTCTCTGTCGGCTGAAAGCCTAGGATCATAGCTGCTTGAAGAGATCGGACCCTGTCCGGCAAGGGCAGAGAGGGTCACTTTGGCCGGCTGAATAAGGGGTCGCATAATCCCATGCATTCGATTCTCGTGATGATTTTCTCTAACCCTCACCCACGACCGAATAATGGATCGCTTTGCAATTTGCCCGGGATTATCACTGAGAATAGAAGAGCTATGCATCCGGCTGTCCGCGGAAATGGACCTGTCTGCGGCAATGGGGCTTGCACCTACCGTTTTCTGGATAAGGCTCATGTTCTCCACCGGGAGTTTTCCAGAGAATGTATGAAGGAGGCCTGCTGGCGCATGCACCAGCTCTCTAAATAAGAGGAGATCTTTTGTCTCTTTTCCTTCTGGAGAGGGAAGAAGTGGAGAGAAGCCGTCTTCAATCGATGCATTCAGTTGCGCCTGGAGAGGCGCCTGATTGGCCGGGAGGAGGGGCAATCCGGCTATTTTTCTTCTGCAATGGGATTGGACATGGATGTGTCTGAGAATGAATAGGGGCAGAGCAAATACCAGCCAGGAGTCGCCTGGACGGATGCAGGTTCTCGTCAGGCATATGATGCCAATGGGGCTATTGTCGATTTGCAGGAAGCTCTCTTTGCCTGGCAGGATGAGCTACCACATCCCTTCATGAGCAATCTCCACTGACTCCAAGGCCACTGCCGCGGAATCTGCTTTCAAATCAGGGCCGACCCACTTCACGGGATAGGCGTTGGCGAACAACCACCTCCACTTCTCATTCCCCAGGGCATCGAGGAGGATGACAAAGACGTTTCTTCTCACAACCTTTCCCAGGACGACGCCCCGGTACCAGAGCCAGAGAAGCCTCGAGTCGGTAATCCCCCTCTTGAGGGTGAGGTTTGGATACTCAGTTCCTTCCGGGATCTTGTGGAGGTGGTCATTGACTCCACCCTCTTTGATGGTTGCAACCTTCGTCTCCGCCTGCAGCCCGGAGACTTCTGAAAAGCCTCCAATGGTCACCCCCTCGAACTCCACCAGGAACCGATATCCCATGTAGGGATTGTTCCCTTTAAGGATCATGTCCTGACACCTCATTTATCTTCGTGTTTATCTTTGAGATCTCCTCGCACCACAATCTCCTCTCCTTGTGCTCCATGTTCATGACCTCGTCGTGGCTCCATTTGAAGTGATAGGCTATGAAGGCCGCCTCCTCGTAAAGCCTCTGGAGGGGGTAGGCCGTCATCCCCCCGGGGCGAGGCTCACCTCGAATTCGTTACCGCATTTTGGACAGACCGCCCTGATATTAGTTGAGCCGTCACCGTTGATCTTTCTGTAAAGCTCCTGGAGATAAGCGATATCTGATGCAAAGAGCCCCTCCACGATCCTGGGATTGATGCTCTGCAGGCTGCCCAGTCTTGTCACAACCCGGGAGAGGATTATGACCGTCAGGTAAGCGGGATTCGACTGGACCCTTGGGTCCTTGAGGGGGAGGATCTCATCGGCTGCAGTAGCGAGCCTCATAATTCCCTCCCTATGTAGCTGCCCTTCCTCGTCTACATAGCCCTTGGGAAGGGTGAACTCATGCTCGGTCTGGAACATCAACGCTCCTTAAATCCCTAAACCTTCACCCTCTTCATCCCCTCGTGGGCTATCTCGAGGGTCTCTATGGCCACATCATTGCCCTTGGCGGAGAGGTCTGGGGCATCATACTTAGTGGGCCAGGCATTATGGAACTCCCATCTGGCGGAAGGCGTCCCGTCGTCACCCATGAGAATTATTGCCATGTTCTTCCTGGCTGATGCAACCTTCCCCTCTTCGACCGGCAGCCTCCATTTCTCATACAGCTCCAGGGAGTTTGTGATTCCCCACTTGAGGGTGACATTTCCATACTTGGCCAGGCCAGGCAGCTTTCTTGTAGTGGGCGGATCGTTTCCTTCCCTGTAATCCACTACGTCGTTGGATGAGTCGGGGATGGTGACCTCACTGAATCCTGCCTGAACAATGCCGTCTATCTCCACGAGGAACCTCGAGTTCCTGTAGGGATCATTTCTCTGACCTACTGCCATCTAGATCACTCCGATACCTCAGATCCTTTCGCAACCTGGGCTATTCTGAAGATAACAAACTCCGCAGGCTTTACGGGCGCTATGCCCACAAGCACCACCAGGCGGCCGTTGTCTATATCGTTCTGGGTCATCGTCGTCCTGTCGCACTTGACGAAGAATGCCTCTTCCTGGGTTGTGCCCATCAGAGCTCCCGATCTCCAGACGCTCGTCAGGAACTGGTTGATGGTCTGCTTCACCCTTGCCCAGAGCTTCTCGTCGTTGGGCTCGAAGACGACCCACTGCGTCCCCACCTCTATGGACTTCTCAACGAATATGAAGAGCCTGCGGACGTTCACATATTTCCAGGCGGGATCGCTTGCAGCCGTACGAGCTCCCCAGATCAGTATACCTCTGCCAGGAAAAGCCCTTATGCAGTTGACACCTCTTGGATTCAGGACATCCTGCTCCCCCTTGGTGATATTGAACTCGATACCGAGCGCTCCATTCACGACCTCATTAGCCGGGGCCTTGTGGACCCCTTTCTCCTGATCGACCCGGGCGTAGATGCCGGCCACGTGTCCGCCGGAGGGAACGAGGATTAGCATGCCTGTCAGGGGGTCGAGGATCTTGATCCAGGGATAGTAAAAGGCTGCGTACTTGGAGGCCTTGGGCGGCCGGAGTTTCGGGATATTTATGGACGACTGCTCGGCCTGAAGGATCGCGAACCTGTCCTTCCTGTTCTCGCAGTGGGTCACAAGAGCATCCGCCAGGACCGCAGGGAACCTCGGCTCGTCGGGGATGCAGACAATGGAGATGTCATCGAACTCATTGAACGAATCAAGCCCGGTTCGCCCGCCCGGCCCATTCGATCCTCCTGTGAAATCTGCAGCCTCCAGGGCTTTGCCATCCTCTCCTGCCGAAAGAGGTACATACTTTCCTACCTCCTCTATCCCCTCTGCCTTGCCTTTGGGATTGAGGATGATGAAGTTGGAGACACCGCTCACCGTCTTCACGTAGTAATTGCTGGATGATTCATCAGTCGAGAGATTATCGAAGACCTCGACGACCTGAGGCTCGTCTTCCCCCGATTTCTTGCTGAGAGCGACGGTGAGTTTGAACAAATTGGGGTCGAGCGATCCGTCCTCGATCATTACCGAGAGATCATTGCCCCATGTACCGGGACCTTTCGCGACCACACTTATTGTCTCATCCTTTCTTTTCAAATATAAATTCGCCTCTTTCGCCCCTTTTCCGATGATCCGGGCGATATAGCAGCGACTTCCTCCGTTCCTGAAGAAACCATCTACCGCATAGGCCATAAAGCTGTCTTTTCTAAAGCCTCCATAAAGTCTCTGAAACTGCTCAAAGTTCGTCACGAGCCTGGGATCTAATGGCCCCATCATAGTCGGGCCCACAAAGCCAGCGGTGCTCGTGCTCACTCCCTCGATCGGCTTGGGGCCGATATCAATCTCTTCTATGTATACACCTGGTGTCAGGTATTCTGGCATATCTTCACCCCACTTCGCGAGTGGATAATTAAAAATGTTGACTCAATCAGTCGCTATTGAAAACGTGACGGCTTCATATATTATAACCTCGGAGCTATCTGACATCTCCACCCTCTTTCTGCGAGAGGCTTAAATCGACCTCGGCCACTCTGCCAATCTCCGTTACCCTCGAAGACTCTATCCTAATCCCAGAGACCTCATAATATAATGACGGCATATAAGGCCTTGATTTGGAGATAATCCCCCAAATCTTGTTTATGTCGTCGATGGATAGGGAGGTGAAGATCAGCTTCATTTCACATCCAGAGAGGCAACCTTGAATAAATGGTGCTCTCAGCACAGGATTATCGTTGAAGATCTGCAGCACCTTGCCGATGATGATATGGTTTGCCTCGTCCTCCTTAGAATGGGGGGTGATCATGTAGAATAGGCGAAGGTTCATAGTCGGTCCCCTGAACCTTGCTGTGCGGCCTGTATCACCCTCAATCTCCTCCCAACCTGGACTTCTGAGATAGGTATCCTCCTCAATCCTATAGAGAAAGATGGAGAGCTTGTGCTGCTCCATAGCAGCCTCGGGGGAGGAAAGGACGATCTGGGTCTCTGAGTCGATGCCCGTGTTCTTCCTCCAGGGCCCGTCATCGGACACGTTCTCCCATATCAGCTTTATGAGGGACATTCCAGCGTCTCTCACCGCGTTATAATCACTTATTATGATCACCCCATGATCTTGAAAGCTTATTTTCAGCAAATAATAGAGCCAAAAGAGATTATGTACCTGCGTATACCGTTAGCCGGGCTCTGAATGCTTGGATAGCTGCCGATTCTCAAGCTACCGGCTACCTGCAGGAGTTTCACAGCCAGGGTGCTCGCTCCTGTATGTGCATAACTAGGGTGAAACTGTTCGTCTTTCCTTTTTGTGGATTAGTAAAAAGATGTTACTAATAACAAAATTAATAAGGCTTTCCCTCATTTCCATATAAAAATATCGACAGATTAATGAGGAAAATAATGAAGATCTGGGTAGTGTCTCGATATTGATGTAAAATAGTAGTAGTAATCCTGGCGGATCGTAGTTTTCTGTCAGGTTCTTGGCAACATTTTGATCATCGGATGGCTTTATAATGAGCCCGGCATCCTGGCTTGAGATATTGCAGAAATCAAGGAGGATACAAGGCCATGGAACCATATGAGCTAGTAATAAATTATCTTGTCGATCCGAATGGCGGACTGAAACAGCTTCTCACAAACTTATTAAACTTAGTGGTGCAGTTAGGGGCGTATCAACAGACCTGCGCAATACCTTACGAGCGCAATGATCAGCGAAATGCACACAGGAATGGGACGCGGAAAAGAACCGTCAACTACCACGCCCTGAAGGACGTGGCTTGCGACTACGTAAAAAGTCGTGTCGCGTCTGGCGGGCTGACTAAACCGCCCTGAGACTCAAGGATATACCTCAAGTCTCGTGTTCGGTGCTCAATAT
>Ga0247842_10001513_pt1 | contig 38653 bp, 31 predicted proteins | sample LaCruzMarch2015__3_FD_192411 | JGI IMG/M metagenome (GOLD analysis project Ga0247842, IMG submission 192411) | Freshwater microbial communities from meromictic Lake La Cruz, Castile-La Mancha, Spain - LaCruzMarch2015_19m | ecosystem: Environmental > Aquatic > Freshwater > Lake | place: Spain...
CACGTCTGCTTTTAGGAATGCATTTGGATTATCTTCGACAAATTATGTTGTTTCAATTGATAATGAATATCAAGCTGTTTTTTTGAGTTGTACAAAAGATTATATTCAATTTCCTACAGACACTGCTCATTGTTCAGATGCTGAACTAACCATGCTTCAAAATGCTTTAAACAATGGTAAACAAACTTTTGTGTTTGTTCATTATCCTGTATTACAAGTCCAAGGTCATGAGGCGCCCCTTTATGCAAATTTAAACAGTCTTAAAAGGATATTAAATGTTCCTAATTTAGTCGCTGTTGTTGTTGGTCATGATGGATGTGAACAAGGAATTTATACTGTAGAAAACAAGATTAGACAATATATGGGTCCACATTTGATGTGCAAAGGTTGGTGTGGAAGTTGTACTTCTTCTAACCCGGCTCCTTCAGAAGCAATTCCAACTATATCCTACCTTAATTTATTCAGTAACAAAGTAGTAATAACCCAGGAATGTGCAACTAGTGGTTGTATTGATCCTCATCCAATTGAAATTTCTCTTTCAGTTGCTTCTTGTAATTCTTTTGCATATTCTGCATGGAGTGAATGCTCTTCATCAGGAATTCAAACAAGAATAGAAACTTCAAGAACTCCTTCTGGTTGCGTAGGAACACCAATATTATCTCAGCAGTGTACTTATGTACCTCCTGTTGTTCCAACTGATGGTTTTATTAATGGTTTTAATTCTCAAACAGGAATAGTCCGTGAGGGAGGAGTGGTGCCTTTAAACTATTCAGGAAGCATAGAATGTGAGAATAACAATTATTGTTCATTTAAGATGCAGGTAACTACATCAAGTGGAAATATTATCGAGCCATGGATTACTCTTTATGACCGGAGTGAGGTTAAGACAAATATTTCTTCATCAATAGGTGTGACGCCAATAGTCGGAAGCGCATTATCACTTTATACTATTCATTATGCTTTAAGTAGTGAGGATTGGGGAATTTGGAGAAATGTTAGCACACCATGCAAAAATTGCACATTTTTTCCAGGAGATTATGATGGCGATGGTGTGAGTGATATACTTGGTTATAGTAATGAGGAGAAACAAGGATATTTTGTTTTATCTTCAGACTGGTCTACTTGGCATAATTTTGATATACCTGCTTGTTCAGAATCATCTTCAACTTGTAATTTAATTCCCATCACAGGATCTTATGATGGAGACAATAAAAGTGACCTTGTTGCATATGATTCTTCTGGGATGATTTATTATCTTCTCAGCTCTGAAGGTTATGGCAATTGGCATAGCCTAAACACTCCATGCCAAAATTGCAAATTTATTTCTGGAGACTATAACGTCGATGGTGTAAATGATTTAATTGGGTATGCACCAAAAGCATGTCAACCTCCTAATTGTGAAGAAGATTGTACATTGGCTTCTGCTTTAATGGGGGGAGTTGGTCCTGGCTGGACTCCTCTTGCTGGTGATTTTGATGGAGATAATATTTCAGACCTAACCGTGTATAAGACTGGAATTTGGAGTGCTCTTCTTTCTGGAGATGGTTATTCTCAAGCAGGTTTTATTATGGGTGGAGTAGGATATGATCCATATACTGCTGATCTCGACGGAGATGGAAAAACAGATATGTTAGTATACAATAAAAGTACAGGTGATGTTAAATATGCTATTTCTCCGAATTGGATTATAAACTCAGCAAATATTGGTTCTGGCTGGACTCTTGTTCTTGCAGATTATGACGGAGATAAAAAAGCAGATATAATGGGGTATAATGAAGCAAGTGGAAATTGGGTATATTATTTGACTGCTGAAAATTACTCAACTGTTCATACCTTTAATTGGGGTGGTCCTGGTTGGAAGCCTGTTCAAGTTAATTATGATAAACACAGAAATGGAGATTTATTCTTGTATAATTCACAATCAAATACTTTTAAGGCATTCATAAAAAGTAATACCGGTTATAGCTCTGAATTAGGTTATACTCCTGAATATGGATTAGGACCTCTTTTTCAATCTGTAGCATCTTCTGGTAGCTTTACAAATACAGAATTGTTGAAAACTTTTGTAGGAGATTATGACGGCGATGGTTATAGTGATTTGGGAGTTTATGCGGATAGTCCTAATGGAGTTTATGTTATGTTTGCAATGTCTGGAGAAGAGTATAGTCCTCGTGGATTTTCTGAAATTAATTTGGGCGGTCCTGGCGGGACTATTGTTTCTGGTAATTTGGATAATAATACAAGAGATGATCTTATTTTATATAAAGATGGAACTTGGTATGGTCAGATATGTGGGGGAGGAGCTGCGGATAATTCTTCATTAAAAACAGTTCTTTATTATGCTCTTTCACCATTCACTACTGGATGGAATTATGCTCCTATGTCTCTTTGTATTAATTGTACATTTTTTCCAGGAGATTATAATGGAGATGGAACTAGTGATTTCCTTGGTTATAGCAATGTAGAAAAAAAGATGTATTATAATCTTGCACCTTTTGGGGGGTGGAATAGTTTTAATATCTCTTTTTGTTCTGAAGGTGAAAGTTGTAATATTCTTCCTATTTCAGGTAAGTTTAATGATGATAGTCAAACAGATATTGTTACTTATAATCCTTCAACAGGATCTATATTTTATGCTTTAAGTTCATCAAATGGGGGTGGTTATCCTGCCGATTATTCTGGAGAGTTGGATACACCTTGTAAGAACTGTACTGTTATTCCAGGAGATTATGACAATGATGGGTTTAGTGATTTGATGTTGTATAGTGTTACAACTATTTCAACATTAGATACGGCTGCACCAACAATATCTTTTATTTCTCCAACAGAAACATCAGGAGTTACATTGAGCAGAACAAACATCCAAGTAAACGTTAATGCTTCTGACGACACAGCCTTATCTAATTTAACAGTAAGATTATATGATTCAGCAAGAGCTCAAATTAATTCAACAACTGCTGGAATAACTTTCCCATACTTTATTAATTTTACTAGCCTAAGTAACGGAACATACTACTTCAACGCAACTGCCTGCGACACTTCTAATAATTGCGCTAACACTGAAACAAGAAACGTTACAATAAATACAACAATTATTACTGACACAACTCCACCAACAATATCTTTTATTTCTCCAACAGAAACATCAGGAGTTACATTGAGCAGAACAAACATACAAGTAAACGTTAATGCTTCAGACGAAACTGCTTTATCTAATTTAACAGCAAGATTATATAACTCAGCAAGAGTTCAGATTCACTTAACAATAAGTGCAACTTCCCCACTATTCATCAACTTCACTAGCCTAAATAACGGAACATACTACTTCAACGCAACTGCCTGCGATACTTCTAATAATTGTGCCAGTACTGAAACAATAAATGTTACAATAAACACAACAATTATTACTGACACAACTCCACCAACAATATCTTTTATTTCTCCAACAGAAACATCAGGAGTTACATTGAGCAGAACAAACATACAAGTAAATGTTACTGTCTCAGACGATGCAGATTTGTCTAATGTTACAATAAGACTCTACAATTCAACAAGAGCCCAGATTAATTCAAAAGAAGGAATTCTTGCTACTTTATTTTCAAACTTTATGGGATTAGACAACGGAACATACTACTTCAACGCAACTGCCTGCGATACTTCTAATAATTGTGCCAGTACTGAAACAATAAATGTTACAATAAACACTTCTTATATTGACACAACTCCACCAACAATATCTTTTATTTCTCCAACAGAAACATCAGGAGTTACATTGAGCAGAACAAACATACAAGTAAACGTTAATGCTTCTGATAACAATATTGTTCTATCTTCTATAACAATAAGACTCTACAACTCAACAAGAGTCCAAATTAATTCAACAACCAGTACAACTTCTCCACTATTCATTAACTTTACTAGCCTAAGTAACGGAACATACTACTTTAACGCAACTGCCTGTGATACTTCTAATAATTGCGCTAACACTGAAACAAGAACAGTGACAATTAATACTTCTTTCACTGATACAATAAATCCAACAATCTCTTTTATTTCTCCAACAGAAAATTCTTCAACAATAAACAGAACAAATATACAAGTAAACGTTAATGCTTCTGATAACAATATTGTTCTATCTTCTATAACAATAAGACTCTACAACTCAACAAGAGTCCAAATTAATTCAACAACCAGTACAACTTCTCCACTATTTGTTAACTTTATAAATTTGGATGATGGGACATACTACTTTAACGCAACTGCTTGTGACAGTGTCGGAAACTGCAATAATACTGAAACAATAAATGTTACAATAAACACTTCTTATATTGACACAACTGCCCCAACAATCGCTTTTATTTCTCCAACAGATGATTCTTCAACTTTAAACAGGACTTTCATAAGAGTTTATGTTATAGCAGAAGACGCACACTTGAAAAATATAACTCTTTATTTGTATAATTCTACTGGTCTTAATATGATTCTTGTAGAAACAAGCGCGTCTCATATCTCCACTGAACTTAGTGGATTAAAAAACGGAACATACTACTTCAACGCAACTGCTCGCGATACTTCTAATAATTATGCTAATACTGTTACAAAAAAAGTAATAATTAATACTTCTTTTATTGATACGACTGCTCCAACTATTGCATTGATTGAGCCAGAAAATAATAAAAATAAGACTAGTTCTGAAACCTATTTTGGTTATAATGTTTCTGATTTGAGTAACATCGCGTCATGTACATTACTTATTCAGAACAGTAATGGTTCTTCAAAGAGTTACACAAGCAATTGGGTAATTAAATTCATAGAGCAATCATTTACAGAGGATATTGATGTAGGTAGTTATACATGGAATGTAACTTGTGTTGATTCTTTTGGTAAAAGAGGCACTTCTGCAACGTGGAATATTATCAGAACAACTGGTTTGTGTGGAAATGATGTTTGTGATGACGATATTGAAACATGTTCTAATTGCCCACACGATTGTAATTCTTGTAATAATGTTAGTGGTTATTGTGGTGATGAAGAATGTAATAATGAGGAGACATCTCGAAGCTGCGCGAGAGATTGTGGTAGTATTGGCGGGGGTGGGTTTCCGCTTTATACAATCTACGCCTATGATCTTCAAAGAGGATATACTAGATGGGTAATCGTAGATAGTGTATTTAGGTTTAAAATAGGAGCAAATAGTGAATGGTATACTGTAAAATTATTATCTCTTACCACAAGTAGTGCTACAATTGTTGCTCAAGGTCAAGGTGCTTCGCAAATGGAAACATTAAACATTGGCGAAGAAAAAAAGTTTGAACTTACTGGCGATAATTATTATGATATTTCTGTTAAATTAAACAGTATAAAATCAAAGAGAGCAAGTATGACAATAAAAGTTACAACTGGGATGGTTCCTCCTCCAAATGTAACAATAATCCCATGTACTCCTCGTTGGGAGTGTGATTGGTCAGAGTGCATTGAAGGAAAGCAAGATAAACAATGTGCTGATAAAAATAACTGCGGTAAACAAGATGGTAGGCCTGCAGCACAAGAAAGAGATTGTAATAGTGGCTGGACACAAGAACAATATACAATATTCTTAGGATTTTTAATTGGCTTTATCATAATACTTGCTGTGCTTATATTCTTTGTTTGGTGGTTTTTTAAGACTGATACTAAATATGTTGACAAATACCAATCAGCAAAAATTTTTGTCTCTAATGCAAGAAAAAGAGGATATAAAGATAGCGAGATAAGGAAAATGTTTGTTCAGAAAGGTTGGAAAAATAGCGATATAGATAAAGTGCTTTGATAAAGAAGTTTTTTATCTTTCCCTTATATTTATAAATAACGTCAATATAAATAACTCATGAACAAAAGAGGACAAGGACAGATTAATCAGATTGAACAAGTAGGAAGTTCTGTTTGGGAAAAATTATTTTTTGGATTAATTATTCTTTTGGTTATCGCAGGAATAGTTTTTGCAGTTTGGAAATTTAATAATCCTACTTTAGTTAACTGTGGAGCAGGGGAATATGATTCTAAACAAAATGCATGCATTTTTAATCTAACTTCAGGCCAGAAGATTTCTGTTATAAAATGTCCTGTTAGTTTTGAATTTAACGAGAAGCAGGAAACATGTGAAAAATTAGTTGAATCAGTTTATATCTGCAATGATGCTAATGGGACATATAATTCTTCAATAGGAAAATGCATTGTGCTTGTTCAAAACACGCAATATGCTTGTCAAGCAGGAACATATAATTCTTCAACAGGGCAATGCACAGTTTTTATTGAGAATATTACTTACTCTTGCGACGATGGAAGAATACAGGAGATTAACGGAACTAATTTTTGCGTTGTTTCTTTGGACGTATTTCGAGAAGAAATTAAATATTCTTGCGGTAATGGCATTTGCGATGAAAAGAAACTTAGTCAGGGAATATGTCCTGAAGATTGTGGTGGGAGTAAGTTAAATCCAAATAATCAAACAAATATGAATTTGAGCGAGTATGAAGATAGCCCGTTTGGATTATGGGAAGCTTTTTCTTTGCAATCTGATGATTGTTTTCCAGTTTCTGTTAAAAATACTTTAGCATGTGGTTTAGATAGTGAAAGTTTTATTGACTTAAATGTGCATTGGTGGACTGGTGTTATGACAGTGAATTTTGTTGATGAACCTTTGACTTGGGGTTTTTGGTATAATCAACTTAAAAACGTAAATGTAATTCCAGTTTCTTCATTTCCAAGGAGGAATATTGATGCGCCTCTTGCTGATTATTACAATGAATTAAAATCTTATGTTTTGCAATATCACGATATTGATTATTGGTTATTAGATGTTGAACCAGACTTAATGGCAGATGTAGATAGTCCTTCTGCTAAAAATCTAGCAATAAGTACAAGGTTGGCTTACAAGGCATTAAAGGATGTTGATTCATCTAAAAAATTGCTTCAGGGAGGAACTTTTGGAAGTACTGGTTCTTATACCTCCCCTAACAGTTATTTTACTGTAGTATTTGATACACTTGAAGATTTAGAAGAAATAGAAAAAAATCCTTCTTTATACAATTGGAATCAGAATAAATATAGTCTATCTCAAAGTGATTTTAATATTCTTTTTAGCGAAGATGATTATGATAAATATATGGACGGACAACATTTTAGTAATTTTGATAGCTGTCTTTCACAAACAAAGAATAACACCCAATTATTAGCAATTAGTATTAGAGAATTCTTTAATCAATATGGATATGTAAATCCCATAATTTGGGATACTCAGACAGGAGCTCCTTCGGCATCATTTCTTGGGAAACCAGCTTCATTCGGTATCTGTACTAGAAATATAACAAATGAAAAAGAACAAGCACAATATGTTCTGATTAAATATGTTTCTTCTATAATTAGTGGAGTTGATAAGATATTTTGGACAACAACATACGAATTTAATTGGTTGAATAATCCAGACGAGTATTTTAGCAAAGTTGGTTTAATCTATAATGGGGAAAAAAGTGGAAATGTAGATTCTGATGATTTGGGTCTGGGCGTAAAAAAGCTTTCTTATTATTCTTATAAATTTATGACTTCAAAACTTGAAGGCTCAAACTGGGACAATGTTCAAGAAGTTTATAATTCTGGAAATGTTTATGCTTATAAATTTATCAATAAACAAACACAAAAACTAACCTATGTTGTCTGGTGGGATTATTGGAATGAGCCAACATTAACGACAAAACAAATTAGCATTCCTGTTTTAATTTCTGGAAATGTAAAGGTAACAGAAGCTGTGCCGAAATATGAAACAGGACAGCAAGTTACAAATTATGCAACAGCATTTAATATTGGTGGAGCAAGTGTAAGCAATGGGCAAATAACAATAAATCTTGGACAATCTCCTGTTTATATTGAAGAAACAACAGAAAATCTTGAAACTTATATTCCTCATGCTTGGCAAAATCCAACTACGCCAACATCATCTTGTGGTGATGGGGCTTGTAATGGAGAAGAAACAGTAAAAACATGCGCCCAAGATTGCGGAGGAAGTGCAAATTCTTGTTCAACAGGGCAGACTCTTTGTGCTACTGATCAAACTTGCACTGGAACAGGAACAAAAACAGAAGTAGGGTGGTGCTGTGCTGGAACATGCACAGATGGAAGATCCGGGGGCTCTTGTGGTGATGGTATTTGTGATGGTGCAGCAGGAGAAAAAGATAGTTGTCCGAGTGATTGTGTTGTTGTTAAGACGTAAGCTTAAGTTTTATAAATAAGTTAATTCTAATAAACTCATGAACAAAAGAGGACAAGAGCAAATTAGTCAAATAGGGCTGGTAGGCAGTTCTGTTTGGAAGAAATTATTTTTAGGATTAATTATTCTGATAGTTATTGTAGGAGCCATAGCCCTGGCTTGGAAGTTTTGGCCGAGTGGTGATAAAGACTGTTACACAAATGCAGATGGAAAAACAGTTTGTGCTTCTGATGGAAATAAAACAATAACTAAACCACTAATAACTAATAAGACTAATCAAACAACGCCAATATCCAATCCAACTCAGGAATCAAATTATTCTGAAAATTTAAGTGATGTTCCGTATTCTTATTTATTAATAGATGAAGAAGGTCCTTTTGATTCCCTGCAAGAAATAGTTGATTTGGCAAATCAATATCATGTTCCTCTAACAATAGCTTTCTGGCCAGGAGAAGTAGATTATATTTTGCAGAATCAAAGCAGAATAGATAAAGTTCATGAATGGCAAGCGCAGGGGCATGAGATGGGAATACATAATCAGGAATGCTGGGAGGGTCCTGAATGTTGGAATGGAAGCACTGCTCCTGAATGTGGATTTAGATATCAATATGGGTCTGCATGGATAGCTAAACCAACAGACATAGTAAAATATGAATCACTTGTTGCGCCTTATACAATAAAATCCGGAAATCCTGGTTGTTATCCATGGATTCCAAAAACATGGATTTATGAGGGCGGTGGAAGACCTGATGGAAGAAATGCTATTGCGACAGTAGCTTATGTCCCTGAGTTAGAGCATAATGTATATACTTTAAATTTAAAAGGAGGTTATGCTGCTGTACCTCCTTGTAGCGGGGGTGCTGAAAAGATAGCACAATATAACACTCTTAATGGAAATGAAATTTTTGGGGCTGGTTTTCATACTGCAGATTACACTGGCGGAGATTTTTATAGCACCAGGTCCTTATGTTTGAGGATAACTAATCTTACACTAAGACTTGAGACATTTAATACTGTTGATTGCAGTACTCTTCCTAACTCTGAACAAGAAGATTATATCCCTGATAAAAATCAGCTTTTGGATTATATCAAATTTATATATGAAAAAGATCCTGAAGGCAAAAAAAGGATGACTTTATCAGATATAATGGAAAAATATGTTTTGCCTAATAATCTAACAATGGAAATTAATGCCCTTACAGATTCTTCAAATGCTACAATTAAAACATGTTCTTATCTTGCATATGAAAATATAACGGGTTGGCAAACTGCAACATCTTTTAATTTTGGAAGATGTTTGCATACAGGAACTTATTGTGATTATAGTGAAAGCTATTATAGTGCAGATAATAGTCTTTACTGTCCGAATACCTGTACAGTCAAAAATATAGCTGAATTTGATAAATCTGGAAGTTTAGCCGGTAACTGCGGAAATGGAAATTGTGATGCAGGAGAAAATAAATACTGCCCAAGTGATTGTCCGGGGGGTAGTGGAGGAAGCATGACTTATACTTGTCCAAATAGACAATGTGAAACAAGTCTTGGAGAAACTTCAACAAATTGCCCCGGTGATTGTATCGTAGCTCGTGAGTAATTCTGTTTGCGGAGATGGAGTTTGTGATGGTACAGCAGGAGAAAAAACAAGTTGTCCTGCGGATTGCGTTATTGTTAAGACGTAATCTTAAGTTTTATAAATAAGCTAAACATAATAAAAACATGATTAAAAGAGGTCAGATTGATATTTATAAGATACTTTTCTTTAGTTTAATTGTTATAATTATTCTCGTAGGAATTATTTTTGCTGCATGGAAGTTCTGGCCGAGCGATAAACCAGCACATATCCCCGCAACTTCTGAAATTTTGGGTGCTTATGTTGAAGGAATCCCCATATCAATAAAATCAACTGGTGATCTTTGGCTTAATACATGGGCAGATGATGATAATATTTACTCTAGTTGGGGGGATGGTTCGGGATTTGGTAAAGTAAATACTGATTTAGGTATTGCGCGAATTGAGGGAAATCTGCCAAACATAAATGGATTTAATCTGTTTATAGAACCACTACTTCCCCCCTCTTCTACATGTGATACAACTAATTGTAAAGACATACAAAATAGACCGGACTGTTGTATTGAAAATGATGATAAACCATCTAGTTTACTTTTTATGAACAAAATTCTTTATGCTCAGTTTCATTCTCCTCTTGGAGACCCAACAGTTGGTTATTTGGCTTATTCTAATGATTATGGATTTACTTGGACAAGACTAAAAGAAAATTCTCCTTGGACAGCAACAGATATTGGTCAAAGATCAAAAATGGGCTCAAATTTTAGATGTATGTTTTTCATAAATATGGGTAAGAATTATGAGTTAAATACAGATGGTTATGTTTATGCGTTTGGAATAGGAAGAGAATGGGGATGGTCCGAAGATGTTTATCTTGTGAGAGTGCTTAAGGATAATATTTTAGATTATAATTCATATGAATATTTTACTGGTTTATCTAATGGTCAGCCAACATGGTCTTTGATTGAGGCAGAAGCAGTTTCACTGGATGGCTTGACGACTCCTGCACAATTTTCTGTGGTTTATCATCCCGGAACAGAAAGATATATTATTATGACAGAAGAAAATATATATGATGCTCCAAATCCATGGGGACCTTGGAAACTGACTGCGAAATGGGTAACATCTGGTTGGAGAGGATACCAGCCCGGAATAATAAGTAAAGATATGGGGGAAAATTATTTTTGGTTTACAATCTCTGGACAATCTGAATCTAATCCGGATTTTGATATTGATTACAACTTAAATCTTGGAAAAATAATTCTAGAATTAAATGATGGAAGCGCAGAAGAAACTTCTTTAGGATCTTGCGGAGACGGTATTTGTGATGGTACAGCAGGAGAAAAAACAAGTTGTCCTGCGGATTGTCATCTATAAAAAATATATTTATAAACTTGATTAGCGAGAGTAAATCATGGACAAAAGAAGGAACCCGTATTCATCTATTGTGATAATATTCTTGGGAATTATTTTTAGTTTTATTTTTGTGCCATTAATCAGCGCAATCAATCTTAATTCATATCATACTTATAGTAGCACAATCAGCGAGCTGCAAAGTTATGCTGCTAATTATCCAAGTATTGCTAAGCTTTATGACTTAACAACAACAGGGCAAGGAAGGCATGTTGTTGCTATTAAGATATCAGACAATGTAAATAGTGATGAAGATGAGTTAAGAATTCTTGTAACAGGTGCAACACATGGGAATGAATTCATGGGAACAGAGGCGAGTATGTATTCTATTGATTACTTGCTTACAAATTATAGTACTAATCCTCAAATAAAAAAATTAGTGGATACAAGTGAGATTTATATTATACCTATGTACAATCCAGATGGTCATGCTCTTGCTGAGAGTTATATAACTCAATTAAGAGGAAATGCTAATTATGTTATAGGAAGAAAAAATGGAAGAGATACTAATGGCAATGGAAAAATTGACACAACTGATGGAGTTAATTTGAATAGAAATTTTGGTTATCAATGGGGTATAACAGGTCCAGGATTTGCAACGAGTACTAATCCCGCTGATAGTCAATATAGAGGTCCAAGCGCTTTTTCAGAGCCAGAGTCTCAAGCATTAAAAAATTTGCAAATAACGCATCATTTTGATTATATTCTTGATTTTCATTCGTCTGGTGGTGAAGTTGTTGGGCCCTGGGGTTTTACTACCACACCTACTCCTGATGAATCTAGCTTTGGCGCATTAAGAGGGGCTGTTGCTTATTTAATGAATCTTGATGGAAAATATTTTTTAAAAAATCCAAATTATAATTATTATTTTAATTGCGCGCCAGGACAATTTCCATATCGTACTTCTGGAGACCAGGTAGACTGGGCATATGGTGAGCAAACAACAAAAGCAAAATCATTTTCATTTCAAGTTGAATTATCTGGAGGAACAAATAGCCAAGGTCAACCAACAAGCTACCCTATTCCTCAGGAAATTTTTATTTCACCGACTGTAAAATCTACTACAAGTACTTTGCTTTATCTATTAAGTGACCCTCTAAGTTTGAAAAGAACAGAAGCGCCCATAAATGTTGCTGGAACATGGGATTGTATTTCTCATACAGACCAAACAGGTACTAATAATAGACATGTTTTTACTTTGACTCAAACAGGGGTAGGTTTTAGTGGACAAACTGAAGGATATTCTATTGGAGGATATGTTATTGGAATTCTTTGGATAGACACTTGGAGTAAAACAGGTTATTGGGCAAGTGGAACAGGAGAAATTTCTCTTGATGGAAATACTCATACTGAACATTGGATAGACTCTTCTGGAAAAACTGGGACAGACACTTGTATAAGAATACTTAATGGTGGATGGAGTGCATGGAGTGGTTGGAGTATATGCTCTGCAAGTTGTGGTGGAGGGACTCAAACAGCAACAAGAAATTGTAACAATCCTTCTCCGGCAAATGGTGGAGCACAATGTACTCTTACAAACGGAGCATTAGGACTTAGTGAAACTAAAACGCAAAATTGTAATACCCAATCTTGCGTTTGCACATCTTTTGACTATTCTGCTTGGAGTCCTGTAATCTGCCCTGCTTCTGGAACACAAACAAGAACAGAAACTTCAAGAACTCCTCCTGGTTGTGCAGGAACACCGATATTATCTCAATCCTGCCCATATATTCCTCTTTGCACAGAATCAAACTGGCAATCTGATTTAAGTCCAACAGTATGTCCTTCATCAGAACAGCAAACAAAAACATGGAATAAAATTGGAACATGTTCAGGAGGAGTAACTCATCTTGCTAGCGAAACTGTTTCTTGTACTTATCAAATTCCAACATGTATATCTTTTGACTATTCTGCTTGGAGCGAATGTTCTTCATCAGGAACACAAGCTAGAACAATTTTAACTTCATCTCCATCAGGTTGCACAGGAGGAAATCCAGATTTATCTCGGTCATGCACTTATATTCCTCTTTGCACAGAATCAAACTGGCAATCTGATTTAAGTCCAACAGTATGTCCTTCATCAGAACAGCAAACAAAAACATGGAATAAAATTGGAACATGTTCAGGAGGAGTAACTCATCTTGCTAGCGAAACTGTTTCTTGTACTTATATCCCGCCAGTTACTTGCAACAATAATAATTTATGTGAATCCACTTTAGGAGAGAATAAAGATAATTGTGCAAATGATTGTCAATGCTCTTCTGATTCAAATTGTGATGATGGAAATATATGCACGACTGAAATTTGTACTGAAGGAAGATGTAATTCTGTAAATAATACTGGAAGCTGTTCTGGAACAGATTCTTCTTGTATGATAAGTTACGGTTGTTCAAATGGTGCTTGTGTTGGAACTCCTAAAAATTGTGATGATGGCATTGCCTGTACTGCTGATGGCTGTTCAGATGGAATATGTTTACATTCTCCGATTGGATGTCAGTGCATACAAGATTCTGATTGTGATGATAATAATTTTTGTACTAGCGATACATGTGATTTAGCAAGTTTTATGTGCAATAGACAATATGGTTCTTCTGCTTGTGATGATAATAATCCAAACACAATTAATGATACTTGTTCAATAAGTTCTGAAACTTTGGGGGCGTGTATTGGAGTTCAAATTTGCAATAATAATTCTGTTTGTGAATCTAGTTTAGGAGAAAATAATCTTAATTGTGTTAATGATTGTACCTCACAAACTTTAGATTGTACAAGTTTTAATTATTCTGCTTGGGGAGAATGCTTATCTGGAAGTTTAAGAATGCGACAAATTGCTTCTTCATTTCCTAATGGATGTCAAGGTGGTAATCCTGTTTTGACAGAGTCTTGCGAATATACTCTTCCTGCAAATGAGAACACAACAAACAGAGATGAAAAAAATGGAAAAGCAAATGTCTTGAACACATCCAAAGACACTCTTATAAATAAATCAAAGGAAACAATAAGTAATAGGTTTGAAGAGCCAAATGCAATAAAAGTCTTTTTTGTTAAAGTTTTATGTCATATCTCCAATTTGTTTAACAATAAAGCATATGAAGGATGTACTTACAATTATCTTGGTTCATTTGTAAAAAGTACTGGCTTTTCTATTGAAGATTCACAAAATTATGATGAAGTAAAAATGTCGCCCAATCCGCTTTACTGCGGTAATGGTGTTTGTGATGAGATAGAATTATTGGCGCAAGGATATTGTCTGAAAGATTGTGGAGAGAAATAAATTTATAAAGTTAGTAAGCAAGAATAATTCATGAACAAAAGGGGACAGGGGCAGATTAATCAAATTGAACAAACAGGCAGTTCTATTTGGGGAAAATTATTTTTTGGATTAATTATTTTGTTGGTTATCGCAGGAATAATCTTTGCTGTTTGGAAGTTTGCTAATCCTAATTTGGTTGACTGCGGGGCAGGAGAATATGATTCTAAACAAAATGCATGCTTGTTTAATCTAACTTCGGGCCAGAAGATTTCTGTTATAAAATGTCCTCTTGGGTTTAATCTTAATGAAGAAGAGGAAACATGTGAAAAATTAGTTGAATCAGTTTATATTTGCAATGATGCTAACGGGACATATAATTCCTCAATAGGAAAATGCATTGTGCTTGTTCAAAACACGCAATATGTTTGCCAAGTAGGAACATATAATTCTTCAACAGGAATATGCAATGTTATTATTGAAAACCTTACTCATTCTTGCACAGAAGGAACAATCCAGGAGATTAATGGGACTAAATTTTGCGTTGTTTCTTTGGACGTGATTAAAAAACAGACAGTTCTCTATTGTGGAAATGGAGAATGCGATGAGAAAGAATTGGTCCAAGGAATTTGTCCTGAAGATTGTGGGCAGACCAATTCAACAAATTTTACAGAAGAAATGCCGGATGTTCCTTATTCTTTTTTTGCTGTTCATTTTGAAATAGATCCAAATAGTAAAGAAGCAGGAGATAAATGGCAGAATATGGTTAACACGGTTGACTTGGCTAATCAATACAATGTTCCATTAACAATAATGTTTTGGCCTGGTTCAGCAGAGTATGCTTTAGCTTCTCCTGAAAGAATTGCTCAAGTAAGAGAATGGCAGGCGCAAGGACATGAAATTGGGCTGCATAATCAAGGATGTTTTGGTGAAAAAGAGTGTGATGCTGGTTCTGCAGGTTGTCATAAGGCATCAGACAATATTCTTTATGAACAATTGGCCGGAGATTATACGCTTAAATCTGGAACAACTGTCTGCCCATTAAACCTTATTTCAACTTACAAATATGAGGGCGGTGGACGACCTGATGGAAGAAGTGCTGTTGCTATTAAATATACTTATGATCTTGCACCAGGACATGAAATTTATGGCTTGAACATGAAAGCAGGATATGCAAATGGAACTCAAATAAAAATTAGCCAATATAATACTTTAAACAAAGACGAAATTTATGGATTTGTTAATCACGGCGAAGGAGATGCAGGAAATATTGGCGGGACAGTAGAACTTAAAGAATGGCTTAGATTTTTGTATGAAAAAGATTCAGCAGGAAAGAATAGAATGACTTTGTCAGATATTATGGAGAAATATGCTTTGCCAAATAATTTGGTAGCTTCTATGGATGAGGTTTGTTCTTCAACTAATACTTTAGTACAACAATGTTTACCTTTGAACGAAATTGAAACAAAACTAGGTACAAACAGGTGTATGAATCCTTATGATAGTGGTGCATTTAATTTTGGCAGATGTTTGCGTACAGGAACTTATTGTGAACTTGAAAGTGGTTTAAGTGAAGAACAACTTTGTAGTATAAGTCGTGGAGATTTTTATACTTATGTTCCAACAAGTTGTGTAATAAAAAATATTGAAGATTATGAACCGCCAATTTGTGAAGCAACAACTTGCGGAAATGGAATTTGTGATAACGGAGAAGAAAAAACATGTACTAAAGATTGTACAACATCTAGTTTTTATTGTGGAGATGGAGAATGCGATGAAAAAGAATTTAGCCAGGGAATCTGTCCACAAGATTGTAACCAAACAGGAAAAGGATCTTGTGGTGATGGTATTTGTGATGGTCCTGCAGGAGAAAAAGATAGTTGTCCGAGTGATTGTGTTGTTGTTAAAAAGTAATTTCTTTTAGTTTTATAAAAATATCGAAAAAGGCATTTTAGACGCTAAAATGCCTAGAAACAGGCAGAAAGGTTTTTAAACATACCTTGCTTTTTGATATTAATTTAAAGAAAATTTATCAAAATTTTCTAGAATAATTTACATAAAAATAAATTCGCAAAGATTTAAAAACACAGACTCAAGTAAAATATTGTTTTAAAAAAGAAGGAAAATTTATAATAATGACTGAAGAAAAAAAGCAAGAGTATAACGCAGAAAGTATAAAAGTTCTTGAAGGTTTAGAAGGAGTAAGAAGAAGACCTGCAATGTACATTGGTGGAACAGGAAAAGATGGATTACATCATCTTGTTTATGAAATTGTTGATAATTCTGTTGATGAAGCAATGGCAGGTCACTGTAAAAATATTCTTGTTAAAATAAATAAGGATGGAAGTGTTACTGTTAATGATGATGGAAGAGGTATACCAATAGATATAAACAAACAGTATAAGAAAAGTGGTCTTGAAATTGCTTTTACTAAACTTCATGCAGGAGGAAAATTTGACAAGGACTCTTATAAGATTTCAGGAGGTTTGCATGGGGTTGGTGCAAGTGTTGTTAATGCTCTTTCAAGTAAGGTTATTGTTCAAGTTAGAAAAAATGGAAAAATTTATCAACAATCTTACAAAAGGGGCAATACTGCTTCGGATTTGGAAGTAGTTGGGAAGTGTAAGGATGATGAAAAAGGAACAATGGTTACTTTTTTTCCTGATGCAGAAATATTTTCTACACTTGTATTTGATTTTACTACATTAAAGAAAAGATTACAGGAGATTGCATTTCTGAATGCAGGATTGAAGATAACTCTTGAAGATGAAAATAATTCTAAAAAAGAAGAACTTTATTATGCTGGCGGATTGATGGAGTTTATACAACATATAACTCATTCAAAATCTCCGTTACATAAACCAATTTATTTTAAGAAAGAAGTAGAGACTACAACAATAGAAGTTGCTTTGCAGTATACAGATAGTTATAATGAAAATATTTTTGGTTTTGTTAATACCATAAATACTACTGAGGGCGGAACCCATATTTCTGGATTTAAATCTGCTTTGACTGGTGTTGTGAATAATTATGCTAAGAAAAAAGGAATGTTGAAAGATGTTGATATTGATGGAGATGATGCAAGAGAGGGAATTACTGCAATATTGAGTTTAAAGATTGCTAATCCACAATTTGAAGGACAAACAAAAACAAAACTTGGTAATTCTGAGATAAAAGGGATAGTTGATTCTTCTGTTACAACTGCCTTGGCAGAATATTTTGAAGAAAATCCAAATATAGCAAATAAAATTGTTCAAAAAATTATTGCTGCTGCTAAAGCAAGAGAAGCAGCAAAGAAAGCAAGAGATTTAGTAAGAAGAAAAAGTGCGTTGGGTTTTTCAGGATTGCCTGGAAAACTTGCCGATTGTTCAACTAAAAAGTTTGAGAAAACAGAAATTTATATTGTTGAAGGAGATTCTGCTGCAGGTTCATCAAAAATGGCTCGTGATAAAGAATTTCAAGCAATACTTCCTCTTAGAGGAAAAATTCTTAATGTTGAAAAAGCAAATCCAATAAAAGCGTTATCAAGCGAAGAAATTATTAATCTTATTACTGCTATGGGTACAGGAGTAAAAGAAAACTTTCTTCAAGATAAATTAAGATATAATAAGATTATAATTATGTGTGATGCAGATGTTGATGGACAGCATATTACCACCTTGCTTCTTACATTTTTCTTTAGATACACGCCACAGTTAATTGAAAATGGAAATGTGTATATTGCTGTTGCTCCACTTTATAGAATAAGAAAAGGAAAAGATATTTATGTTTTTTCAGATGATGAGCTGAAAAAAACTATGGATAAGCTTGGAGGAAAAGCAGATGTTCAAAGATTTAAGGGGTTGGGAGAAATGAATCCTGAACAATTGTGGGAGACAACAATGAATCCTAAGACAAGAGTTTTGAAAAGAGTTACAATTGAAGATGCTGTTGAAGCAGACGAAACTTTCAGCATGTTGATGGGAGATGAGGTAGGACCGAGAAGAGAGTTTATTACAAAGAACGCGCATATCGCAGAGGTGGATATGTAATCCATTTCTTTTTTCGGAAAAAGAAATAGATGCTTAGAAAAAACTAAGAGACAAAAACTAAAAATGAACGATAAATTTTTTCAGGACTTAAGAGAGAAAATACAAATTTATTTTGAGAAAGGTGGGAGTCATGGTTTTGACCATACTGATAGGGTTTATAATTTGGCTTTAAAGCTTTCAAAAGGATTGGATATTGATAAAGATGTAATAAGAGCTGCTTCTTTACTTCACGATATCTCAAGATTAAAGGAGGATAATAAAGAAGTTGAATGTCATGCTGAGCACGGAGCAGAAGCTGCTAAAAAAATACTTGAAGAAATGAATTTTCCGAAAGAAAAGATAGAAAAGGTTTCTTATGCTATTGGAGTTCATAGACATAGTAAAGGAATAAAAGCAGAAACAATTGAATCCCAAATTTTGCAGGATGCAGATAGACTTGATGCGATTGGAGCAATAACCATCGGCAGAATGTTTTCTACAGGAGGAAAATTTGACTTACCACTTTACAATTCAAATATTCCTATTACTGGCGAAGATAAAAAAGCAGGAGAGAGCATATCTACTATACATGGTTTTTATGGAAAAATAATAAAACTAAAGCCAGAAACATTCAATACAGAAAAAGCTAAAAAGCTTGCTAAAAAAAGATATGCTTTTGTTGAAAAATTTTTAAAACAATTTAAAGCAGAATGGGAGGGCAAGCTTTAACTAAATAAAAAATATGGAAAAAACAAAATTTGTTGAGAAAGTATGGGGAAGTGAAGAATGGCGTGCTAATACTGAAAAGTATTGCGGTAAGATTCTTACTTTAAAACCTGGATTTTCATGTAGTTATCATTACCATAAAAATAAAGATGAAACTTTTTCTGTTTTAGATGGGAAAGTTTATCTTTTGCTTGAAGGAGAAGAAATGGTTTTAAATGAAGGTGATTCGCAAAGAATTCTGCCCGGACAAAAACATAAGTTTGCAAGTCTTCAAGGATTAAGCAGATTATTAGAAATATCAACGCATCATGAGGAGAGTGATAGTTATAGAGAGATGGAGAGTGGACCGATAGATGTTGTAGTACTTAGAAAGAGGCTAGGAGTTTAACAATTATGACACCAAAAAAACAAGACGACGAAGAAAACGGAAAAGAAGAAATAGATAAAGAACTAGAGGAAGAAGAAAAAACAGAAGACATTCTTGAAGATAAAGAATACGAGTCAGAAGTTTTGGAAAAAACTTCTCTTAATCTTAAAGACCTTGATGAAGATAGAGTTCTCGGCGCAGAAATATCTGGGGAGATGAAAAGAAGTTATATTGATTATGCTATGAGTGTTATTGTTTCTCGTGCTCTTCCTTCTGTTGAAGATGGATTAAAGCCTGTTCATAGAAGAATACTATATGCAATGAAACTTCTTGGACTTGAAAAAGGAATGACTAAGAAATGTGCAAGAATAGTTGGAGATACTATGGGTAAATTTCACCCACATGGGGATATGGCTATTTATGATGCGATGGTAAGAATGGCGCAGGATTTTTCACTTAGATATCCGCTTGTTCATGGTCAAGGAAATTTTGGATGTTTTACAGCAGATACTAAAATTAAACTCGCGGATGGAAGAGATTTATCTTTTGTAGAGTTAATAGAAGAAAATAAACAAGGCCAGAGAAATTTTACTTTTACTGTAGATAATAATCAAATAAAAATTGCAGAAATAAAAAATCCCAGAAAAACTCGAGAAAATGCAGAAATAATCAAGATTGTTTTAGATAATGGTAAAGAAATAAAATGCACACCAAACCATAAATTTATGCTTCTTGACGGAAATTATAAGGAAGCGCAGGATTTGAAGTCAGGAGAATCTCTTATGCCGGCTTATTTTAGACTTTCGACAGCAGAAGATGATAAAAACGCAATTGGTTATTCAATGATATTTCAGCCAAAAAATAAAATCTGGAATTTCGTTCATGTACTTTCTGATGATTGGAATATTGAAACAGGGATATACCCTAAATCTGCAGGGAGGATAAGACATCATATTAATTTTAATAAACTTAATAATAACCCTGATAATATAAGAAGAATGTTTTGGAAAGAGCATTGGCAGACCCATTATAAGTTTACTTCTGAAAAACATAAATCAGATGAATCATATAGAAATAAACTTGCAGAAGGTAGAAAAGAATTCTGGGAAAACGAAGAAAATAGGCAAGTATATTCTAAAAGAATGAGCAAAAGAAACATAGCTAATTGGAAAAAGGAAGATTATAGAAACCATATGACAATTACTCTTAGTGAAGTTAATAAAAAATATTTAAAAGAACATCCCGAAGTTGTAGAAGAGTATAGAAAAACTGCTTCAATAACCATGAAAAGATTGTGGGGCATTCCAAAATATAAAGAATTATTTCATGAGAAAATTGTTGCTTCAAACAAGAAAAGGGAACATAATTTAACAGGAAAAAGAAAGTTTTTGAATATATGCACATATCTAAAGAATAATAATTTTCAGATAAACCTCGAAAATTATGAAAAAGTAAGAAAAGAAGTTTTTGGAGGAAAAAGCTTCACAAATTGGGATTTAGCTGTTCAAAAATATTTTAATAATGATGAAAATCTTGTTCTATGCGAAGTTAATGGAAATCATAAAGTAGTTTCTGTTGAAAAACTTAATCAATTTGTTGATGTTTATGATTTAACGATAGATAAAACACATAATTTTGTATTATCTTCTGGAATATTTGTTCATAACTCGGTTGATGGGGACAATGCAGCAGCTTCGAGGTATACCGAAGCAAAACTCGATAAGATGGCTGTCGAACTTCTCCAAGATATTGATAAAGATACTGTAAAATTTATACCTAATTTTGATAATTCTATAGACGAGCCAATTATTCTTCCTGGAAAAGTTCCTAACTTGCTGATTAATGGTTCAAGCGGAATTGCAGTTGGAATGACAACAAATATTCCTCCGCATAATCTTACAGAAGTTTGTGATGCTATCTCTGCAGTTATTGACAAGCCCGAGATAACAACAGATGAGCTTATGGAAATTGTTAAGGGTCCTGATTTTCCTACAGGTGGAATAATTGTTTCTGAAAATTTAAAAGAAATTTATGATAAAGGAAAAGGAAGTGTAACAATAAGGGGAAAAGTCAGTACAGAAGAGGGAGACAAAGATAAAGATAGCATAATTATTTCTGAAATTCCTTATCAGGTAAATAAGTCTGAATTAATAAAACAAATTGCAGAATTAGTAAGAGATAAAAAACTTCCAGATATTTCTGATATTAGGGATGAATCTGCAAAAGGAAAAATAAGAGTTGTTATTGAATTGAAAAAAGGTGCAGACAGTAAGTTTACAATTAACAGATTGTACAAATCTACAAACTTACAAACAAAGTTTGATGTTGTAACTCTTGCTCTTGTTAATGGTGTTCCTCAAGTTTTAACTTTGAAACATATGATTAATTGTTATATTGACTACAGAAAAAAAGTTCTTAAAAACAGAACAAAGTTTGAATTAAAAGAAGCAGAAGACAGAGAGCATATTGTTCAGGGATTTCTTATTGCTCTGAAGAGTATAGATGAAGTTATTGCTGTTATCAAAAAAAGTAGAGAAGAAGCAGCTGAAAACTTGATGAAAAAGTTTGACTTGTCAAAGAAACAAGCAGAAGCTATACTTGAAATGAAGTTGAGGCAATTAACTGCACTTGAACATGAAAAATTAAAGAAAGAAGAAGATGAATTAAGAGCATTGATAAAAGAATTAAAAGCGATTCTTGACGATGAGAAACTTATATTAAAATTAATAAAAAAAGATGTTTCAGAGTTGAAAAAAACTTATGGCGATGAAAGACGTTCAAGAGTTATAAGCAGGATTGCAGAATTTGCAGAAAAAGATTTAGTTAAGAAAGAAGATGTTATTATTTCTATAACTGATAAAGGATATATTAAAAGAATGCCACATCAGGCATATAGGGAACAGAAAAGAGGGGGAAAAGGAGTTATTGGAGCAGACTTGTCCACAGGAGATTTTGTTAAGCAAGTAATATCTTGTTCAACGCATGATTATCTTATGCTTTTCACACAACGTGGAAGATTATTCTGGCTTAAAGCCTATCAGGTTCCTGAAACACAAAGATATGGAAGAGGACAAGCTCTTGTAAATCTTCTTAATCTTAAAGAAGATGCTGTTTCTTCTGTAATTTCTATAAAAGAATTCAAGAATGGATTTTTATTCATGGCGACAAAACTTGGAGTTGTAAAGAAAATGAAACTTGAAATGTTTGCAAAACCAAAAAATGCAGGAATAAGAGCAATAAACCTTCCTCTTGATAATACCGATAGTTTGATTGATGTAAGTGTTATTCAGCCAAAGCAAGAAGTTATGATGACAACTTCAGAAGGGCAGGCAATAAGATTTAATTCAGACGAGGTTAGAGATATGGGGAGAGCAAGTTATGGTGTGTGCGGAATAAAACTTGAGAAAGGTGATGAGGTTGTTTCCCTCGTGGTTGTTGGAGATGCTTTGAAAGAATCTGTTTTAACAGTTACGCAAGATGGTTATGGAAAAAGAAGTTTGATTGATGATTATAGAGTTACAGGAAGAGCATGCAAGGGAGTTATTAATTTAAAGGTTACAGGAAAGAATGGAAAAGTTGTAAAAACAATTAATGCAGAAAATAGCAATCAGATAATTGTTTCAACACAAAAAGGAATTATGATAAAGACTCCTGTTAAGTCTATCCGTGTTATGGGAAGAGCTACGCAGGGCGTAAGAATAATTAGATTGAATGAAGGCGATCATATTTCTGACGTGGCGGGGTTGAGTCGGGAAGAGGAAGACGATGCGGATTCTGGAGAAGAGAAGAAAGAAAATTAATTTATATTATCTACTGAAATAATCTTTTTATACTTACATTAATTGAATAATTAAAATGAGCAACAATATTCATTGTCCAGATGCGAAACTTGTTAAGGCGGATCCAATCTCTTCAATATATTTTTATGAAAAAAGGGATGCGAGTTTAGTCGCATTAGTAGGAGAAGGACATAAATTTTCTCTCCGTGATAAGGATAAAGAAGTTGGTTCAATTGTTCCGGGATCAGGTTGGTCTGGTTCAATATGGGTTGCTAAAAATTGTGTGGGCGAATATGAATTTATTAATAATCATTATTCTGTAACTCCATATAAAAATGGAAATAAAAAAGCAAGTGAGCAAGTTCATCCATTAGATTATTTATTACGTTTTCTGTGAATAGCGAGCCCGTGAGGGCGAGTGGAGAGAAGAAAGAGTAAAAATATTTTTATGAACAATAATTAATGCTTTTCAGGAGTAATTTTTTTTGCAGTTATGAATTTTAATGATTCATCCATGAATTTTCTTTCGTTTGGATGAATCAGAAGATATAATACAAATCCCGATTCATAAGGACTTAAATCTTTTTGAGAAACTCCTTCAAGGATAAGTTCATATTCGGCTAATTGTAGCAAAAGTTTTATCCCATTTAATGGAGGAGGATTTTCTTTTCCAAGTAGGTTCATTCTTTTTTTTGTATCTGAAACAACATATTTTCCAAAAGAATAACCTTCTTTTATTCCACGATAAATTAAAGGAATTGTCTTGCACTCTTCTACAATTTCGGTTAAATTCATTTTTTAAAAGAGAATTTTTGGTTTATATATTTTCTCTCCTATCATAATTTTTTATTTAAACTTATTAGTAAAAAGAAGAAAGAATAATAATTAATCACCTATAAATTTATAAATAAAATTTAACTTTTTAGAGACATGATAGAAAAAGTGATTTCAATAGGGCAAAGAGAAAGAATTTATCTTGATAGTCTTTATGATTTGAGGAAGGCTAGAATAACTTCTGATAGGATAGATGTTCTTAGGCAGATGACTGGATACGCACATACTGATGCAAAAACTCCCGAGGGAGAATTAAAAGCTCTGGAATTATGTTTAATAGCAGAAATGGCAGATTTAGTTGCATAATTATTTCTTGATGTTTGGATAATTGTAATGGGGAGAAGGAGTAAAAATATTTATTAACTTCTTTTACTTTTATAATTTACGAAAAAAACATCGCACATTCTCTTCGCATCCTTGCCTAACTTTCTTTTTGTACTTTTCATGGACTGTTGAGATAATCTAGCAAAAAAAGTAAAGATTTATAATTATCTTTTTCATGTATAATCTATGGAAACAAGTGTAATAATTAATTTTCTTATTGCCATGGGTATAGGGACTATAATGGGTCTTGAGCGGGAGATAATACACCAGAGAGAAAATATTGAGGATTTCGCCGGAATAAGAACTTTTATTCTGATATCAATATTTGGATTTGTCCTGACATACTTATCACTTACTGTTCTCAAGTCTCCTCTTTCTTTTATTGTTGGCTTTGCAGCTTTCTTGGCCTTAGTGATATCATCTTATATTGTAAGCGCAATGAAGACAGGAGGAATTGGAGCTACTACTGAAATAGCTGCAGTAATGGTTTTTATTCTTGGTTCTGTACTGGCACTTGAATCAGGAAGCGAATACAGACTTGCTTCAATAGTACTTGCGGTTTTATTGGCTTCTCTTCTTGCGCTTAAGGAGAATCTTCATAGATTTGCTAAAAGAGTGCAAGTGAATGAGGTCTTTGCAGCAATAAAAATGGCTTTAATAAGTGTGGTTATACTTCCATTTCTTCCTAATAAGAATTATACTTTGCTTGATGTTCCAATATTAAACGATTTTATAAACCAATTTCCAAAAATAATTCCAGTCATAGGGCAGCTTGATGTTTTTAATCCATTTAGGATATGGCTAATAGTAGTATTTATTTCAGGTTTAAGTTTCTTAGGTTATATTTTAGTAAAGGCAGTAGGAGCAAAAAAGGGTATTGGTCTTACTAGCTTTCTTGGTGGGCTTGTCTCAAGCACTGCTGTAACTGTTTCTTTATCTAAGAGAAGCAAAGAAAGTAAAATGATAAGACCCTTGGCATTAGGAATAATACTCGCATCTTCTATAATGTTTTTGAGGGTGCTGGTAGAAGTTCTTGTGCTTAATAATAATCTTTTTTCTTCAGTCTTTCTTCCTTTTTTTGTAATGGCTATGGTGGGTATTGTTTGTGCTTTTGTAGTTTCATTTAGAACAAAAGAAAAAAGCAAAGATTTGAAATTTAATAATCCTTTTGATTTGTGGTCAGCAATAAAGTTTGGATTTTTTTTCCTTTTTGTGCTTATAGCTTCAAAACTTTTGTATTCTTATTTTGGTACTGGTGGTATATATGTTGCTGCACTTATTTCTGGACTTGCAGATGTTGATCCTATGGTAATTAGTGCTTCTACACTTGCTCTTTCTTCAACAATAAGTCCCGGAACAGCAGTTATGTCGATAATACTTGCGTTATTTGCTAATACAGCAGTCAAGGCAGGAATAGTTTATTATCTCGGAGAAAAGAAACTGGCGAAGATTGTTGCTATTTCTTTTGCATTGATTCTTGCTGTAGGATTTGCGATAACACTTTTCCTTAATTAAATTTATAATCTAATTTATTCTGAATATATCATGAAAAAAACTAGCCATATAATTTTTGCTTTCTTTCTTTGCTTTCTTTTTGTGCTTCTTATAGGCTGGCTTAATCTTAACTGGTTTTATTTTTCCCTAAAATCTCTTCTTGCGATATTTTTTGTCATTATTTTTTATGCTATCTTGCCTGATATTGACCATAAATCAGGAACAATGACCTGGTTCTTTCTTTCTGTAGGAATATTGGGAGTTATAGCAGGAATATTTTTTATTGTTTTGAACAGGGATATGAATTTTTCTCTTCTTGTGCTTATTCTTTCTTCTCTTCTTCTGCTTGTAACATTAATTTCTGCGAATTTTCTTAAACATAGAGGAATTATTCATAGTATTCCTGTTGGATTGTTAAGTGTTGTTCCTTTATTTTTTCTATTTGGAAATTTTTCTTATTGTCTTGTTGGATTTGTTTCTTTTTATTCTCATCTTGTTGGCGATGGATATTTGTTTAAGCTGTGGTAAGAGTAAATAGCTTTAAAAATATCTTAAAACTTAACTAATCATGAAGGAACAGAAAGAAAAACAATCTGAAAAGAAACAAGAAGAGAACATTGAAAATCTCCCAATGTTAAACGTTGGAACAGTTGGCCATATAGACCATGGAAAAACTACTCTAGTATACAGGCTTACTGGAAAATTTACAGATACGCATTCTGAAGAACTTAAGAGAGGAATAACAATAAAATTAGGTTATGCAGAAACAATAATATCTGATGAAAAAGGAAACAAAAGATATGTAAGTTTTGTAGACGCACCAGGACATGAAATGCTTATGGCTACAATGCTTTCAGGAGCAGCAATGCTCGATGTTGCAATACTTGTTATAGCTGCGAATGAAGGAATAAAACCCCAAACAAGAGAGCACCTTGTTGCATTGCAAGCAAAAAATGTCAAGAATATAATTATTGTTCAAAATAAAATTGATTTAGTTAATAAGGAACAAGCATTGGCAAATTACAAAGAAATAAAAGAATTTGTTAAAGGAACAATTGCTGAAAATTCTCTTATAATTCCTGCATCAGCACAACAAGAAATAAACATGGATTTAATAAAACAAGCGCTTTTGAAAATAGAAATACCAAAAAGAGATACAGAAGCAAAACCAATTTTTCTTATTGCAAGAAGTTTTGATATAAATCGTCCAGGAACACCTATTGAAAAGATTCATGGCGGAGTTATTGCAGGAGTTTTGAAACAAGGAACACTTAGTATTGGGGACGAAATAGAAATAAAACCCGGAATGTATGAAAAAAAAGCAAATCAATTTGTTTATGAAACAGTTAAAACAAAAATTGTTTCAATTCATCGTGGTAATTATTCTATAAAAAAAGCAATTCCCGGGGGAAGTTTGGCATTAGAGACAGAATTAGATAATATCCTCACAAAAACAGACACTCTTGCAGGTTGTGTTGCCGGTAGATTAGGAGAATTGCCTCCAATAGTGGATAGGGTAAAAATAAAGTTTAAATTATTTTCACAATTATTTGGGGTAAATGAAAATACAAAGGTTGAAAATCTTAAAGCTAGCGAATTGATAATGTTAAGTGTTAATACAGCGATTACTGTTGGAACAGTAAAAATAATAAAAGGTGATGAAGCAGAAATAATTTTAAGAATTCCTATTGTTCCTATAAAAAGTGAAAATATTGGATTAGCTAGAAATGTTGGTGGTCATTGGCGATTGATAGGATTTGGCGAGCTTACTGAATTACCTAATGAAACTAAGAATAAGTAATTAAGTAAGCGAGAAGAACTAAAGATATAACCCCATGAAATTTAAAATATTAAAAAAGAGTTGGTTGAAAGTATTATTAATTATTCTTATTGCATTAACAATAATTCTTCTTGCTTCTTTGTTTTTTCATCCAAAACCAACTTTAACAGGGAAGGTCATATACACTCCGCCAATATTCATAAATTATAGTAATTTTGAAAAAGAGATTGCGAAAAATTATATAATCCAAGCATTGCCAAGTGATGCAAGAATACTTCTTAAGTTTTATAACTTTAACAGTGGACAAAGACAATGGGAAAATTCCTTCATCTTGCAGAAAGCAAATGTCACAAAAGGAACTTTGCAAAATCCAGATATAACACTGTCTTTAAGTTCAAAATATTTGAAAGAGCTTACTAATCAAAATTTCTGCCAAATAATTCAAAAAGCAAACAATAACGGAGATTTGGGCATTGAATTTGGTTTGTCTGAGGTAAGTTTGATGTGGAAGTATAGAATTATTTTAAAGTATAGAAGCTGTTTTGGCATGTAAATTTTCTGCAAAACATTTATAAGTAAAGTTTCTTTTTAAAAAGAAGCTTTTATTAAGAAAAATAATTAAAAAATGGTGAAACAAAAAGTTCTCAAAGTAAAAAAGATTTCAAAAGACGCAGAGCTTCCAGAATATGCTTTTGAAAGTGATGTAGGGTTTGACTTGAGAGCTAATGAAGAAGTTACAATAAATTCTATGGAGCATAAGGCAATAAAGATAGGAATAGCAATTGAAATTCCAGAAGGCTATGTTGGAATTATAAGAGATAGAGCAGGCATAATAACAAAAATGGGTGTTCATACTGTTGCAGGAACATTTGACCCTGCTTATCGTGGAGAAGTTTCAGTTATCATGACAAATTTCGGAGATGAAGAAGTTGTTATTGAAAAAGGAATGAGGATAGCACAAATGATAATTATCCCTGTTGAGAAAGTTAAGATAGTTGAAACAAAAAAGCTTTCTGAAACAAAGAGGGGCAAAAGGGGATTTGGCTCTACAGGAGATATGGATATTCTTAAAGAGCTTGACGAGCTTGAAGAGATGAGTAAAGAAGAATAATTTTTAAAAATTAATATTTAATATTATTGCATAAACTGGAATCTCCTCGCTCTGGAATGTACAGCACCTTTGATTTGTTTTGATTAATATTTCTAGCATCGATATAAACTTCTCTATTATCAGGATAATAAATTGGTTCAATTTTTAATGTTTGGCATCCTACTGTAGCAAGAAGTGCAATTGCAGTTAGTCCTGTTATTAAAAAATTTCTCTTATTTATCTGGTATTTTTCCATTTGAAATTTAATAGGGGCGAGTATTAAAATTTTATTTGTTTGTAGTTGTCATTATATCTTTTGATTTATCTATGATGAATGTTTCTTCTTAATGGCCCATATTCTTCATGATGTCTTTGTGCGTTACCGCCATATATTAATTCATAATGTCGTACTATTGTGTAAGATTTTATTATTGGTGCAGGTTCGTATACTGCTGGATATGACGCTGCAGTATTTAAGGGTCTAACTACAATAGTACATCCACTAACTAAACTAGTTAACGCTACTCCTACTAAAGCACTTGTAACTAATTTTGCCAATCCATCTTTCTTGGTTTTTTTATTTTCCATGATAAGGAATGCTAGAGTTATTATTTAAAATATTACTTTCCTAGTTTTTTAAGAGCAAAGATAAGATTAATAAATACCAAATCCCTAATTGAAACATCAAAAAGGAGGAAAAATGAAAAGTAAAATTTGGTCCTGGGTATTAAAAGCACCATTGATATTGCTTGGGCTTATTGCTATCCCTGCTGAAATCTATGCTGCTTCACAGAACATTATACCAGGATATGGTTCTATTGTAATCACTTCGATTATAATGATCTTGTACTTTGCAGGTGAATATCTTGCAGCAAAAAAGAGATAGAAGAAGTTTATTTTTTTATTTTTTCTGTTCTTTCATACTTTAAGTCTAGCTTATTTATAATCTCAATCACTTTTTGTCTCTCTTCGCTTTTTCCACAGCCTTTCCAATCAAGAAGAAAAATATTTGTTGGTTCTTTTGTTTTTTCTATGGCTTCTTTTAACATTGATTCATTTAGAGGAAGACAATACTCTGGAATAATATGACTAATTGCAATATCTGAAGTTTGTGATAATTGAATCTTGTTGAAGTTTGGGCAATAATGCGGTCCGCCTATGCCTATCGCTATTTTCATCTGTTTTTTATTTTTATCTTTCCAGTTTTCAAAATCCTGCAAGTCAGAAATAGTTTTTGCTATTATTGCTGCTGTTTTTTTATCTTGCCATTGTTCTTCGCTTGAACCTAATTCGATAAAACAACAAGGTTTTTCTATTAATGGTCCATGATGAGTGCATTCAAGAGTTACAGGATAATCACTTTTTTCTTTTTCTGCATTCTCCTTCAATTTCTGAAAAAGATATTTTATTACTAATGCTGAAGTAGGACAGATTTTTCCTGCTTTTCCACCAAAATCTGCATTTCTCCAGTTTCCAGGAGCATGAATTGATAAAGTTTTTCCACCTTTTTCTGATTTGTGTCGTGTTGCGAAGATAATAAAATCAAAATTTTTTAATCTGTCATCTTTATCTATGTTTTCTGAGACGATGCTGTCTTTTTGAAGTTCTATAATCGGAATTTGAGGGAGATAATGTTTTTTCAGCTCTTCTGCTATGTTTATGCCGGCGATGTCTTTTTTTGAGTAGAGTACGATGAAGTTCATCTCCATTGCCCTCTTTTCAGTTTTTTATATTCTCTTTGATAAAATTGATATCCTCTCTTGTTTACACTTGAATAATATTGATTTAACATTTTGAATTCTTCTTCTCCTAAACCCATGCCCATGCAATCAAGGAGAGTATCTAATATATTTTCAATAATATTATCAGACATAACCTTTTTCTCAATCATACTTTCTACTTCTGTTCGAATGAGAGGTATTTGTTTTTCTATAGTTCCCCTTACCTTTCTTATAGAATCAGTTATGATTTTTTCCGTTCTTTCATAACCATCACTAAGCTTATCTTCTGAGCTTGCTGAAGAAGTTGTATTAATAGGAAGAGGAAGCTTTGCGGGAGTAAAATATTTTTTTGAATTTGCTAATCTCTTTTTTGCATTATGAATCAGATATTCATAATAAAAAGTAACTTTTGCATTAATACCTCTTGAGTATAATCTATTTATTGTTTTATCGACTATCCCGTCAGAGTCTAAATATTCTTGGTTATTTTTAGTCAGTAGCATTGTCCGAAGGTTTGCTTCAATTTCTTTTCTGTCAGAATCTTCTTGTGGCAAATATTGATTTATATCCTTCTTAAAAATGGCTGGCTTTTCTCCATTGACTATTTGCCAATGATTTATCCTTCTAGATATTCTTAAAAAAAGGTCTATTCTTTCTTCTAATTTTTTTCCTTTGGCTTCATAAAAACTATCTATTCCGGGATTTCCAGCCTTAACTCCGGGCCGTGCCTGTCTTGCAACTGCATCGGCAGTTTCTTTTTCTATTTTATCCCACGGTTTTGGGTTCGGTTCAAAATGATATTGTCCTTTTTTCATTTTATCTTTTTATCTCTTTGTTATTTATTACTAGTGTCGATGGCTTTCCTGAAAGCTCCCCTTCATCTATAACAAAATTCACTTTATTTAAAATCTCTGGTTTTATGTCAGATATTTTATTTGCAAATGGTTCTCCTGATAAATTTACTGATGTTGTTATAAACGGAATACCTGCTTCCTGAATTTTTTTACAAAAATCTGAATTTGGGATTCTTACTCCGAGACTGTCTGAATTTGATACGTGAGAGAGAAAATTTTTATTCTTTTTCTTCAAGATTATTGTGTACGGACCGGGAAAATATTTGTTCAGGTCACAATCAATAATTAAGTTTTCTTCTATCCATTCAAAAGAAGGAGCGATAACAGTAAGGGGTTTGTTTTTGTCTCGACTTTTTATTTTCTTTATTTTTTGAACTGCACTTTCGTCCAGAGCATTGCATCCCAAACCATAAATTGTGTCGGTGGGGTATACAAATATTTTTCCTGCTAAAACTTCTTCTTTAAGGTTGTTCATGAGTTAGAATATTACGGGTATTTTAGGTTTTATATTTTTAGGGTATGTAGTTTAGAGGTTTGTTTCGATGAATTTATAAAGAAAGTTTCTTTTTATAAACAATAAAAAAGATGATAATAACAATTTTATTAAATATTTTTATTTTGCTTACAGCAGTTCCTGCAGGATATTTTCTTGCATGGTTATGCAAGGACGAACTTGTTGATGGGAGAAAATGGTTTAAGATTATTCTTTATTGTCTTTTTGTTATTTTGATAGGTGTCTTAATTTTTTACAGAAGTTTGAATGTTATTCTTGCTGTTGTTTATATGATTATTGTAACGTTTATTGCCTTATGGAAAGGCAAGGATAAGAAGTTTTTAAGATAATTTATTTTTTTGTCCAGAGACATGCATGGGCAGCTTCTCTTTTTATTTCTTTTTCCAGCTCATTTATTTCACATCTGAAAGGAGCAACAAGTGAATCTTCAATGCCCATGTAAATAGTTGTTATGTCTCCTTTTTCATTCGTATCATATGTTGCTTCTTTTACAAGATTGCATAAAGGAACTAAACTTTCACCATTTTCGTCTTTTCTATATCTAAAATCTCTAAAATCAATTATTCTGAGTTTTCCATTGCAAGAACCCGATTCTATAAATATTCTTGTACTTTTTTCTGCGATTAGAGCTCTTACAAAAATTTCTCCCAATATAACCCTATTTCCCATTACTTCTTTTCCATACCTCATTTTCCAACTTACATTTTCCCTTATAAGAATAGGATATAATTTTTGCTTTAATCTATCAAAATATTCTTCCCCATGAATTTTCTTTGTCATAGCCAAAACCTCCAGCAGGTTTTTGCGAATCCAGCAACCCAAGAACCTCCTGCGTTGTTCTTCTTATTTCCAGCATCCATTTTATGTTTATTTTTTGTTTGTCTTTTTTCTCGAGAATAATGAAACCAATAAATCATCTAACTTTTCTTCTTTCTTTGTTGTGCTTAATCTTAAACAGCTTCTTCTTAAAATATCCTCAATCTGCTCGCTTGTTGTGAACATATTTTTCTTTGCCCTTTTGTCTATTATCTTCAGAAGGTCTGAATCTAGGAATAATGAAACCTTGTTTTTGAATTTGTATTTTGGCTTTAATTCGCAGAATGCTTCTTCGATTTCTTCAATTGGCCAATTATTTTTTAAAAGAGGTTCTTTAATTTGCCAGTCATCAAATCCTCTTTTTCGTGCTTCTTTGATAAAGTTAACAAGCTCTTTATTAGCCATGAGTTTTATTAGAAAGTGAAATTTTTAAGGCTTGTGGTGAGCATCTGCATTTTACAGGACTCAATTACTAGGTAAAAATGCAGATGCGAGCGAACGTTTTAATTTAAGTTAGTATTACCTGGTCTTGAATTCACTGAGAACGGTCGTATTTAAAAAATAATCTAAGTCTGATGTCATTTCTATTCATGACATATCCATGATTTTCTCCAAGATAAATCCATCCATCTCCAAAACCTTCTCTTGCTCTTTCTAAGCCGAGTTCTTCAAGTTCTTCATGAGTATAATCTCTATCTTTTGTTAACATTTTTACTTTCTCCTATAAATGTCATTTAGAAGGAGCGTTTTTAAAGCTTTGGGTATTAAAATCCATGATTTTTCGAGAGAAAAATGTTAAATTTTGCGGTGTTCTATCTTAAGAATTATTCTTCTTATTTCTCTGGATATTAGGTGGATAATTATCAAGCTTGTAACTACTACCATTATTGAAGTATAAATATTTTCAAATTTGGCAAATGCTATTTCTGTAGTTTTTCCTATTACCCATCCGATTAGAACTATTGAAGAAGACCAGATAGCAATGATTATCCCGTCTGTGATAAGAAATTCTTTTAGTGTCATCTTTTTTCTTCCAAGATACATAAGAATTGGGATTGCTATTCCATAAGCAAATTTTATCAGAATTAAAAGGAATTTGCTACTCGGTGCAACTTCTATTTCTTCTCTGGCTCTTTTATATGTCCTTTGTATCCACCTATACTTGTTCATTTTTGAAAGACCTTTTATCCTTCCTACAAAAAACCATATAGTATCAGCACACAACATTCCTACTGCGCAAAAAATTAAAACAGTCAAGAATGGAAGTAAGCCTTTACCAGAGAGTATTCCAAGAACAAGAATTGTTGCGCCACCAAAGAATGATGGACCGACTATAGAAAGTATAAATGGATGACTGATTAATAGCGTGAGAATAAAGTCTATCATTGGCTAAAGAGAAATAATAATTTATAATTTCTTGGTCCAATTAATTTTAGTATCATTTTATTTTTTCTTCGGGCCAATATAAACTTTTTGCACTGCAAAGCTTTTGTATATTCCCTCGAGAATGTCTGTGCCTGCATAACCTGCAAGAAGAGAAAGTCGAGGATCAAACTCAAAAACTGCGCCTACAAATATCCCAATCACAACAGCAATAAGAACAGTTATAGTGTAATAGCCCCATAAAATTTTTCTTCTTAGTGATAATGCTTTAAGAAGTCCTACAAAACCTCTTGTTAATCCTCCGACTCCGCCGAGTATTAGTGATAAAAATAATGTGTCCATTATCTAAGACAACCAAGGTTTTCTTCGATGTATCTTTCCTTTAAGTTAGTGCTCATGGCTGTGTTCCTTTTCCCCCTTTTTTATATTCTTTGATTATTTTAGCTGTTTTTATACTTTTTCTTTTTCTGCCTCAAAAATCTCTCTTTCGGTAACTTGATAACAGCCAGGATATGCAACTGCAATTCCTGCGGCAATGTTTGCGAGTTTTATTGATTCTTCGACAGTTTTTCCCCTGTTAAAAAAATGTGCAAATGTTGCAATAGTTGTATCTCCTGCTCCTGTAACATCAAAAACTTTTCTTGCTTCAGATTCGAGATTCATTCTTTTTCCATCAAGACCAAAATAACTCATTCCGTCTTTTCCTCTTGTTAATAACACTCCGGTTCCTAACTCGCCCACTAATTTTTCAGAGCCAAGAAGCTCGTCTTCTAATCCTGACATTATTTTTGCCTCTATTTTATTTGGCTTTATCATAAAAACATTTTTATAAAGATATTTATGAGCTGGTTTCGGGTCAACTATAATTGGCAGATTCAATTTTTTTATTTCAGCCATTAAATTTTCTGAAATTGTTCCTTTATTGTAGTCAGATACTAGTATAAGAGATGGTTCTTGGGATTTTATCCTATTAATAATATCAGAAACATGATTTTCTTCAATATATTTCTTTTTTTCTATATCTGCTCTGAAGTGATATCTGCCGTCTGTTGCTGAAATAAATCTTTCTTTTACTATTGTTGGTCTGTTTTTATCTGTGATTACATAGCAAGGTATGGAAAGAGAAGTCAGAGATTTTTTTAAAATTTGTGCATTTTCATCTTCACCTATTACGCTTATTAATTCTGTTTCAGAGCCAAGAGAAGCGAGATTTGCTGCAGTATTTCCTGCACCACCTGGTTTGTATTCTGTACCGACGATAGTATAACAAGGTGCAGAACTTTCTGGATTTTCTCGTGTTATGCATTTATTATACTTATCAAGCATGACATCGCCTATTACTATGATTTTCTTACCCATATGGATTATACAGCCCGGGTGCATATAAAAGGATTTTGGGGGTAAAAAGTATACATTTTTTTATTATTTGTTTAGAATTATTGATTTTTTAAAGACCCATTCTTTATTAAAATTTGAGTTTTATTTTTAAATAATAAAATAAAATATCAAACTTGCATTTTTAACTCAATTTTTTTATAAAAACAAAAACAGCGAGAATAATTATAAAAATTAAAACTTTTTTTTTGCGAAAGGTTTAAATACTATTTGTTATTATGAAAATAATAAAAAAGATGGTAATGAATAAGAAAGCTAAGTCTATTCTGTTTGCAAGTGTTTCTTTAGTATTAATTTCTTTATTCATTATTTATTTTGTTTTGGCTTCAGTTACTACAGACTTTACAAATACTGGAGCAGGTACTATAACTATTGGACCGTCATATGCTAATATACTAGTTATGAATGTAGTACTTCCTGATGGTACAAATGGTGGGGCTGAAGATGCTTCATTGAAAGCAGGTTCTGCGACTTCTTGGGGCGGAGATACACTTACAGCAATTCCTGCTTTGGGAACAGTGACTGGCGTAGGATATAAAGAAGATGGGTCTGGCGGTTTTCAAGGAACAGAAGCAGTTGTTAGCGATTTAGATAAAGATGGTGTCTATACTAGTGCGGCTGATACAATTAAAATAGACGGAGCAGATACTCCTTCAGCAGGAGATATTTTGAATGATGTTGTAGCAGGCGATAAAGTTTGTTCTAATAATATTGATTTGGATTCTGCAACTTGTGTTTATGTAGCTGTTACAGATTGTAATGTAACTAATGGCGTAGTTGCCTATTATATGGGTGCTGCTTGTGGTACTGAAACTGATACTTTAATTGCTACTGGCGATAACTGGGCAACAACTGATGATGTTATAGACGCGACAACCGATTTTATTAAAGAAAACGTTGCAGAAGAACTTACTTATTCAAATAGTGCTGATACAGATGTTTATACTACTGGTGGATTAAGTGCAGGAAATTCTTTAACTAACTTTAATGCTACAGATAAACATACTGGCGCAGATCCAATTGATGCAACAAAATCTATTTATTCGGACGACACAAGTTCAGGAACTCTTAATAAAAAAGCAGACCAATTAAACTCTATATCTTTTGATAATGCATTGGATGCAGTTGCTAGTACAGATATATCTACTGTTAAAGTTTGGGAAGATACAGATGATGATGGTAATTTTGAATCAGGTAGTGATACTAATCTTGGAACAGCTGCATGGGATGGTGATACAAACAAGTGGATTCTTTCTGGCTTGACTATGGCAATACCTGCTGGTGGACAAAGAATATTTGCAGCTGTAGATATTTCTGCAAGTCCTACAAATAATGTGCAAATTAGAATGAGAATTGCGCAGAATAGGTTAGTTGTAGCTTCTACTAATGATGGTCCTACAAATGGTAATCTCTTTAATCCTTCTACTCAAACTATTGATAATGCTGCGCCATATTTTGTAACAATACCTGCTAATACTAATATAAACTATGCACAAAGTTGGGCAGGAGTTGATTTTGATGCTACAGATACAACTGGATTTTCTGCTTATGCTATAAATTGGACAACATTATTTACAATAAATCAATCAGGATATTTAACAAGTTCAGCAGCTTTATCAGCAGGAGTATATAATATAAATGTAACAATAAATGATAGTGTTAATAATCTTAATTCTACAATATATCAGTTAACAGTAAATCAGATAAGTCCTTCTACACTTATGGCTATAACTGGAACAGCCTCAATATCTTATCCACAAACTTCTGATTTTGTTTCCGCAGAAACAAACACAGGAGATGGCGATTGTGTTTATGCAACTAATAAAACAAATATAGTTTATGCTACAGGAGATTGGTTGTTTAATTATTCAACAGCAGGATGCGAGAATTATACTGCTGGAAGTGTAACTAAAACCTTAACAGTAACTCAAAATAATACTCTTGTTCTTGGATTAACTCCAACATCTTCAATAAATTATTTGGTAACTACCAACTTTGCTGCTCAAGAAAGCGGATGTCCAACACCTGAACTAACATGTAGCTTGAATATTACTGATGATGCATTTGGTGGAGGAGTAGTCTGGGCTAATTATTCAACTCCTGGAAATGAAAATTATTCTGCTAAATCAGCTGTAGCATCTGTTACAATAAATCCTATTGCTTCACAAACATCTTTAACATTTAATGAAACTACGCCGCAAATTTACGGAACAGCAGTAATTCCTACTTGCGCTATTTTAACAGGCGGAACAGAAGCATTAGGCTTGACAAATGGAACTTCTGGAGTTGCAGAAACCCTCGCTGCAGGAACATGGAACTTTAATTGTTCATATGCAGGAAATAATAATTACACTGCATCAAGTAATTTTTCTACATTCGGAATAACAAGAGCAAACCCAACAAGTGGACTAAATATCACAGGAACAACACCAATTGTTTATGAAACAATGTCAGATGTTGCTTCTTCTGAAAACAATACAGGAGATGGTGATTGTGCTTATACACAGACACCTAATGCAGTTTACGCAGCAGGAACACGTACATTTAATTATTCAACAGCAGGATGCGAGAATTATACTGCTGGAAGTAAGACATTAGATGTAACTATAACTAAGAATTCAACCTATGTTCTTGCTATAAATGGAACAACACCAATAGTTTATGGAACTCGAACAAATGTATCTGAACATGAATCTGGTTGCCCTGTTCAATTATTAGCTCAATCATTATGCACTCTTAATTTACCTGATGATATATATGCAGTAGGAGCACCTACATTTATTTATGCAACAGTAGGAAATGAAAACTATTCTGCCGGTTCCACATCACAAGTAATAACAATTAATAAAGCAGATCCTTCTGCTGGAATGAATATAAGCGGAACAACACCAATCTCTTATCCACAAGTTTCTGGCTTTAGTGCTTCTGAAAATAATACAGAAGATTATGGTTGTGTTTATACATTAACTTCAAATGCAGTTTATGGCGTAGGCACTCATGTATTTAATTATTCAACAGCAGGATGCGAGAATTATACTGCTGGAAGTGTAACTAAAACCTTAACAGTAACTCAAAATAATACTCTTGTTCTTGGA
>Ga0247842_10001514_pt1 | contig 38648 bp, 65 predicted proteins | sample LaCruzMarch2015__3_FD_192411 | JGI IMG/M metagenome (GOLD analysis project Ga0247842, IMG submission 192411) | Freshwater microbial communities from meromictic Lake La Cruz, Castile-La Mancha, Spain - LaCruzMarch2015_19m | ecosystem: Environmental > Aquatic > Freshwater > Lake | place: Spain...
AAGTATGGAACGGTGGGAACGCCAGCACCGAAGACTGGTTTGCGTTAGCACCGATACACTGAGATTGCCTTGCGAAATGGACGTAGATTCGTTTTCGCGGGAAGAAAGAAGAATCAAGGTGAAGTTCTTCTTAGATACAAGCGGAAGCTGTATCGACTTAGCGCCTCGCTTCTGGAGAGCTTCACACTCTCTTCCCAGTGACAAGTTTGATGTTGAATTGTATTGGTTCAATACGATAGCAGGCAAGGTAGACCCTGAAACGAATAAGCTGCCTCTTGGCGGTGGGACTACGCTACAATGTATTGAGAACCTTATTCAGCAGGAGATGAAAGAACAGGGAGCGCAGTACCCTGACGCCGTCTTTGTCCTGAGTGATGGCGATGGTGGTCTGCTAAAGGCAGAACATCCTGAAAAGCATTATTGGTTCTTAACGAATAAGCATTATGCTTGTAATCTCCCTGATTGCAATACATACGATTTAAGGGATTTCGAATGAGCGACGATGATAAGAAAAGAGAAAAGGTGACAATCTATATCAGCGGAGATGAAGAGAAATCTGCTGAGAAGTCTATTGTCGCTTATGAGATATATAGAGCTTTTTCTTCTCAAGGGATTAATACTCTTCTTTTGGATCAAAATCTTGGGGTACATACATCAAAAGAAGTGGCAGAACATCCTAAAACTCTCCACGATCATTTTATCGCTTTGATGAATCTGGCGAAAAAGAGATTTCTTGTCAGTATCAAGTATGCTGCTTTTGGAGAAGGCAGGATAAAAGAGATATTGGATCGAGAAGCCTGTGGGGGAGATGGCGCGAGTAAGCCCGCTATCCTATTCCGTGTGACTTGGGGCAACAATCCACAAACAGATTCTATTACCACTGGTCAGCAGTATCTTGTTTTGATTGGGGAGAAATGGTATACTGGTCAGTTCGAGAAGTTAAACGGAAAGTGGATGTTTGGCGATGTGGATCAAACGGCATACACTGGTGGTAATAGAAAGCAGTTATATGAACTTGGGCGCGAGGGCAGCAAGGTCGGGATCCGGGAGATCTACCGTATCGAACGGTAGACGCTCCACAACCTTCAAAAACGCATTTCCTGCCGGGAAACCTGTGCTTTTTACAGGGGTAGAAAGGGCTATTTTATGAGCGAAAACACACGGCAGATTACAATTTCCCCGAAGTTCTTCAAAAAGGAAAGAGATAATTATTCGCAATGGAGTTTTTGCTTTTTTAGGGAACTGACTCAGAACTCCCGCGATGCAGGCGCATCTCGCATCCTCATCAGCGTCCGGCAAGAACCGGGTTCAAACAGGGCAAAGACTTCCTTCACTGACAATGGAGAGGGAATGACTGCTGATGTCAGAGACCGGGTTTATTTCGCCTTGGGCGAGACTACCAAAGATCTGGCAACGACTGAAGGCGGTTTCGGGAAAGCCCGTATTGTCACTTGCTTCGCCCATCATTCCTATGCTTTGCATTCACAGGATTGGAAAGCCGAAGGAGTTGGCGCTTCCTATACCTGTTCACAGGCAGAGAATTATCTTTATGGATGCAGGGTAGATGTCGATGTTGATGCAACGGACAAATGGAATCGTCCCATCGATATGATGAAGTCTCTTGAAAACTACCTGAAGTTCTGCCAGTTCCAGGGTTGCAACGTCTATGTCAATGGTAATCTCTGGACGGATTGGTGCTACAAAAATCAACTCGTCAAAACTCTTTCGTTCGCAGATGTCTATGCCAATAAGAGTGGTGGCAAGTATCCTGGCTTGATGATTATCCGTCTCCGCGGTGCTGTTATGTTCACTCGTCCCATTCGCGGAAAGGCACAGGTTGTTGTCGAGATCAAGCCTGAAAAGGCGAAAGAAGTTCTCGTTAGCAACCGTGATTCGTTGCTGAACGAAGCTTCGTATGAGCTTGATCGATTCATTGAAGAGATTTGTGTGGATGTCAAGAGTGCCTTGAGAACTTGCAATAAGAGCATCACGACTTATGGCAACAAGCCGAAAGTCACAAAGAGATTGAATGCGAAGCCGACGAAGATCGAGCCTGCCAATCTGCAAGATATGAAAGACATCTTGGCAAGTTTCGCGGCGCAGAAAGGGATTGCGATTGCCCGTGATGCTTCTGAAGCGGATTGGAATAGACTTGCCACAAACATCCAGGTTGACATTTTGATTGATTCGGCAGTCATTTGGAATGAATCTGAACTGCCTGCCGTTCGTAAGATTGTCGATTCGTATGATCCGCGGAGTTGGTGTGCAATGCAATTCCAGGGCAGAGACTATATGAAGGGACGTTGCAAACGAGATCTGCTGAGGATCTGGACGGTCATCGTTGATTCAATGCTCGAAGAGTGGCTGGAGATCAGCAAACAGGACAGCATCACGTGGGTGCCGGGCTTTATCTTCTCTGAATCCTATGGCGCATATCACGCTAAAGAGAACGGCAGCGATACTCATATGTTCCTTTTGAACCCCGTCAAAGACACTGGGCTTATGAAGTTCTCACTTCGTAATCAAGCACACTGGTCTCAGATGCTCTCTATGGCTTGCCACGAAATCGTTCACGTGGGAATCGGTAGTCACGACGAAGATTTCGCCTCTGCCTTGACTACTTTGAACGGGATCGCCCTCGCCAAGAGAAATGATATCTTCCGTAAGATCAAGGGTTTACTCGTCAAGCCAGTGCTTGCTTAAAAAATCTGCTAGTCTATAGTTTTCTTTCTTGCAAGTGCTAAAAAGTCCATTATCATCATATACGGAAAATCCCGTATACTACCTCGGGGTATATAGGGATTTCGTCGTAAGTCTTTTAGTGACATACCTTTGTTGCGGCTTACGGCGTAAGGATAGGGAGCGCTTGGCGATGGATAGCAGAGCGGTTTGTGACGAAAAAGATTACGGTGCTTTCCTTGCGATAGTCGTAAATAATCTCACTAAGAACATTTGCCCTAAGACGCAGAAGATTGGTTGTTTCGGACAATGCCCGGATTGCGGGAAGAAGAGGATTGCAGATAAGGTTGCATCTCATTCTGCATCTTTCTCTGTTTTTGGCGCGCAAGAAAAGGTAATCGACATTGATTTCCCTGATGAGGATGAAGTTGTTGAGATCAAGCCTCCCAGTGAGCAGATCATTGGTGGGATGACTCAGAAACAGCGCATCTCTTATTGGAATGCGTTTTACGAATCAAAAGGGATTGTTAGCGATGAGGCTCGTCTCAAGTTCCTTGAGGAGCATTTCGCCGGAATCGATTTCGGTGACAGTTGGGATGATTACGGGATTGTTGACCCTGTCAATGAGCAAGGGGATTTCGGTTATACTCCCCTTCACCGCGCAATCCTTGACGGGAACATTGATCAAGTGGAAGACCTTCTGGCTGAAGGTGCTGATCCTTATATCCGCACTAACGGTGGGCATACCGCCCTTGCTTTCGCCCGCCTTGAAGGTCAAAACGAGATTGTGGAACTTCTCCTGCTCTTGGATGTCGAAGACTAGGGGGAAGTCTTTCCTGCCGGGAACAAGAAGGTTTTTAAGGTAGTAAGAAAGGGTTTATCTATGAGAGACAAAAACGCTCCGTCCAAAGTATTCAATGTCCGTGTCCAGTTTGTGGGAGGGACAAAAAACCTTTCTCTTGTCAGAAAGTTTTTAGAGGGCTTGTTTAACGGTTGTTCTGATTTCGCTGCGGAAAATGCCTTGACGATCCCCTTATATACTATCAGCGAAGTCCCCGATGTTGGTGGAGATGATTCGGTGCGTTTCGCCGGTCTCGATGTCGAGATCCCCGATGACATGAACCCTACAATCCTCACTCTCGTTGCGCTTCACCGGGTGCAGAAGATTGGGCATGCCGTTATCGAACTCGATGACAGTCCTGAAGCGATTGAAACCGAAAAACAGCTTTGCGAGATCGCTGGGAATGTCGGGTTCTTGTTTACCAAGGACAACGATAGCAGGATCATCATTGTCAATGGAGAGGATAGTATTTCCTGATGAAACATTACGTCATTGAAATCCGGCGATGTCTTGACCCTGAAACGCATAAGCCAGTGCATGATCATAAGATTGCCTATTACATTGATACGAAGGATCGTGTCAGAGCAAATGCTCCTCCTCGCCCTCACGGCTATTACTGGTTGCCAGCGGATAAAAACTTGAGAGCAGGAGCTGAGGCATTACGTCAAGTTATGCTTGCATCTGCTCATGAACAAGTAGAAGGGTTGCTAAAGGACATCCATTTTGCCGCCGAAAAAGAAGAGGAGTAAGAAGTGATTCAGTTTCTGAAGGTCATCGCCTTGATTCTTGTGATTCTTCTTCTCCTTTTTTACTTCATAAAGGCGATTTTCTGGTATGGTGTGTTTTTCGCTGCGGTATACTTTGTCATCCATCTGTATCAGCAGTGGAAGACAAAGAATGGCGGACAATCATGAACAACTTGTGTTAGACGCAATGAAGGCGATTGACGCCGTCTTTCATAACCCTACTGCCAGTGCAACCCAGATTTCAATAGACTTGGATGTTCTTGCTCGTTATCTGATGTCAGACATTGATGCCCATAAGGCTGCAATCATTCTGGCAAGCAGAAGAAACAAGAGCATGATTACAGACGAAACGTTGACGAGAGGTCAAGCATGAACAGGTACGGAGAAGAATCGCCAAAAGTGATTACTGACACTGTTCTAGTCAGCCCTCTTTACAATCCAGCCAAAGATGGGTGGTGAGCTGACCCGGAAGGTCTTGATAAACGTACCGCAAAGTTTAACGCCGAACAGAAAAAGAAAGGGACGAGATCATGAAACCGTTGCAAGCGATGGAAGAGTGGATCAGGGACAAAGGTGGTATGCCTCATTTCGTGGAAGTCGCGGACAAGGCGCTGGACGCCGTATATCATTACGGTCTGGCGCAGCCTGGTTCTTTCGGAGAAGCAGCGAATGAGGGCAGTGCCTCTGCCTGTCTCTCTGGCATCTTCTTTGGGGTAAACGATATCGAAACTTTGGCGATGATGATTCACGGCGGATGGTCGTTTGTTGCTAATGTTTTCGATGATCCTATCTACGCGATAAAGCCTCAGAAGAAGGAAGCGCGTATGGCGCTGGTCGTTAAGAATTATTATGAGCTTCCGGAAGACGAAAAGGAGAAGGATCGCGTGATTGCAAGGGCGATCAAGGAGGATGTGTTCTCCAAGTAGATTTTATCATAGGGCGAGAGTGAGGGATGGATACCCACTCTCGTTCCTATGATGAATGGATCCATAACTCAATTGGCAGAGTAAAAAACTCATGAGTTATCGTGCCTTCTGCCAGTAATGGCAGAAAGGAATTGGGTGAATTCGGTGAAACCCCTGCCTTATAAGAGGCGAGGCAATACCGAGCCAAGCTTGCGATACATCGCAAGAAGGTGTAGAGACTAGCGGAGAGGTAGAGCCCTCTTAATAACCGCATTAGCGCCCGACATCCTTATGGGATGATGATATAGTCCAGGGAGACAGGAAACTGTCACAAACCAGAATTTTTAAGTTGTAGGATCGTACCCTACTGGATCCATTTTTCCGCGGAAAATAAGACTTTCCTGCCGGAAAAGAAATGATTTTTACGATAGTAAGGTAGTTTGCTCGCGGCGTGGATTAGCGACACGCGACTCTCAGGACAGACTGAGTGATTATGTCTTAAGAAGACATACGGGCCTGGTGTAAACCGTAGATTTGATGCTATGGGATTTGAAGCCGTTGTCTTGATTGGCTGAATGATCACGACAATAAAAATGGGTGACGTAAGAACTAAAAATACTGATCTGACTGGTTTAATGTCAGACGAGCAAACTACCCCTTATTTTTTAATGGAGATTGTGTTATGCCAGTAAGCGAAAAAGCAAATGAAAAGAAAGTCAAGCCCTCAAGCTCTACTTTGACCACTCCAGATATCGAGAACTTCCTTAGAGAAAAGTTTAATCGGGAAGGGACTCGAATGCAGATCTGTTGGATCTGCCCACGCCCCGCCGATCCCAAGCAATATCATCAAGCAGTACGCCTTAACTTCCGCAAGAGCGTAAAACCGGCAGACGCGCTGGTCGCCGTAGACACGATTGCCTCCAGTGTGTTTATCAAGATGGTCAACAATGAGGGATCGCTAGACTTCGTTAGCATTGAGGAATAAATGATCTGCTTCGATTTCAAAGGCTTTTATGGTGTTGATTCTTGCTGCGGTCTCGATCTGATACAGATCGAAGGCTTCACTCTCGTTGTTTGTACACATCTAAACGAGAATAGGGGTTCTTCTGTCACTGGCTTTTGCGATCAACTCATTAAAATCATAGCAGAGAAGTTCAGCCTTGATCTTGATCGTGTGATTATGATGGAGATGCTGCCCGAAGACCATCGTTTCCCTCAGAATGTGTGGAACCTAAAGACAGAAGAGAACTTCTGTCTTGTCACTTTTGAACGCAAGTCTGACGATCCCAGTGCTTTGCGTAATCCTTTTTGGACTCCCATTTCTCCAGAAATTGCTGAAAAATTAATTCTAGGTGATAATCCTTTCGGGGATAATATAGCGGACAAGAAAGTAATCCGCTAAGTTCTTTCCAGTGAAAGGAAATCCAGTGAACCCGGAACGTTTTTTGGTTATTGCCATATTTGCGTCTGCGTTTTTGTCTCTTGGCATCTATCTCTGGCGCGTCTTTAAACAAGAACCTCAGCAGAAGCTGAAAGAAGCTGCGCAGAAGGCAATCGAGAACAAAGTCTTTTGCAAAGAACTCGCTGATAAGATGCGGCAGGCGATGGATCAGGAGCTGCTTGTATCCACGGATAGCGTGGGTGACTTTATCAAGAAATGGACAGACGAAAAGGTAGAAGATCTAGTAGAGGAGGAAACGAGACAATGATCTGAGATTGAGTTTTGTTTTCTGCGCGAAAAATCGGAATTGAGTCAAGTTTACTTTTACAGGAAAGGGTTTTTGCAATGATTAGTGATCGTGGAATTAAGGCGTTGATCAAGGTGGTCGTGGCGGTGGCGTTGTTGGCGGTTGTCTTCTGTACCTGTGTCGATGTGGTCAACATCGAGGGGTATGAGGTAGGCATCGTCCACAAGTGGGTTGGCGGTGTTCAGGCTGAACCTCTCCAGCAAGGCATGCACACTGTCTTCTTCGGGAAGGTCCACAAGGTGAACATCGGTACTCGCAAGATGTCTTTTGAACCGAAGTACGCGGCAAACGATACGGCGGATAACGTCATGAAGATGTCTGACTTTGCGCCTATCGTCGTCGCTTGCGGTAAGGATGGTGGACAGAAAGCGACGATCTTGCTGAATCTGGTCTATCATCTGGATCCGTTGGGCGCGGTCGCCGTTTATAAGGAAGGTATCATCGAAACCTACCCTTATTCGGTGATGAAGCGTACCGTCATCGAAGTGGTCAACGATTGTGCGCGACCCAAAGAAGCGCTTGAGATCTTCTCTGGTGCAGGTTTCAACGAACTCAAGGTGCAGATTGACAAGGAGCTGAAAGCACATCCTGTTTTCAGTAATCGCAAGATCGTTGTCGAGAACGCAACGTTGATCCAGGTCGATCTTGATCCTGCCTACGAGAAGGAAATCGAAGCCAAGCAGCTTGCCAAGCAGAAGCAGCTTCGTGCGATGGCAGAGACTTTGGCAGCGACCGAGGAATCGAAGAAGGTTGCTGCGACTGCCTTGTCCATCGTTTCGCAGCGTACTGCGGAAGCAAATGCCAAGCAGATCGAAGTCGAGACTGCTGCGAAGGCAGATGCATCCAAGGTGACGATTGCTGCTCAAGCGGATGCGGAGATGGTGACCATCAAGGCGAAGGCGGCAGCGGCGCAAGTCGAAGTGGCTGCGGAAGCGGAAGCCAAGGCGGCGAAGCTCAAAGGCGAAGGTATGCGAGATGGGATGATCGCCCAGTCTGAAGGTGAATTGGCGATGGGTAAGGCGAAAGCGACTGTTGCCGAATTGCTGAAGAAGGCGCAATACGAGGGACCGGAAGGTCTGCGCAAGGCGCAAGTCGAAACGACTACGGCACTGGCGGAGAAGCTTCACGGTATCCTTGCGGGAGTGAAGATTCTTCCCGAAAAGGCGATGATGGTGCTTATGGATGACGCGAAAGTGCCTGTCACCCTGCAAGCGCCCGCCGAAGCAGCGAAGTAAGGGCATCCTGCCGGGAAGACATTGATTTCTAAAGGGGTAGGAAGGGCGTAAAGTCTTTCCTACCCCTTGTTTTTGGCGGAGAATGAAGATGAAACCGACAGTGAAAGAATTGGACTTGATTGCGGCGGCGCTTTGCTTTGTGGAGTTGAATAACGGAGATTTCCGACGTTATCTTCGGACGCAAAGCAAATACAATGTGACTAAAGACGCTCTTCCTCTCCTTCGAGAAATCGGTTCTCTCATTGAGAAGATCGATGCAACGAAACAAGAGAATGAGCAATTCGATCAGGGAGACAAAAAATGAGCATTGGCGATTTCGACTGGACAGACGAAGAGAAGAAGAAGATCAAGGATCTCATATATGATGAGACTCCCAAACACCAGACTCTTCTGCATATCCATTTCCCTGAAGAACTGGGACTGGATACCATTTTCGTCCGCGGAGATGTCCCGTCTAAGGGACAGAAGATGTATATCCGTTGCCTTGCAGAGCCTTTGCCAAGGGATGTGAAAGATCAAAGACTTCATTATGGACGATTTCGGTACTACATCGTCAAAAGCGTTTCTTTCTCTATCTATACGCCGAAAGATGATAGAGAATCCTATCTCTATCCTCCTCAGTACGCCGCTGAAGTCATTCTCAAACCGGCAAGATTCCGTTTCCAGAACTTCTTGAGGAAGATCGGGTTTTACCGCGCTCGCTATCTGATCTGGAGCCGGATCAAAGACTTTTTCAGTAGGGAGAAATAATGGATACTCTCTTTGCAATTTTACTTCTTGTTGTCTTAATCTATGCCCTCATAGAACTGGGCAAAAAGGGATGGAGGAAGCTCAAACCCAAACCGGAGGAGAAGCCTATCGAAATTATCAACGACACGGAGCCAGTGCAGACTGGGGATCATCCTGCCTTCAAAGAGTGAACGGATTTTATGCTATAATGCTTGTATCTTTAACAAAAGGAGATACAGCAAATGGCAAAGGTTTTTATTTACAACGAGAAGGGTAAAGTCATCGAGGAACAAGTGAAGGGCAAGGGCAAGCCTCCCAAGGGTTCTACGAGAGACGAGAATGGTGATTTCCATTATTACCCGCAACCCGAAAAGGTCCAGGTTCAGTACGTCACAATTTCCGTTGGCGGGAAAATCACACGCGAAGACAAGAAACAGGGCAAGACTCGCCACGGATACACTCTACAGACTGATGGGAAGTACCAAGGGCATTACCTGAAGCAGGAAGTCGCCAAAGCGCCTGCAGCGCCTATCTCAGCGGAGATTACGGGGGAAGTCGAGACCCCTGCTACAGAAACAGCGGTACAGGGCTAGACAACCCTTCCTGCCGGGGTTATAATGGTTTCTACCTTACTATGGCAAACGAAACAAAAATCATTGTGTACGTTGACAAAGTGACGAAGAAGCCCATTGGCGTTGAACCACTGGTAGGCAATCCACCTGCGGGAGCGGTCGAACGGTTGCCAGGGAAGTTCTTCACTATCGTGGAAACTCTTCCCCCAACTGCTCGTCCGCTTCCCGCCAAGGCTCCGGAGCCGGTTGAAGACGAAGATGAGGATGATACCGGCGATGAAGTCCTCGTCAAAGGCAAGTCCCAGTACATTTACCTTCAAGGCGGGGTAGAAATCCGCCGGGAAGATAAGTCTCGCGGGAAAACGAAAAAAGAAGCATTTCACAAAGATGGCTGTCCAGATTGGGAGTGGTATATCGATCTCGATAAGACTCCTATGAATGCAGAGCCTCATCTTCCCCGCGAAAAGAAAGAGAAGCCCGAAAAACTTCAACCTGTCTACATCTACCTCGATCACGATGGAAATGAAACAAGACGAGAGAACAAGGGTAAAGGGCGTACCAACAAACACGCTTTCCAGAAAGTGGAAGGCTCTCATGAATGGTTCATCAACAATGACGGCTACGTTCCCCCACTGGCTTCCACAAAAGCCTCACAGCCTAAAACGACAGATGGGACGCCTGGAAACCAGGAGGAAGAAGATAATTCGTCTGAAGTCATTCCAGAAGTTTCTGTAAAGCATGTGAGAACAGCGGGAAGAACGACAATTGCAGCTCTCTGCGAATGTCTCTTTGTTTCTTCCAATGATGTCTATCGAGAGCGCGAAGGGCGTTTTATCACCTTGAACAAAGTCGTTGTTGTCGGTGTGACTGGCTTGCCGGATGACATCAAAAAGAACGACGTATACAATCAGATCGTTCTGGACGCTGATGCGCAGACGATTACGACAAAAATCTGTGGCAGGGTTTCCATTTACGATGGGGCGCTGATAGGATGATTCTCGTTGGCGATGTTCATGGAAGATATGAGCAGCTTAAACAGGTGACGGAGCACAAACCTGATGAGACGTACACTGTTCTGGGCGATGTTGGAATTGGTTTTGCTAACGATCCTTACACTGACCCTATTTTCCCTCCTAACGTAAGGATCCTAAGAGGTAATCACGATAACCCGGATGTCTTTCGCAAGCACCCAAATGCCTTGCCAGATTGGGGATATGACCCGAAACTGGATCTATTCTGGATTTCTGGTGGATACTCTCTTGATGGGATGGAACGTACATATGGTGTTGACTGGTGGCCAGAAGAAGAGCAAATTGCCTATCCCGAGCTTATGAAAGTGATAGAAGCTTTCGCAGACCATAAGCCCAAATACGTCATTTCGCATGAATGCCCATTTTCTGCTCAATTGACAATGTTCCCTCATACTTGTGTCAATCAAGTGCATAGCCGGACCAAGACAGCGATGGAGCAGATGTTCGAGAAGCACCAGCCTGAGTATTGGTTGTTTGGACATTATCACATTCCTAAAAAGGCGATAATCAATGAAACATTTTTCGCTTGTTGTGATAAATTATTCTACGATAAAGACTTGAAAACTCAATTGCGCGATGCTACAATAGAGATAAAGGGCATTCAATGGGAACTTTTACCGAAAGGAACCAGCGATGCTGACTACTACACAACAAAGACAAGATGAAGAGTTTGACGCTGCTATCACACAGCAGAATAAGACCGTAGCAGACGTTGATGAAGTTATCAATGCGACATTGGAAACGTCCCCTGAACTTTTGATTACGCATTTGCGTGGCACCAGTCCGTCTCATATCGAGAACTGGATGAATGCAAGAGCGCTTGTTCGAGACATTGCCAAAGAACCTGATCCTCAAGTGAGGATGGATAGGACTTTGGCACATTTCACCGGGCTAAGACAGGAAACACATCAAATCTTTTTGCGGGCAATAAAAAGGAAACAAGGTTAAAGACTGTGACCGTATTGCTCAAGCTCTAATGTGTTTTTGAGTCCAAAAGCTTCTACAAGTCTTTCCATCATCTTTTTGTTATCTCTACTTTCTTCTATTAGTCTTTTGATTTTAGCGCGTTCCATAGCAGGTCCACGAGGTTTTCTTTTGTTTCTTCTGCCTGTGTAGTTAGATGGAGGAGACATAGGTGTAAAGTTATTAGTTGCTAATCCTTCCCATATATTACGAGGATTCTGCCACTGATTTCTCTGCTTTTCCCATTCTTGTATTGCTGCGCGGTATTCTGATGCTGCATCGTCATGCGCTTGCACCACTTCATCATGAAAAGAGAATAAAGAAGCTTTTACCGCTTCTATGTCATCTATGTTAAATCCTGATTGATTTTGGTCTATTGCCTGTAGCAAATGCCCAGCAAAAGGATTATTAGGATGTGTTTTGTCGCCTGCAATCCCGCCTGTTGCTTGGTATACCTGTTCTACTTTAGTCCTAAAATCTCCAATAGCCGTTCTAATCCCTTCGGTAATACTTCCTATATTAGCATCTACACTTTGTGCTGTCTTTATTACATTAAGGCTCTTCCCCTCTGCATCATTTCCAGGGTCATCATAGCCAGGAGGATTCGGTTCTACTGGGTTTTTAGGTACATTCTGATTGGCTTGTTGTTCTAACTGTTGTATCTGTGCTGCGAATTGTGGAAGAGTCACAGTTAAAAACTCATTTACATAGTTATAGAACTGTTGGTATTCTACCTGTTCGTTCTGACCTTTAAGTGCTTGGTTGGCTTGATAAGGCACTGCAACGTTATTCATAACGGCAGTTCCAATGTCGCCCCATATGCCTGCTTCCTTTACTTCTTTACTAGCACCCAATTCCATCGTTATCTTTAAGAAGATGTCTGTGGCTTCAGAGTCCATAAGAGACTGAAAGTCTTCATCACTGGCTACTTTCATCCATTGATTGTATTTGCGCTGGACATTAAGTATTTGTATGGCTGCTCTATCTACTCTATTGGCGATGGAGTATAGTTTGTGTTTGTCTAGTAAATTGGCAATAGTAATTAAGGTATCTATCATATTCATTTTCTCCGTGATTATATTTATATTGTCGAAAAAATAGTGATAATCCTTTGGGGAAGTGGAGAGAAAACAGGTTATACTATATCTTGTTGTGGTTTATGGACACCGCTTCATATCTTCGTCTCCTTGGCGGTGGTCCTCCTTTCGGGGGAGAGTAGGTGCCGGGTTCACCTACTCTCCCTTTCCTTTTCCCCTTGCTTTCCTGCCGGAAAAGAAGTGATTTTTAGTAAGGGAGAGAAACCTTATGGAAAACGCTTTGAACATTACGTTGTATCTGGTCCGATTGCTTGTATGGCGTTGGATCCATCGGTACGGAACTCCCCTTTGCGACGAGGAATAAGACAATGAAGACCATGACAATCGAAGAAGTGAGAAATCGCGTTATTGAGAACGTGACGTCTCTGGACGAGGCTGAAGCTCTCTGCGATCTGCACAACATCCTTTTCTCTGAAAAAGTGGAGTTGCAGAGAGACGGCAGCATTTTATTCAAAACGGCTGAAGAAGCTGCGCAAGATGGAGAAGGATAAGGGGATAGATTTTCTTTTTATTTTGGATAAGTGCTTTTTTCCGCGGTAAAATAGGGATTGAACCGAAAGGTAAAACCCTAGCAGAAAGAAGTGTCTTATGTCAAAGTTTTATGTCGAGACTGGAAACGTGAAGGAAACGGTCGATTGTGATAACATCCATTTCGCCGCCGCCAAGGCAATCATACGCGCTGTGAAGCAAAGGGAGACGGCAACGGTAGGAAGGGTTGTCACAATCAGCGAGATTGGCTTCGGAAGCAGCCAACGGGATACAAAGGTTCTGGAACTGGAGGCGGTCATCCTGCCGGAAAGCCTGGAGATTCTAAGAGAAGAGAAGGAGTAGGGCAATGGCTAATGTAGTAGAAACACACAAGTTTGTACTGACCTGCTCAGACCAAAATAATAACAAATTCTGGCGGGTGACGCTTTACGACAATGACGATGTCGAGATCCATTATGGGCGCGTTGGAGCAGAAGGCTCAAAGAAGCTGTATCCCCGCGCTGGACGATCCAGAATGGAAAAAGACATTCGTAAGAAGACCACTCCCGATGCCGCCCATTATGGAGATGGTATCTGCTATACGGAAGTCAAGACGCTGGACGCTCCCGCCTCCGCGCCTGTCGGTGGCGGTCGCGTTGTCCAGAACGTACAATCCTCCAATCTCAAGTCTATTGCTACTCAGCAGATTCAGTTTTCCTCCGCCGAAACTCGCAAGCTGATTGAATGGCTTGCAGATGTCAATCGCCACAACATCGCAGAAGCGACGAAAGGCGCAATCACCTATAACGTAGATAGCGGATTGTTCCAAACGCCGCTGGGCATCGTTATGCCCGATTCAATCGTCTCTGCTCGCGATCTGCTCGACAAGATTTCTGACGCGATTCAGGCGCGCAAGGACGCAGAGCGCAAGCGTCTGCTCGACCAGTATATGCGAATCATTCCGACAAATGTCGGTCACAAGCGCGGATGGGAAGAAAACTTCTGCGTATCTGATTCGCAAGTCCAGGCGCAAAACGCAATTCTGGATGCACTGGACGCTTCGTATCGTTCGGTTGTTGACGGAAGCGCGAAGAAAGATACGACGAAGAAAGACGAGCCTGCAGCGCCCAAGGTCTTTGATGTCAAGCTTGAGGATTGCAGCGATACGAATACACTGAGCAATCTGGAAAGAATGTTTTCTGGAACAAGAAGCAGGATGCATTCCGCGGTATATGGGTGCCATATTCACAAAGTGTGGAGAGTTTCTATCGCGGAAGAAACGAAGCGGTTCCCTGTCGCAGAGACAAAATATGGGAATGTCAGGGATGATCTCTGGCATGGGACGAATGCAAGTAATCTTTTGAGTATCCTTAAGGGAGGATTGATTATCCCCCCGTCTGGTTCTCCCCACGTCACTGGTCGCCTCTATGGGGACGGCGTCTATGCATCCGACATGTCAACAAAGGCGTTGAACTACGCAACTGGGTTCTGGGGTCAGAGAGATACCGGAAGGTATTTCATGTTTCACGTTAAGTTTGCAATGGGAAACATTTATTATCCGAATGGAGGTTTCCGAAGACTTCCTTCTGGGTATCACTCGACTTTCGCCAAAGCTGGTGTTTCTGGCGTAATCAACAACGAAATGATAGTCTATACCACCAATCAGGTTCAAATCTGTGAACTTGTCGAATTCCGCAAATAGATAAAGGAACTTGTGTTTGGTTCTTGGAATATACTCTTGTATTAGTTTTTATACAGGAGTATATATCTATGATAGGAAAATCTAAGTTCGCAAAGTTGAATGATCCAGAGTGGTTAAGACAGAAGTATATTGATGAGAAATTGTCTTCAAATCAAATTGCAGAGATGGTAGGGACGACCGGAAATAACGTCACTGCAAGAATGAAACAATTCGGGATAAAAGCCAGATCACAATCTGAAGCAAGGCAATTCGTCAAGATTGATTCTCGTTATGATCTGCTTAATAATGGAGAATGGCTAAAGCAAAAATATATTGACGAAAAGAAATCTACTAAAGAGATATGCAAGCTTGTAGGGGCAAAGACTGCCAACTCTGTACGCCAGGCATTGATTAAGTTTGGCATTCCGGTAAGAAGCGTAAGTGATGGTCTTACTTGTAATAGGGAAGAAGATGGATTCACAATAGATCTTCCTGTTATGGAGGGAAGTCTATTAGGGGACGCCGGTCTTAAAGTTTACAATCAAAATAGTGATCTGTCATATCCACATTTCTATAAAAAGAATAAATATTATGATCACGTTTGTTATGTCGCAAAATCTTTATTCCCCGTAAAATGGGAAGAGATAGTAGAGGATTCAATTCATAAATGCAATGGGAAAGAACTCACGTATTTTGGAATTAGATCGTTATGCTGTAAGGATCTTCTGCCACATTATCGTAAATGGTATCCTGAATCTTCCGGTTTCAAAAAAGTAGTGCCAAGAGATTTAGTGCTTACTCCTGGTCATCTTCTTCACTGGTTTATGGATGATGGGTCTTCTCATAGGCGCAAAGGATATGGTAGAAGAAGTAAACAGATTGTAATTGTGCTTTGTTCGGAGTCTTTTAGCAGAGAAGATCATGAGTTTTTGCAAGATCAAATGTCAAATAGGTTTGGGATAAGGACACATCTGCAAAAAGTGAAATGGGGATCGGGGTACAGAATTGCTATTTCGCAGTCGCAAGTGCCTTTATTTTATGATACAATTGGGTCTTGTCCTGTAGCGAGCCTTGCTTACAAGTGGAAATAACCCGTTTTCCTGTTCAGGCAGAAGGGCGAAGCCTTTCTGCCGGGAAGCAAAGCGTTTTTAGAAAGGCAACAAGGAGACTAACCTATGCGTATCAAAGTCGTAGAAACCGATAGTTCGTATGTTCTCTCGATTCATCGTGATGGGAAAGTGATAGGAGGAATCGCCATCGGTCCCAATGGCAGCGATTATCATATCACTTTTGTTGATGGCGTCGTTCTCGAAGGATGGGACATCATCATCCTGGGCAGGATCCTGACGGCATACGGATGGACGCCTGTCGAGAACCCCAAGCCCGGCAGCACCAGTATCACAATCTAAAGGAATAGCGTGTGGCTACCAATACAAAGGCTTTGATTGCTATTACGATTGCGTCTCTTGTTGCGATGACTGGTATCTTCACTTTCTTCTCTACTCTCGATACCATTTGTGGGTTGAAAGAGCAAAATCGTCGTCTCAAGAGCGAGAATGAGATGAACTTATTGCAGATCTCTAATCTGCAAAATATGGTTGTCAAGGCATTCAAAGAGAAGCGAGATCTTCAGAGTGAGATGGAGACGCTGAATGGTCTTCTGAAATCGACAAGCGACAATCTCAAAGCGGTCACTGCATCTTTTGATGCTGACATTAAAGTTTCCGATATAAGCCGCGCCACTTCTGCCACTCTAATCAAGATTCAGAGGAAGATGCTTGATGAGGCTGACACCAAGATACAGCATCTTGATGGATTGCTCAAGATGGAGGCAGAAAGGCATCTTGCTGATAACGAAGCATTCAAAGTTGATATAATCAGGGCATACGAGAAACACAAAGCTGATCTGATTAGTCTTTCTGATCAGGTGCATGAATGGAAGCGTAAGTACCAGGCAGCGACACAACCTTCTACTTTTCCGGCGGAAAAAGTGAAATGAGCGGTAGACGGATAGATTCAGGTCTTTCTGTCTTCACCTTAATAGGTATATGGGGCTTTGTTCTTGCCCTTGTCTACTTCTTTAGTAAGATGTTTCCTGCCGGAAATTGAAAGGTTTCTAAAGCATTATAAAAATCAGAAAACAAGCCATTCTGTCTTTAGTGATTGCGGTATTTGCGGTACTTGCAGATTTGCTTATATTTGCTGTCGCCATCTTTGTCCCTCTTGGCTCAATGCAGTCATTGAGTTTGTTTTGCATGTCTTTGGGAATAAGTTTCATTGATGGGTGGAAGCTCGCACAATTTATGAATATAAACGATCTCCCTGACGATGCGATCCCTATCCTTTTTGATCATTTTGGAAGGTGGAGAGTGAAATTATGAAAGTCTATCGTAGAGCCAGAGAACCGTTGTATTCTGCTATTATTATGACAATTCTTGTCGTTGCCCTGATTGTTGCGTATTGTTTTTATGAAGAGCAGCCCGATCTCAAAAGGACGATTAGTTATATGATCTCTTGCGCGTTTGCAGGAGCTGGAGCAGGCGCTCAGATGGTCAAGTTCTGGGCTTTGAACCGGGTCTAACCCGCTTCCTGCCGGGAATGAAATGCTTTTTAGAGTACTAGTGGACGAAACAAAGCGATAATGCACTAACATAAGGAGACACCTATGTGTCAAGCGCTGTCCCAGACTGTCCAGAACGAAGTCATCAAAGAGTTGGGGCGACTGACCTCCGCGAACGAGATGTTCACCGCCTTCGATGTCACGAAGCGGGTGCGGAAGATCGTCAATGACGCAACTCTCGCCGCCAATGCCCACAAGGAGAACATTCCGAACGAGGGCGTCCGCGACATGATCCACAACGCGATGTCCTCCGGGAACTTCCCGCCCGACTACATCAAGGAGCAGCGGCTTCTCGCTGGCGGGCAGATGCAAGTGTTCGTTTTCCTGCCTCAGTCGCGCCAGAGCGAGAGGTACGATGAGCAGCACCTGGATCCTTCCAACACTCCCGTTGTCCCGATGGATCCCGCCGAGCTGACGGCGCAGCCCGTTGCACCCGATCCCGCCGCGACCTCCATCGATCCCACCACCGCTTCGGCACCGGCGCAGTCCGCCGCGCCGAAAGACCCCACGCTCCGCGCCCCGGACCTCAAGGGGCGCATTACGGTGCCGAATGACCAGGTCCGCGCCTTGGGCCTCAAGTGCGGCGACATCGTGATGCTCATCAACGACAATGGCGCGATGAAGATCGTCGATGCCAAGGCGAAAACTTCCGATGGGCAAGCGGGCGCTCTCTACACTGTCGATGGAAGCGACAATGTCCGTATCGCCGTTGCGGTGTTGGAGAAGATCGGCAATACCGGGGCGAGGATCTTCAAGACCACCCTCGCCTCGCCGGAAATCATCATCACTCCGGTCAATCCCACGCCCGCTGTCGCCGTTGTTCCGTAGTCCTGCTTCTGTCGTTCAACAGGGAGAACCTCAAGGCTTTAGGGTCTTGGGGTTCTCTTTTGCGCTCAAAAAAGACTTGATTTCCTGCCGAGTCTCGTAGAGACGAGAACAGCAGAATCTCCGATTCTGCCGGGGCTTGTGTTATTTTTATGGGGGTATGGATAAAGTGTCAAGACAACCTAACGAGAGAGAGAGAGACGAGGCAAAGCGCCGTACAGCCATCGCCATTGACCCTGAAAGGCATCCTAAAGAGCGTATGGATGCGATTATGTTTATCCAGGCGGTAAGGGAGAAGTACGAGATTTACCCTACCTTCAGGGTTTTTAGGGTATCAAAGCTGATCGTAGGGATGCCTTATGCTATCTATTATGTGCTTTCTATGGTAAAGAGAAAGTACGGAATAGAGAGGGCAGTAAAAGATGCTATGCTGATTTTCCCTCTAGTCTTTCCTGACGTAATGGCGCTTCTGATTGCGAATCCGGCGTTTTTCCCGAATGGGAAGAAGGCTTAAATGCCTTTGGATTGCTATGTTTACAAACATCATATATTTTGCGGACAGAAAGATGCTTTCGACCTTGACTTGCAAGGGGATAGGGTATATGATGTTAAGAGCAATGGATGACCAGAACTAAGTTTCCTGCCGGAAACAAAATGGTTTTTATAGTAGCGTAGAACGGTGAACTTCGGAAACCTTAACATAGGAGAACAGGACCATGAAGACGACACCGACCCTCGTAGCGGACACGAAGAGCGAACTGGACCAGGCGACCGTCGCCCTGAACGAAGCGAGTGCCAAGGCGCAGGTCGCCAAGGACGCCCGCATCACCGACCTGACCACCGCCCGCGCGGGCTTCACCAGCGCGATCGAGGAGATCGACGCCGAGCTGGCGACCCTGAATCCCTCCGCCGCGCCCATCGCCAAGAAGCGCGGTCCCAAGAGCAAGAAGAACGGCGCGACCGGCAAGGTCTCCCACCGCGAAGGCGGGACACTGGACGAGCACGTTCTGAAGGCGCTCAAGGGACGCAAGACCCCGATGAGCTCCAGCGATCTGATCGAAGCCGTCCTCAAGGGCGGATACACCACCACCAGCAAGCCGGAAACCTTCAAGGCGGTCGTCGCTGCCTCGCTGAACCGTCTGATGCAGAGCAAGTCGGTGGTTCGCCCCGCCCGCGGCACTTACACCGCTGCGTAATCCTTCATCACCGGCGCAATAGAGAACAACCCCCGGAGTGCGAAGTATCACTCTGGGGGTTTCTCTGTATAAGTGATTCGCAAATAAAAAGAAAATAATCTTGACTTATACCCGGCGAAAGCCTATACTTCCTTGGATGGAGAGTGGCGGAGAGGACAGGGACTAAATATAGGATAGTAGAAAAGGTGACACCAATGTGCAGTACCCCTAGAAAATCATTATCTCTTTTGCGTACCATTGTCAATCTGACAAAGCGATGGCATGAAACACAAGAAAGGCGCAAGGAGCTGAGGCAAGCGGGGGATATGAAAAGATTCAAAGAAGCAATAGCACAAGAAGAACAGCTCCACAATCGAATAGCAACACTTCGTCCTCGATACTACAAAGCCAAGCAAGAAGAACAACGAGATCAAATGTCTATGTGCTAATTCCCGTTCTTCCTGCCGGAACCAGGCTTCTGCCGAGACTTGCTTCACAAGTCGAGATCAGCAGAAACTACGTTTCTGCCGGAATGACTTTCCTTTTTATCAGGGTATGACCCCTTATATGGGGATAGAAAGGTTATGTCTATGGCGACCCTGACAGTAAAACATTCACCAAAGCCTCCCGTCAAGATGGAGAGACGAAGTGAAGTCTTCTCCTTCAATATGACGGATGGAGAGAAGAACGGCGAAGTTGATATCCAGATCATCTACATCAACCAGGAACAAGATGGCAAGAGCCACAATGGCTTTAACGCCTTTGCGATGACTGGTGCAGAATACGTTGACACCGAATCGCTGGGCGCAGAGCTCCTCAACGAAATCACATTCATCGGCTTCGGTATGGATGATGCGATAGACCTTCGAGACCAGGCGGTCCTGGCGATCCTCGAATGGCTGAAGGCGAACGGTATGGGAGAAGTCCGGTAAGGAGATTCTTTTCCTTCCCGCGAAAAAGTGATTTTCCTGCCGGGAAAAAGACGATTTCTAAGGAAGTATGATTATAACCCTTGAACATCCTTCAATCAAACTCATCACCTGTTGGGAGACCCTTCTAACGGGTTGTCAGAAGCTGAGTACCTTTACAAGCCGTATTGAAAGCCTTTCAAAGAAGATTCAGGCTTTCTCGGAAGATGTTCTAAACCCTTACTTCTATATGTCTGCGACGAAAGGCGCAATGAAGTTTAAGGGTGACGTTTTTGAAGTCTTTTGTGAGCTCATTATCAGATTGTCTCCGATTGATGATCGGATTGGCATTTCTGATTATCACGTCATCACTGATGGGGATACGGGTTGTGATGGTCATGGGACATTTCTTGATGGGAATCCGGCAACGGTACAATGCAAGTATCGTGCTTGGGACTATACTCTTTCTTTCTTCAAAGAGCATCTTGCCAACTTCAAGCTGACTTCTTTTATGAAGTATGGTGTGGATCCAGAGGGATCTGGCAAAATGCTTATCCTTACTACTGGCAAAGATCTTCACTGGAAGACTGCGGCAAGGCAGTTCTTGGGGAATGTTCGGGTTATCAGTGATGATGGGTCTTATGGTTGCATTAAAGGGGCGCAACAGCATACAGTTGACGATCTGTTCTCTTTGAGAACGATTGTGAATGATAATGTAGTCTTTTGGGATACTTTTAGGGAGCAGGTGGGCTTATGATCAATCACGTTTTTCGCGCAGAAGTAAATAATCGCATTCCTCAACTTCTTAAGAACGTCAAAACGCTTGACGCTTTCATCGCTTCTTTGAAGAGAATGAATGAAGAAGTGACAACTGCCGATTTCTGTGGGCACGGTTTTCAGGCATTGACTGAGGCGATCATCGCCTATAAGAAGCTTCTCACATTTTATGAAGTCATTGCGACTTGCGAACATGATCTGAAGGTTCATGGCAAGGGCGTCAATAAGAATGGCAATCCTACCACTGTCTTCAATGTCTATGTCAAAAAGCCTTGTATGTTGACGGCGGGTTATGGAATAACCGCCTTTGCCGCAAACTCGATGTCGCATTATCATATCGATCCGAAGCAAAAAGAAGTGATGTATTTGTTTTCGAATGCTGTCGGAGTTCACGAAAGGACAGTTGAACAATTTGTCACTGGTCTTAATCTGGGGGAAACCTTTTCGATATGGATGTATGATGATATCAAAGCACTCATTGACAATGATGATGCTTTTTGGTCATTTTTCGCGGAAGAATTGAAGCTGACGATAGCACCTGTTCAAAAGAAAGAAATGAGAGAGCATCAAGTAAAGGCTTTTGAAGCCTGCAAGAGCAATAAGAAGGGTCAGATCATTCTTCCTACGGGGACTGGGAAAAGCCTTATTGCAGCTTCAGTCATTGAGGATTGTGTCAATGATAATAAAGAAGCGGTTTGTGTTATTGCTTCTCCCAGGATTGTTTTGACCTATCAGCTTTTGGGGACTGTTGCTGATCATCTCTTTGCGCGGAAAATTGATGCTCGTTATGTCAATTTGAATTCTGGGCAGATGGATGATGATATGATTAAAAAGGCTATGGTTGGCTCAGGATTGATTCCAAGGGATATAACGTCTACAACCTCGCCTACTGAGCTCAAAACAGCGTATAACGAATCGTGGGCATTAGGAATACCTTTCATTATTGGCGCGACATATCAGTCTGTCATTAAATTGATGGATTCTGGTATTCCTATCACTCTTTTGATTTGTGACGAAGCGCATAACCTGGTAATGGGCAGGTTTTCGGAGGATATCAAAAAGAAAGTTCATGACCTTCCGGCGGAGAGAAAGTATTCGTTTACGGCAACTCAGGCTTTCACTGCTGACGAAGATGAGGGTATGGGAATGGAAAACAAAGCATTGTTTGGAGAAGTATTGTTTTCTGTTTCTCCGCGGAAAATGATGGAAGCAGGTGAAATTGTACCACCGTATATCCATCAAGTCAATATCGATCAATACAAGATCCAACAGACAAAAAACTCTATGCCTGTTATTGGCGATATGGACGACATTGAGCATAACGTAGAAATCGCTGCTTGTGTCGTTATCGAAGCTTTCAAGCAACATAAGTTGAAGGTTAAAGAGAAGTCTTGTTCGCCGGATTCGATTGGCGCGAAGATGCTTGTTGTTTGCAAAGGGGAACAATCTTTGTCGGCGTTGTTGAACGATTCTCAGGTGATGCTGAAGTTTAAGCTTGATAATCCCAAAGTGAGATTGTTTGGGATTTCGTCAACGAGTGGTGCTTATCTGGATTCGGAGATAATTACGCCTAATGGGGGGAAGTACAAAGATTTGTTTATGATGGAGTTGAGGTTTCTCAAAGATGAGGAAGATGCGATTATCTTCCATATTGATATGATTGGTGAGGGGATTGATGTTCCTGGCATTACTGGCGTAATGGCTTTTCGGGATTTGGGGACGATCAAGTCTTGTCAGACTTTGGGGAGAGCGATGAGATTGTGCGCGATAGATAGGGCGAAGCTGTATAGTGGGGAGATCAAGGGATTGGAGTGGAGCAAGATGGTGAAACCTTTTGCTTGGGTGATTGTCCCTGTCTATTCTTGGGAGCAACAGGACTCTAAGGCGAGGGTTATTGAGATTGCGCAGAAGATGAGGGAGGAATTGGGGTATATTCCTGTAGAGGACTTTAACAATTCACCGGCGGATGGGAGAATTGAGCCGGTAAGGAAAGACAATCAGATGGGAGGGAAAGCGCCGACTGAGATGGATTTGATCCATTTGATTGAAGAACCTGATTTCTTGGCGGCGATGGATGGAATCATTGAAGATTCGATAAAGGACGATAATCTATTGAAAGTGAGGAGTAAGAGCATTAAGACAAGGTATATTGGGGGAGAGGATATCTTTGTTCTCTTGGCGCAATCTGACAAGGAGAAAGCGGAAAAGAAATCCCTTTCTGCCGGGAAGTGAAGGATTTCTAAAGGGGTATGGATAAAGAACGTGATAATTTTGCTTTGGATCGCTTGAATGACCCTGTTTGGTATCAAAGGGCGATGGAGCAATGGGTAGGGAGGATCTACAAAGAAGAGGAAAGCTATTCTGAATCTGGGATAGTTCAGGACGTGCATACTCCGTTTTCTCTTTGTGCTGAGATTGTTGGGAAGTTGAAGGAGCATACATCTTTGAAGGGGAAGCGTGTACTTTGTTTGAATGTAGAGTTTATCCCGTTTTTGATTGGAGCTGAGGAGATTGTGGTGGTTGTTGACAAGCCTTTGAAGGAGGGTTTTGTCAATTTCTTTTGGGGTGAGGAGATGTATCCGGAGCTTGGGTACGAGTGTGGTGATCTTCTGGGCTTAATTGAGAATGGCATGTTCGAGGAGAATGGAACTATGAAAAAATTCGATGTCATCGTAGGAAATCCCCCATATCAAGCGGCGAATGGTCAAGGCAAAGCGGCTGGAATGGGAGGAAGCGGAAGCGCTCATAGTATATGGCCTCAATTTGTCGATCTTGCACTCAATTTAGTAAAAGATGATGGATATTTGTGCTTAGTCCACCCCGCAAAATGGAGGAAACCAGAAGATGCTCTTTGGCGCAAAATGGGCAAGTTCCAGATCAAACATCTTAGCATATTTAATAAGCAACAGGGACAAAAAACCTTTGGGGCTATTACGCGTTATGATTGGTATGTACTAAGAAAACGTGAGGCGAAAGGTGAACATACAACAATACAAGATGAGCAGGGGAATACACTGAGTATGGATATCTCTAAATGGCCATTTCTCCCAAACTTTGATTTTCCTCTTGCAGAAAAAGTTTTAGCCGTTGGTGGAGAAGAAAAGGTGAGAGTTATCTGCGATTATAAATATGCTGTAAATGTTCCTCAGCCATTTATCAGTGAGGATAAGACAAAAACGCATAAATACCCTCTGGTCCATGCAATACCGAAAAAAGGACCAGTCAGGTTGTTTTGGTCAAGTACCCAGGAGCGAGGTCATTTCGGCATACCAAAAGTTATTTTTGGTGATGCAGATATTGTTTATAATGCCATACTTGATTACGATGGGGAATATGCCATGACACAGCATGCAATGGCTATAGCTGTTTCGTCAAAAGAAGAGGGAGAAGCAGTAAAAAAGGCTTTGGAATCTGAAAAGTTTAACATTTTCCTGAAAGCTTGCCGATGGAGCAACTTCCAGATTGAACATAAAATGTTTAGGTATTTCCGTAAAGATTTCTGGAAAGAGTTTGTTTGACATAAGGAGATGTCTATGAGCTGGGTAGGTCAAGACGGGAAGATATGGGAAGGTTGTGCCGTAAAAGTAGGAAATGGCTATGCCTTTAGCGGAATTCCTTATGACAAAGATGGAAAGCCTTTGCTGAATGACAAAGGTTCTGTAATATACGTTGCTGTTGCTGATAATACCAGGGTCTTTTCTGCCGGAACAGATGGCGATTATATAGTGATAGAGAGCAAGGATAACCTTATGACCCATACAAAGACAGCAGAGCGAATCAAAAAACACGGAGAGGTCTATACGCCAGACCTCCTCGTCAATCAGATGCTCGCCAAACTCCCCAAAGAAGTATGGAAAAAGGATAAAGAATTCCTCGACCCAGCCTGCGGAGACGGACAATTCCTTATCTGGGTACTTATCCTCAAGATCCGTAGGGGACAAGACCCTCTCAAAGCCCTCAGCACCATCTATGGCGCTGACATTATGAAAGATTCAATTCGCTCCTGTCGGGCAAGACTTCTCAAGCTTATCTCCCTTTGGGAGACAATCACGCCTGAACATATCGCAACTGTCTTGAAAAACGTGGTTTGGATCAATGCTGACAAGCATCCTGGCGGTTCTCTTGAATATGATTTCGAGTTCAATAGCAAACCGTCAAAAGCAGATATCGAGAAATGGATGAAGTATGTTCATCAGGATAACATCCTCGATGAAGTCGATTTGCCTGTCACCGAAGAGCAGTTTAAGTCGCAAACTGATATGCTCTTTGGCGAAGACCTTTTTGCCGCGGAAAATAACCCCGAAGAATAAAGTCTTCCTGCCGGGGAACTTGTGCTTTCTAAAGGGGCATAGAAAGGAATACGATTATGAGCATTCAAGAACGGCGATATATGGGGCAAAATGAAGAGTACAATGACTATGGGCATCCCCTTCCATCTTTCAAGCCTTGTCCACAAAAGCTGGGGATGGTAAAGCATCGTACTCAGGTTTGGCACAGCCCGGCAAGCTATGTCCCCATTACCTATGTTTCGTCAAAGGAAATGTGGGAAGAGGTCAGAAAAGTAGCGCTTTCGATTGGATTCGCTGCGTTTTTGGCGGGGAGAAAAATCTTCTCTCTTCTCCGCGGAAAATAAAGTCTTCCTGCCGGAAGTCTTTCCCTTTCTATTCCACTGAAGGAGTAATACCATGAAACTTGGATCAATCGACGCGAAGAACCTGCTTGTCGCCTACAAGGGCGGCGGATACGATGGATGTGCCTGGGAATGGAACTATGCCTATTATGACGCACAAGGCAACTTCCATTGCATCGCCGCAACTGGGCGCAATGGCTGCAAAACCCATGAGCAGCTTGTCGAGTACATCACGAACTGCGACAAGGAAAGCTTCGATTTGTATTTCCTCGATAAGACGAGAGACATCAAAGCGCTTGTTGACGAGTTCTGCGTTTCTCACGTCATCGGCATCGCGAAAGCGCTTGCCAAGATAGCACCTGAAATTGTCCTCACCGTGAAGTGCAGTATTTGCGGGAAAGAGATGGATTGCAAGGATGCGAAGGGAACTGGCATTCATGGCACTGGCGGGGCGCATTACGAGTATACTGACATTATTTGTGATGGACATCCCGATGTAGAATAGTTAATGGCGGCTGGCTTCTTTTACGAGTAGTTCGAGCCAGTGTGAGGGTGTGGAGAGAGCTATACCGCGGATGACTGCGACTCCGCTCTTTTTGTACCAGAACGAGCCTTTAGGAAATCGTGCCTTCACAACGCTTTTTACCTAGTTTCTGCCGGGAATGAAATGCTTTCTACAGGATTGACAGTGAAGGGATTTACGGTATAATATGTTCTTACCGAAAGGCGATAGGCAATGAAGATCGAAGTGAAAGGCGAAAGAACGCCTGACACTGTTGTTCCTGTCCGTCAGGGACCGAAAACTTGTTTATCGCAGATTCAGTCATACGAAGAAATCTTGTTTCCTCCAGGTTGCAACAAGATGATTCGTATTGAGAGCATTCAACCCCCGGAACTTTAAGGAGATCCAATATGGATAAGATTCTGATTCAACCCGTTCGAGACCAAAAGCAGTTCAAGGTACAGCAGGCTTCTCGCCGTAAGCATTACCAGGCGAAGATACTCAAGACCTTGAAAGACGGAGAGATTGGAGTGACAGACGCCGCAGCGGGTCTTGTCGATGTTCTTGCTTCCCCCTCTGAGGAACGCGCTCCTGCCGTTGGTTTCCTTGTCGCGGAGATGATCAAAAACAAGGTCATCATCGGATGGAGCAAATGCCGCAAGGGCGAGAAGTTCAATCGCGAGGAAGGTGTTCGCAATGCGCGTGCTCGCATCTTCCTGCCTGAAGACCTTCAGCCTGTTGGCATTATGCCTCAGATCGTTATCAAGGCGATTCCGGCTTTCAAGGAACGCGCCGCGAAGTATTTCCGTAGTCCTGTTGAGGAGATGGAAGTTCGCGGTTTTGAGGATTCTGCCGACTACCACAGCATCATGCGGGCTGCTCACAAAGAGACCAAGAGACTCAAAGCCGCATCGAAGGTTCAGCACCGAGTGGAAGCGGGGCGCGATCGCAAGCCTGAGTATTTGCCCATCGATAACGGTCCTTTGTCGGCGGGCGCTCCTCCGATCAAAGGATGATTTTTCGGCGCAAAGAAATGTAATCCATCCATATAAGGAATCATGACCTTAGAGATGGATAAGATATGAGGGGCGTACATCACCGTAAGATCTGTACAGAGGGACAGGGCTTATACCCCTGTCTTTCTGTATTTCCTGCCGGAAGAGAAAGCATTTCTAGTGAAGCAGAAAGGGTAATAAAATGATTTTCAACGAGATAAAGAGTGATCGCAAGAAGACAGACAGCGGAGAAGTTCGGACTTACACGAATCTCATTCGCAGTTTTACTCTTGAAAAAAGACAATTCGGTTATCTTTTGATGATCTACAACATTCGTGGAGGGAAAGTAAGATTTCTTAATCCTTCTATTGCGGATGCTGACGGGTTTTTCTGCGAAGGGAAATCTTGGCGCTCAGCAGAAAAGATTGCTTTTGCTGCTGTCGAAAAGTATGATAGGAAGCGAGAAAAGAACCACATGAAAGAACTTCTGTCGTTTCTTTGTGGAAATGAACCGAAACAACCGTAAAGGTATTTTCTGCCGAATATAGAATGATTTCTATTGAGGCAGGAGAATTATCATGAAAATCAATGGCAAAATGTTAAGAAAGGCAGAACGTACCGCACGTCTTCAGGCGATGAAGACTGAGGGGTTCAAACGTGCCTCTGTAATCGATGGTAGGAAGCCTTATAAGACCGAACGCAGGAATACCAAGGCGAAGCTCAACCAAGGGCACTGGGATTGATCCTGGGTCTTTCCTGCGAGCGTAGCGACATTAAGGGAAAGCGAAGGCTTTCCTGCCGGGTTCTTGACCATTTCTATAGGTAGTAAGAAAGGGCTTTACAATGGAACTCAGATTCAATGACGATGACCTGAAGCCGGAATCCCGAAAAAAGAATACCTCCACTATCAAGTTTTCAGATTTGAACGAGCAGGCGCAAAGGGCGTGTGAGATTGCCGGGCGAGGAACTTACCACTGGCAAGATACTTACAACGCCATTTATCCTCCCAAAAAGAAATCCGAAACACCGAAGATCACAGGAGAACAGGCGGTCTCTTCCCTGGCGCAAGAGTTTATAGATCTCTGCAAGGACCGGCAAGAGATTGTCGATGGGATGGATAAGTTCCTCGACAATGTCTGGGATCAAATTGAGGACAAGATTCACAGCCTGTCCGATACCTGCCCCGAATGTGAAGGCGAGATGACGACTGTGATGGTCCCGGACAAGGTAGGTAAGGGGCTTCACGAAGAGAAAGCGTGTTCGAATCCTGATTGCCCGTCTCACGGCGAAGACTATGAAGAGGAAAGGGCTTAACCATGCGTATTGGCGAAATTGAAAAGCGTTTGGGTATCAAAATCAATCGGGAGACAATTGAGGGGAATCCTCTCACCTACGCACTGAGTGAAGCGTTTGCGAGGCCATCGAATGGAGCGAACTGATTATATTCGATATCATGTTTCTTATGGACATTTTGTGAATGGAGTAAAAAGTGCTTGCTGAAACAATAAAAATCATAACGCCAGATAATCAAATTGGTGCTGTTTTATTGATTATTTTTGTTATCGTTCTTGGTCTTATGGGACTTTTGAAACTATATCAAAAATATAGTAAGTAATGGAATTAGATGTACATTAGCACTAGATAAGGTTCCCGGTTTAAGGGCATAATCTGCCTCTACTCGCCCATAATAATAGTAGTAACGATGCAGAGACTACATATTTCCTGACCTTATCTTAAAGGATAAAAATGCTTACTAATCAACAAATCGGAGCCGCTTTTATGCCACAAGGTCAGCCACAGCAACCGCAGGGTGGGCCACCTCAAAATATGAACCACTGCTTTAGATATTGCGGATATTATTATTATGTTGACATTCTTGGGAATAATTTCAGATTTATTCCAGAAGAACGTGTTTGGGGAATGTTGCAACTTTCGACTTCCTTGAGAGATTGGAAGAAATTGGTTAAGGGTGGAGACGCCATTGAACTTACGGAACAAGAAGTAATTGGAATTACAGACAATCAACCTATACCATGAAAAAACATAGAATTAAATATTGGGTTCAAAGTAATACAGGAACAAAACCTTTATGGTGGGGAAAAGGAAATTGGTGCCAAAAACCTGACTACAACTGCCAAAGTGTCGCTATTTGCTATACAATGAAACAAGCAAGTAAAATTGCTGGAAAACGCTGACCAAAAAAGACAATTATTGCATGAAAATCCCGTTACGCTCCACAATTCAAGCATTTGATAAATATGTAACAAGAGCGCCGGGCGAGCTGCAATACTGCTTTAATAGTTTTGATGAGTTCGCAAAAATGTATATTGTCTATCCCGTCTGGGGAGAAAAGATGAACACATCATCTGCTGAGGAGGCTTGGAGAAAGAATCCCGTTATACAAATGACAATGAACCCCGAAGACTTTCAGGTGGTAAGGTAGTCTTCCTGCCGGGGCGTAATCGCTTTTTACAGGAATAGGAGAACAACCATGAAATTTGAGAAAGAGGAAGAATAACATGACAAAGAAACAACAAGCGCGTATCGCTCGACTGGCACCGAATGGCATTCCTCGATGGATCAGGTGCTATGACAATGGGGGAAAAACTGCTGACAGGTATTGTTGTGTATTCACTGGGCGATATACGCACAAAACAAACGGTTCTCATTTTGACCTTTGTATGAGCGCCGATCCGTTCTGTCCTCAAGGGGTAGGGATGACGGGTGAATCTGACACCGTTATCGATTCCGTTAATGGGAGTTGGGGCGGGGTTGCTGTCGGGAAGAAATGCCATCTTGGTACTCGAATCCTTTTCAAAGACCTTCCCGAAGATTGCAAAAAATGTGTTTGGCAACTCTATGCCAGCTTGTGGGAGATACCGAATCCTCTTTCTATCGCCAGCCCTGAGTTCTGGAAAGACAAATCTGCCAAGAAAAGTGGCATGGTCAAAATGACGTTGGCGGAAGTCACAAACGGGAAGCTCATTTTGGCGCGCAAAAAATAATTTCAAAATCTGAAAATGTGAAGTCATTTCCGATAGCATGGTGTTTAGCGGGAAAAGGAAACCCGCAAAACCCACTATTATGAAAGGACAGAACGTGGACAACAATGAGTTCCTCAGGCTAAGTTTGCAGAAGGTTTCAGTTCAGGCACATCGCCACTATGGTCGAAAAAACGAACTCGATCAGATTTCGGCGGTCACCCAGCATCTCGATGAAGGTTGTCCCGCGCTCCGTGTCGAGTTCGAAACATTCAGTCGCGTGGACGAATGGGAATGGAAAAAGGCGCGCGATGCAAAGGGGAAGATCATCCCCGGACGCGACGAAGACCCCCATACCCAAGACCCCATCGGCTACAACAAGTGGCATTTCGTTGGCTCCTCTGACCTCTACGAAGAGGATAAGGAGCAGGAAGCCCCTACGGAGCAAGAGCTAGCCCACGTTTGATTTCCTGCCGGGAAGTGAATGCTTTCTAAAGGAGAGCAGGAGAGCAACAGGGGAAGGACAGTCGCCTGCTACACCGTGAGCGTTTGGAGAGACCCCTTCCCTTGGGCGGCATGAGCGATGCTGATGGAGCCTCTATCGGGTTTATCTTTCGAAGGGTAAGCTTGAATAAGCTTCGCTGCTCGTTCGGAGATGGCGCGGTGCGTATCTTCCAACCGCCGCTCTCTTGCACATTTTAACTGGCAATGAATTGGAGATTGACATGCCTGAGTTTTTTGAAGACATTCGTAAAGATGAGTATTACCCATCCGATCTCCCTTTGACCGCCGAAAACTCTTTCTTCTTTGGTTCGGTCCTGGGCGACTTCTCTTGGGACTGGGTGTCAGAATTTTCCGGTAACAATGTTTATTGGGGATACGTTAACCTTCCTACCGGGATTGTTCTGGATTTTATGGAAGAGCAATGGTACGATGGTCAAACAAGGGACTTTTACTAAAGGGTATCAACAATGACAGCGGTAGCACTCCCCACAGCGGCAAAGGCACTGATTCAATCCACCGATATGGTCGCTCTCCTCGCTCAGATTCGGGCGGCGCGCCGTATCACGATCTTCGCCAAGACCACTCCCGACCTCATCCCCGGAAATCCGTTCGGCACCGATATCCGCAAGGTGTCGAGAGTCCACGGAATGGTGCTGACGAACTACGACAACATCGTCAACAATCAGCGCAAGCGCGAAGGCAAGCCTGCTGACTTCGTTCCCGCGCCGCGACCTTGGGGAACGCGCATCACCGACACCTGTTTCATCGTTCACACGCCGAAGCCGAAGCGTAAAGGCGATGTGACTTTCCCGAAGATGTATGTCGAGATTTACGTCACCAACGCGATGGGTCATGAATACCAGCGCGAAGACGGGACGCCGATTTCCGAAGACGAAGTGAAGCCTTGGCTTCGCCCCGAATCGGAGGGACGGCAGGGTCTGGAGGAGAAGCGCATCATTCGGACGTATGAGATCAAGAACGTCATCGGGTTCAAGTTCGGAAAGACGGTGTACGCCGTACAGGACAATCTCACGCTGTTGCAGGATCTGGTAGCGGTTCGATAAGGGACGTGGTCTGGGGGGAGATAGCAGGTTGAGTCGGGAAACCTCAATCTGTTTATCTCTGCGGCGGATATGCAACCCGCCGTTGCCCCTGCCGGAATCTGATCGCTTTCTATTGCACTAAGAGAACGAAACCTTAACAAGAAAGGGCTTGAATCATGGAACGCGATTCCGTACACATGGATCTGGTCATCATCTGCGATAATCTGCCGTATGCTTCTCGCGTTCGCCAGGCGGTTGGCAAGTTTGTCGAGCAGCACCCGCTTATCAAGGTCATCGAGCGCAAGCAGCTCCTCGGCAAGATGGACAACCAGCAGATGCAGCACAAGCTCCAGCAGTTTGTCGAGCAGACTGCCCGCGCCGAAGCCCGCCGGATGGGCTTCATCGCACCGAAGCGGAAGACGGGCAAGTCGGAGCTGATGGCGGCGGCAATCTGCAAGACGGACGCCACCGGACGCTTCAAGATCCCCTCCGAAGTCCTCAATTGCTTCCCCGGCGCTGGCGCGTGCCATCTCACCATCGGTCACACGCATCGGAATCGAGGATTCTGCGAAGTCGCGCCGGACAGCAAGGGATGCTATCGTATCGACAAGGTTCTGCGACAGTCGATGGGCATCTCTCCGAAGTCGAATCGGTTCCGGGTTGCGGCGCGTATCTGGGGCATCCAGATCCAGGCTTGCGACATCAAGCACTGATTTCCCCACGCCGGGAGAGCGGGTTAATGCCCTTTCTCGCTCTCCCGGCTTCCCTTTTCTGCCGGATAAAGAAATGTTTTTAGAAGGGTATGGGCGTTTGGCGAAATTGGTAAATGCTAGGAGAGCGCTACGATGTACAAGGTTCTGTGATAAACTGTACATTAGTTTCTCTTCTTGGGAATGAGCTGAATCACAGAATAAGCTAACTTTCCCGTTCAGGTTCGAATCCTGGAGCGCCCGTTTTCTGCCGGAATGAAATTGTTTTTTAGTGAGAAAAGGAGGCAATGACGATGACGCCTGTTCTGACAATCATTGACATGCAAAGGTTTTTCCTTGAAGCATGGAAGTATTGCGGGGCAAAAGAAATCGAGACACAAGTCCAGAAATGGACAAACATCGTCAACTCAATCAGGTCTCTTATCAAAGTCGCAAGAGAGAGGCATATCCCCATCATCGTTGTTAAGTATCATGATTTGAACTATTCTACTGATTATGATGAAGTCCGTAGGGCAATCGGGGATTTCGATTATGATGCGGTAGATCCTCGCATCATAGAAGCTTTGGATGGATACGATTATCAGACAACGGTCTACAAAGATGATGATAACGGGGCAATTGAAATTGAGGGAGGAATAGAAGCACTGAAAATTGATAAGTTTGATGTGTCTGAAATTGTTTTAACTGGGGTCAATCAATCGGGTTGCGTGATAAGAACTCTGGATGGTCTATTGGATAGGCAATCTTATAAGAAATTGCCTAGACATATCTTGTTTTCTGTTCCCGAAGGGGCTTCAGGGAATATGTGGGATAGTCAGACAGCAGCAGAAAGCTTCCAGTACCACAGAAGAGTCAGAGTAAAGAGCCTGGGAGAAGTCAATGGCACTGTTTTCTGCCGGGAAGCAATCGCTTTCTAAGGTAGTAGGAGATATACCATGCAAACAGACAGAGTCCGTCCCGTAAAGCTTGCCGTCAACAAGGATTGTGCCAAGGATTTTGATTGGGGCAATTCCCTGCACCGTTGTTCTTTCGTTCAGTCGAGCGATGGAAAGTGGTATCCCGAAGTCTCCAGAACGGGGAACAGGACGGCGATTGTCGGGAAAGAAGTATCTGAAAAGACGGTGAAACAAGCCTGTAAGCAATATGGGTTTGTCATTATCGACTGGAAATGATTTCCTGCCGGGACCAAAGAGATTTCTAAGGTAGTAAGAAAGGGCTTAATCATGGCGAAGAAAGACATTCAAACGTACAAGGTCGAAACGACAGGCGAGATGGCGGCGCTCCTCCTCAAGTTGCCCCCGGATACGAAGTTGTTTATCCGTGATGGGGGAATTGGCGCTCCCGCGTTGCCAGTCGTCTATGTCCCCGCTGTTGCCGATCCTACTTCTATCCCCCCAAGCGGTGGTGGCGGGCAGGAATGGCGGTCGAACTGGTTCAATCGGGATATGGAGCCTGGGCGCTTCACTCAGGACTGCATCGTTCTCCTTGCCGAAAACAAACCGAACTACTTCCTTAGCGGACCGAAGCCGCCAACACTCGAAGTCCCTGCATTACTTCGAGATGGGATTGATGACGTTATCGAGAACCTCGAAGGGTTGGCGGACGAGGAAAGAGACCCGCAGGGGATTATGTTGAAAGAAGCTGCCAATCTCCTGCGAAAAATCCAGAAGATGTTTTCTGCCGAAGAAGAAAAGGTTTCTAAGAACGTATGATTACCAAACGAGACATACAATCGGCGCGGGAACAGATGCAGGAAAACCTGATGACCTTCTTGGATGGGCTCCTCGAAGGAAATGGGAAAGAGCAGGAAGTCCTGAACGCTGTCTGCCAGATTGTGGTAGACAATATGAAGCCACTGATCGACAAGACCCCGGAATTCCCGAATGCAATGCTTTCGCGGGCGCGTCTGGAGTTGCGGACGATGCACGATGAGAAATTCCCTACTTGCTCTGGGAAATGCCCCGCCGAAAAGTGTATCGCGGAACTGACCCAATTGATCGGGGATGGACCTACGGAACCGAAAAAGGATTAAAGTTTTCGCTTCCGCTTGGTCGATAGAAGGATTTCCTGCCGAGTCTCGCCAGAGACGAGAACAGCAGGAAAGGATTTCCTGCCGGGAGTAGGATGGTTTTTAGATAAGTGAACCCAAACGACCCCATAATGGGGCGAGAAAGCGAAGGTGCAAAAATGAAGTGCTTTGGAATCGGAATCCTGTTGTGTTTGCTGGTCTGCATGGTCTTTCTGGTCTGTACGCCTCCGGCGATGGCTTCGCCCGACAACCCGGCGGTCCAGTTCGCCCCGCAGGGCATTCTGGAGTTTTCGTCCACCGCCAAGACCGCGGAGCGCTACCTGAATCGACCCGACATCAATCTGCTCCTGGCGGCAATGCACAGCAAGGAAAGTACCAACGGCAAGAACATGGACGGCGACCCGTTGTATCGCAAGGTCAACGGAAAGCGTGTGCTGGTGCGATACCAAGCGCAAGGACACCTGCAATTTTGGCAAAAGACCTGGGTATCGGCATGCAAGTACGGCGGCGTCAAATGGGACTGGAAGACGGGATCTCGCGACTTCGCCAAGGCAAAGATGTGTACCATCTGGAACTGGCAACGAAGCTGTCCCAAGGCGCTAGCCGCGGGCGACTTGGAAGACCTGGCGAAGACTCACAATGGCGGACCCAAATGGCGAACCGCTTCCGCGGAATCCAAGAAGAATACCGCCGAATACTGGATCGACATCCAGCGGCGAATGCGGTTGCTTCGCTGACGTTCGCCGCGGAAACAAATGAGATAGCCCCGGACCCCTCAAAAGGTCCGGGGTATTCTCTTTTCTGCGGAGCGTAGCGACAGTAAAGGAACGGAGTTCCTGCCGAAAATAGAAAGCTTTCTATGACGGTAGGAGAACAATGATGAACGAATTACAAAACAGGCTGGCAGCAAAAGTCAAAGCGGTAAATCGAGCCAATGAAGAAGCGATCAAGTGGCACAAGCTGCTTGTCGCAATCTTCGCACCGCTGGTAGGCAATCAGCTCTTCAAGGCAACGGGCGGGCTGTTGGAGAAGTACAGAAAGCTCCTGCCCGTCTTCCCGAATACCCCATCTCTGTATTTCTCTATGGGGATATCAAATTACCGCCTGAGCTGGGTTGTCAAGACCTGCGAGATGATTGAGGGGACTTGCGGCTGTCTGTACCACGAAACAACCATCGACATCGGGAAGCTTGACAATGGAGTGCTTACGGAGATGTATGACACTTTCACCGCGAGAACCGACTACACCGCGGAAGAAATTACCGCCAAGCGTGAAGCAATCAGGGCGGCGGAAAAGGTTCTGAGCAATGCACGGTCCGCGCTGTATCCGTTCGATGAGAACGATAGATAGGAGTAATCTGCCGGAACGTAATAGCTTTCTATTGATGCAGGAGAACAACAATGACACATGAAGAAGCAATCAAAAAGATAGCATTGCAACTTGACGGGATCGACAAAAGCGATCTCACGAAATGCGAAATGAATATCGCCAAGATCCTTATCGTAGGAGGATGGGCGGAATGGGCTCACGGGACTTTTGAAGATTATCTCAAGTGGAAAGACCCTGCCGGGAAGTGATTGCTTTCTATTCGGGTAGGAGAACGATATGATAATCACAATTGATGGTGTCGATGTCGAGTACGATGCGAATACAGTGTTTCGCACTGAAGTCGGCAAGGGAAAAGGCGCATACAAAGACATCCGATACACCGAAGTCGGATACCCTCTTACCGCTTCCAGGTGGTATAAAGGCGTCAACATTGGCAATGGATACAAGAAGCGCTTTGTAATGATCAAGGACGGCAAAAGAACGGTTATCTGCCGGAAGACAAGCTGATTCTATAAGGGCAAAGGAACAAACATTATGACACCGAACATCAATAAAATCTTGGCTCTCCCCGCTTTCAAAGGAACATCCCATCGTGGCGCGAATATGGGGCGCTGCAACTGGATCAAGGGAAAACCGGAACGTCTTCATCTGCAACAAGTCAACTTCTTTGACGATGGCTATGATTCTGGAGGCGCTTACTGGGGCAGCCCGGCGAATCTCTGGTGTGCTTTCTCGCCCGACAGCACCGAAAACGAAGAAAGCACAATGGTCTTCGTTCGCGCCAATTCCAGAGAGATTGCCAAGCAGAAAACGCTTGCGGTTCTCCCCGGCACTGGCTGGAAGTTCTTCAGGTAATGGAGTTCTGCCGAAAATGGATTAGATTCTATCCGGCTAAGAAAGGGCAATACTATGGGACGCGGAAACTGGATACCAAAGACGGACGAAGAATACAATCTGGTCTATGTCGAACTCATGCCTCCCGGCGAGGAAGGCGCGGAAGGCGCGGAAGTGGAGCAGCACCAGGTCGATGATGAACTCGCCATTCGCTCAGAGATAATGCTCGCCAATCTTCGCTCAGAGATAATGTCAGTCTTGGGCAAGTCTTTTGAACACTTCGATCCTCATCACAATCGAAGAGAAGCATTCGAGGGACTGGAGCGAGACGAGGTCCGTATCTGTCAGAATGGCGTTGTGGAAGTCATCATGGATTGTCAAGCGGACTTTTGGCACATCGGTCTTGCCGTTGTCGCCCGGAAAGGCGCGCCGAAGTTTGCTGCCTCTAAGGTCGATTACTATGCCAAGAAGCTGTGGAAGGCTCTGGATGCGTATGGATTCGCATTGAGCGTAAGAACCTCGGCGTGGACAAGCGCATCATTCAAACCTGAATAGTCTGCCAGAAGCGCTTCGCTTTCTACAGCACTAGAAAGGGCAATACAATGAAATTCAACATTGGCAAAGAAGTACAAAAGAAGATTGATGCGAAAATGAAAGAGAAGCTCGGGGTGAAGCGATTGTGACCATTCACTTCTGAGGATGGGGATCACTTTACCGCGGCGTATTCTGGGAGTTCTACAGTCCCGGAGCAGCCATTCAAGGTCGTTTATAATACGGTAACAAAGACAATGATGGTCTTCCGGCTTGTCCATATCATTGATTGCGCTCTCTAGCGCAATTCCTGCCGGGCAAAGAGAGGTTTCTAAGAGAGTATGAACAATACAACCCCGACAATCACGGCGAAAGAAGACAAGGTCCAGGTTTTTCACGAAGAGTGGAGGACCACAACCGTCATTGAACGATACGCAGACGGTTCCATTATGGCGCGAGACCCGCGCTATAGCGGAAGTCGCGGAGGGTAGCAGCATTACAAGCGCGGTCGATGGCGCGAGATCGTCTATCCCCTGACTGGTGAGTATATCACTGGTCTTGTCGCCCAAGGCGAACCCGCCGAACCCGCCGAAACGATCCTGAAGGTGTTGGCTGAGTACGAAGGCAAACGGTGGGACAAGCGTATTTTCGCCAAGATCATAGCGGCTTGCCCTGCCTTTGAAATCGACCAGTCACAAGCGTTTGGGCAGCTTTCCTTGAGATGGAGAGACGGCGCGTATACCTACACTTTGACTATTGCCACACAATTGGTCAATGTTATCATTGATACCGCCAAGATCAAAGACAATAACGGTTCTCTGTTCCGCGGGCGGTATGAGCGGGACGCGGAGCGCGTCGAGTTCCTGAAAGACCCCAGCAAGGCGAAAGCCATTGCAGACGCTATCAATGCCTTTGCGAAGGCGAAAGCGGCTCTTGATGCAATCACAGCGTCTTTTGGGGGATATGGGAAACTTGTCAACGCTACTCCGCTGGTGACGTTTGCGTGTGAAGAAGCGCGGGCGGAAGCGGTTCCGGCGGGAAGAAAATAATTTTGGAATTTCCTGCCGGTGAAGGAATACTTTTTATAATGCTGTTGAACGGAACAAACGCCATTAAACCCCTAATAGAAAGGACCACTACAATGGCAATCAATTGGAAGCAGGAACGACAGGGAACGGAAATCGACAAGGCGAAACTGGCACCGGCGGAGGCGTTCATCGACGCCCGGATCCGCGAGCAGCTTTCCATCGACCCGAAGGCGAAGGTCTTCACGGTCAAGAGCGGCGACCTGAGCACCGCCCTCGACGGAGGCAAGGACGAGCAGACCGGCGAGATCAAGCAGGGACTCACCGCCGGACTCAAGACCCTCATCGCCAAGAAGTACAAAAAGGAATCGCGCCTGATTCTGAGCGCGCATCCCGACACCGGCGACATGGTCTTCACGAAGTGGTCCTATACGCCGAAGGCGAAGGTCTCCGCGGACGGGACGCCCGCGCCGAAGGGCAAGCCCGGACGCAGGGGCAAGAAGACCGGCACGGTCAACGCCGAAGTCATCGGACA
>Ga0247842_10001517_pt1 | contig 38605 bp, 45 predicted proteins | sample LaCruzMarch2015__3_FD_192411 | JGI IMG/M metagenome (GOLD analysis project Ga0247842, IMG submission 192411) | Freshwater microbial communities from meromictic Lake La Cruz, Castile-La Mancha, Spain - LaCruzMarch2015_19m | ecosystem: Environmental > Aquatic > Freshwater > Lake | place: Spain...
GGTTATCGAGCGATGCACGGTAACGGTCGAATTGTTCAATGAGCGTTTTGCTTTTCAGGTCGATGCCAATATCTTTTGCCTCGATATAGCCGACCGGAATATTCTTTTTGGTGAGGATATAATCGGGCGCGCCGCAAGCCACCCGCGACGGTTCGTTGGTTACCTGTACACCCAGGGCCATGCTCTCCAACAGGTTTTGCAAATCGCCACGATAGGTGTGTTCGGTGCCTATTCCGGTTTTATACCGGCGGTTCAGGTTTTCGAGGTATTCGGGTATGGTCATAGAATGATTCTCTTTTCAAATGTAGGAAAAGAGAATGAATGCAACGTCAAAAAAAATCACAGAGTTGGACACAAAGATCACGTCGAGTTTTCATAAAAATTACAATCAGCACATTCTCAAATCTTCACATTTTCACGCACTCCTTTTCAAAATCAATCGTAAAATAAATCCCAATCTTCGCCCTCCGCTGTGAGCTTACCTTTGAGTACAAAACCATAGAAGTATGAAAACTATTCCAAGATCAATTATTTTGTTTTTGCTGGTTGTGATACTCATTTCACCCTCAGCATTTGCAACAACTGGCATCAAGTCCGACAAAACTCAGAAAAAAATTGAGAAACAAGCCAGGGCCATTGCCAAAAAATATCAGAAAGAGGGTTATACAATTTCCGGTACGGTCTTGCCCATGGAGCAGGTAGTACTCAATCACCTTCAGAAACTACAGGAGGGCAAATATCTTGATTATGAAACCAAGGTCAGCGCCCCTACCTATGCAATCGGACAACAAAAATGCCTCGGAGATGCCCAGAATTTCATGGTCAGGCTGGTTTTTGATTCAATCAGGTACCGTTACGACCAGGCTTATGGCGGAGATGAAGTGAAGAAGAATAAGAAAGAGGTCAACTGGACCGACCGATTTTTCAGCGCATTTCAGCAGGTTGGCGCCATCGATATCGGTGGCATGATCCATCCTTCATTTACCATCTTTAAAAAGGAAAAACGTTCTGACCTCACTGAGTACAGAATGTTCTTCTTTTATAATCCTGATTTTATCAACTCCGACAGGGAAGCCCTTACCCATGCCATCCAAAAGGCATTAAGAGAAGTTGATGAAGGCACTGAGTTTGGGGAGAAGGTACAGAAATTTATCAATAACGGCCTGAAATAATCCAAGCCACCATAGTGTAAAGCCATGACTGTCTTGCGTTTTCCGGTATTGATATTTCCTCTTTTCCTGCTATGGCCCATCAATGCATCAGGACAAGTAAACAATGAATCAGAAGGGCAATCTTCGATCATCATTGATAACAGGAAAGACATCCTTCATGTTGTTAATACTAAATATCGCCGGAAACTGATCGAAGATGCCACTATCAATGCAATCAGGAAGGCAGTACCATCCATCGTCAATTTTGAAGAATATTCCTATCAGGATTATGATGAGGCAGACCATTCCAGGCAACCTTCCGACCGGATGATTTTCCAATTCAAATCGGGGCATCAGGTTCAATGGCAGCAGGCGGGGAACCCTTTAATAACGCACGATTTGCGAACAAAGAATAAATGGAACTGCGAAGTGAAAGGTTCTGTAAAGGAGATCATTATCCCTGTAACCTTGAATGCTACCCGGTTACCTGTTAATTCAATTAAACTAAAGAAGCCGGTAGCTTACCATGTGTTTGGACTTGGATATGGTATAAGTCTGCCTCAGGTTTTTGACGTCCCCCTAGAACAGAAACAATCAGGCCCTTTACCTGAATGGCAACTGACAATTTATCCGTTGCAATATGCCGGTATTCAATTTGGGGTTTCCAGAGCATTTGCTCTGGGGCTTTATTTCTCCTTTGCCAATGTCAAGTTATCATATGATGGCCTTGAAACCCGAACGCCTTGTTATGGAGGCCGCCTTCAGCTTGGATTTTACAGGCAGAGCATCAATCCTTATCTTGCCATTTTCGCGTTATATGGCGATAAGAATGCATGCGCCTTTGCGATTAAAGGCGCAGCAGTTGGCATTGATTTTTTAAAGGGTCGGATTAAATTCGGTATCGAAACCCAGGCATATTGGGTCAGTTCCAGCATGGAGCATCAAGGCGCCAGGTTCAGTGACCGTGGATTTTTCAATATCAATAATGGGTTTGACCTGCAGGACCTCCGGTTTAACCTCGGTGTGGGATTGAAATTATATTTCTTTTGAATTGTAAGAAAATCCTATCCTTTGTATGGAATTCCGGTTCATCTGTTCTTCTTCACAGAATAATTCAATTTCATCACACAACGGGAATTTTCCGTAAAGAGCCTGTTTCAGGATGCATTTCCGGGCAATGTTTTCAATTTGTCCGCCGCTTAGTTCATACCTTGCCGACAGTTTTTGCGTCTGATCAATCGGAAGATATGGGATCTTTTCCGACCAGATCTTAGTTCTTGCTTCCGGGCCCGGCTTTTCAAAGCAGATCTTGTAGAGAAATCTTCTTTCAAAAGCTTTGTCAAGGTTCTGGGTAAGGTTGGTGGTTGCGATCAGTATTCCGTTCAGATCTTCCATTTCCTGAAGGATGATGTTCTGAATGGCATTTTCGGTCTGGTCCACAGCGGATGAACCGATCTTCTTCCTGGTGCTGAAGATGCCATCGGCTTCATTGAATAAAAGGATTGGAGCCAAGGCACTTTTCTCAACCCTTCTCCGGTATTCATCGAATACTTTTTTAATGAGTTTTTCCGACTCCCCGAACCACATGCTTTTTGTTTCACTTATGGAGATCATCCGGATATCCCTCCCGGTTTTACGGGCCATCTGGTATACCGATTCGGTTTTCCCGGTCCCCGGTGCCCCGTACAACAATACGGTAACCCCGGTGCGCATCCCGGCATCTTTCAGACGACTGACAAGGTTTGCATGATTTGCCGGTTTCAAGGTGTCAGTTAGAAAATCAAGACTTCCCAATTCTTTTCCACTGAAAAAAAGTTCCTTTTCCGGAATAGACGAAGCGATGATAAAATCACTTGTTTTCTTCTTGTCTTTTTTTGTTACAAAAATGTCCTTGTCTTCCTGGAGCAGGAGTTCCAGTCCATAATCAGTCAGTATCACCTGCCGGTCACTCTTGAACTGGCCTTCTTCAAGCATTGCCAGACCATGTTTTAAAATGGCGTGAGTGCCTTTTATGAATTCCTTGCGCACACGCATGCGGTCGGTAAAATCGGTATATAGATATTTTATTGCATTGAAAAGGTTGACCGATTCTTCTTCATCCATATATTCACTGCAAATAAGAATAAAAAAAGTCAGGTCTTCGGTCTCCATGGGGAATTTCTGTAATTCCTTTACAAAAGGAAGGTCTATATTCCGGTTTAAGGTTGACATGATTTCGTGGTGCAGTTCAGGCAGGGTATATTCCCCATTATGAAAATTCTGGAAAACACTTTCGAAATAGACCATGAGGGAATAAATGTCAGGGGTTTCAATTTTCTTTGAAATGAATTTCTCTCCTTTTCGAAGTGATTCAAAGGCATCTCTGTTTACGTAGAATTCGATGTTATTCAGATTGCCGCCACCGCCGCGCCTTCTGCGGTTGTTTTCAACCTGCCTGCGAAGAAGTTTTTTTTCAACCATATTGTCCAGGTCAGGTAAGTAACTGACAACACTCACAGGACTGCAACCGATGTAGTCGGCAATATTTTCCAGGTCAACGGTACAAGACCCGAAATTAATGGTAAAGATAGTGCTGAACAGGAGTACCTGTGTTTGGGAAATGTCCAGAAAATCGGATAATCTCTGCAAATCATTTTTGTTTTTAAGCAACATTTCTTTGCTTAGTCCGGAAGATTTTATGTCAAGGGCAATCCGCTCAACACATTTCAAAAGGTCATGGTTTGTCTCTTTTTCGTTGTTTTTTTCTCCCATATATTTTATGAATTAAAAACAAAATTACGTTGAGAAACAAGGTCGGGACCAGGTTTTTATTAATCGCTGATTTTTACCAATAAACGGCCATTCAAATCAAAAATATTTATCAGATCGGATTGAAACTTATCTTAATTTCGTTCATCAAACAAAAACTGGAATCATGATAAAATGCGTGATCATCGATGACGAAACAAATTGCAGGGAAGACCTCCGTTCATTGATAGAATATAAATTTAAGGATCGCCTCCGTATCACAGGGTTGGCGGGTTCTGTAAAAGAGGGAGTGGGTGTTATCAACGCGACCTTGCCTGATGTAGTTTTTCTGGATATCCGGATGCCCGAAGATGATGGATTTCAGCTTTTTAAAAAATTTGAACATATTAATTTTGATGTAGTGTTTACTACATCGTTTGAGGAATATGCAATACAGGCCATCAAACATGCCGCTTTCGATTATTTATTAAAGCCTGTCGATCCAAAGGATCTGGAAGCATTTCTTGACCGGTTTGATCAGAGGGCAAAGAAACTATCTGTGGCCAATAAAATCAAACTGTTGCTTGCCCAGCTTGCATCGGGTGATGAACCCAATATCCTGGTTTCTTTGCCGGTTGGGAAGGAGTATAAAGTAATCAATGCCAGGGATATTCACTATTGCAAGGCGGATGTCAACTACACTGAGATTCATACCATTGGAAATGTGAAATTTGTTGTTACTAAGACACTTGGAAAGGTTGAAGAGATTCTTACTTACCCTTTCTTTTTCCGCTGCCATAAATCCTACCTGGTCAACCTGAACCACATTGATTCCTACAATAAGATCGATGGCTGGATAAGGATGAAAAACAAGGAAATGATCTACTTAGCCGACCGGCGCATTGAGGAATTTATCAATCTTTTTGGCAAGGAAAAATAAAATGATCAGCTCCCGGGGAAAATCCAATTTTGAAGTGGAACTTGCAAAAGCGCAGCTTGAAGCGCTCAAAGTAAGGATGAACCCTCATTTCATTGCAAATACGCTCACCTCCATACGGAGCATGCTTTTCCAGGACCGTAAGGATGATGCCATTGATTATCTTACCCTTTTTGCCAAACTCATACGCACGACACTCGAAAATGCCTCGAAAGATTATATTACCCTGGCTGCTGAACTCCATTATATACGAAACTATCTTGATATCGAAGAATTAAGGTTTAAAGGCAAATTCATCGCCCGGATAATTTTTTCGGAAAGTCTGGCTCCGGTGGATCTGTTAGTCCCGCCTTCCATTTTTCAGCCCTTTATTGAAAACGCCATCAATCATGGCCTGATGCACCGCCATCACGGGGGAGAACTGGTCATAAAATTTGAGCCGGAAGACGCTCTTCTGAAGTGCATTATTGAAGATAACGGGGTAGGCAGGCAGAAGGCAAAGGAAATTGAAAACCGGTCTCTGACTACACATACCTCTGTTTCGGAGCACATAACCCATGAGCGGATAAACCTTCTCAATAAGATTCATGCGACAAATAAATACTCAATCGAAACAACAGACCTATACGATAATTACAGTATTCCCAGTGGAACCAGAGTTGAGATCAGGTTGCCTTTGCAAAGCATTTACACGTTATGAAAGCTGGTAATGGCCCATTCATGAACAAATTCCAATGATTCCTTATAGTGGTTTTGCTTTGCCAGGTGCGGGGTCATTGCCAAAAGGATTTCTGTCCGCAATTTATTATTCGAAATGGAATTCGCCATATTGATCGATTCCGCAAGATCCTCGTTGATCACCGCATAAATGGGACATTCCATATCAAATTGCTGACGAAATGATTCATCTTTGATGTGAGGTATCAGCTCCCTGGCTTCCTGGTAAAAGCCATTTCTTGCATGGTGCAATGCAATTTTAACCAGGTACTCATCTTTATATCCACTTGCAGGAATCATCTCAACCACGATTTTTGCGGCATGATAATCTTCCGGCAGTACCAAGGGTTCAGGCGCCTTCATCCGATGTTTTTGTTCACGTATTCTCCAATCAATATTTCTCAGAATCCTGCCAATAATCATCTGATATTTCTTACATATATTATGGTTCCTGGTCCACTCATCAAATTGTCCCGGATCGCTGAATTTGTTCTCAATCAATTCCTTTACCTTTTCAAACTGATGATTGACGGCTAGCCGGTGAAGCAAATTATTAAATGCAGTTTCAAGATCGGGAGGAGTAAGAATATTATTGATGTTGAATATGACATTTTCCATGTTTCTAATGGCCTCCTTATTTCTTCCAAGTTTGTATTCAAAAACGAAAAGAAAGGTGGAATTAATGGTATCAAAGTATATATCCTTAATCAGTTTGTTCAGATCGTATGCTTCTTCCAGTTTACGCATCGCCTTTTCCTTCATTTGTTTAAGGATGTAATAAGAAATAGTAGAAGCTACCATTGCGAATCTTATTTCCGGCGATGTAATGTTGAGTTCCATTTCGTGAACAATCTCAACCTGATCATCCATCAACAGGGTAAATGAAATATCCAGATAAATCAGAAATTTTTCCCGTAACGTTTTTGCAGATTCAGCAATTCTAATGGCCCGGGCTATCTCTTTCCGCTCGGCATGAATACTAGCGGCCATCTTTTGAGCATAGTATCTTGACTTTTTATCCTTAATCTTCTTAAAAATGTGATTGTACCCACTGAAGTTATTTGCCAACAAGGTTGATTCAGCCATATCACATAAAAAGTCGCTGTAGTCGCTTTTATTAAGAATTTCAAATATGAGTTTGTTCCTGATGTCGGGAAAGAAAACCAATTGTTCAAAGAAAAATACCAAGGCCTCAGGAAAACCCTTAATCGCATAATCTCCATATTTCTTAATAGAAATAACAGGATTTTCAATCTGGTCGACCTTTAGTTTCCTGATCAGGGGTTTCACATTATAACCGGCCATGTAAAGGTCCATCAGTAAACTCATTACGAAATAGGGTGGGATAAAGTCGTTAAGCGGGTTTCTTGCCGCTTTTTTAATTACATTTTTATAAAGTCCGTTAATCAGTTTTTTAAGTATCTCTTTTTTCTGTAAGGGGTCAAATTCATTGTTGTAAAAAGTCATATACATCAGCGCCAGGTATGGAATGTGCCTTCTGAGCGGATCAAATAAAATAATCCGTTGAATCAAACGGTCAATACCCCATGCCGTATTCGCCAGGTTACTTGAAAAGAAATAATCGATCTCGCTGAAATCTTTAAAGTTTAACGATCTGTCTTCAGGCCGAGGCATTTTTATTATATGAGTGGTAGCCCACAGAAGATTCGAATTCTTTCAACCCTGCCAGGTTCTTATTCAGTCGTTGACCTGCGGGGAGTGATCGATTCAGTTGCGGGCTGTATCTGGTACAAAAATAGCAAGCAATTTATTGTATCCGGGTTTTTTTATTGAACGGCTGAAATTTACAAGGAACGTTCTTTGTTAATTGCCTGCGGTAGATAATTTTCACTTCAGTTCGGGAAAGTCTTATATATATTTACAACTTAGTATTATCCAAATAAATGAAATCAGTAATGAACGAAATTTTTTTCTGACCAGACAGTTTATTACTTTTACCGAACATAGGATATCTTCCATGAGTAACCCGATAGAATTCAGAGATTACGACTTTGATGATGCAAATAATTTGCTGAATGAAAGCAGCATCAAACCTCCGACAATGGACTGCGTCGGATATTTTGAAGGCGATACTGGTGGCCAGTTTTATTGGTTCAACGATGAAGAGGATTTGAGATTCTGGCTATTAAACGGCTGGTATGGTCGCAGCACAGAAGAACGGGATACAGGATATTATGATGGCGTTCAGCTATTGAAAAATTACCTTGAGTCAGGGGTAATGACAGATCAAATATGGTCAAAAATGCCGAAGACCATTTGGTCGGAATACGAAATTCTCTGGAGCGGGCATGTCACGCAGCTTCTTACTGAGGATAATATTTTCGCGGAAGGCTTTAGAGAAGAATTCAGGCAATTTCTAATCAAAGAGGCGCCATCAATCCCACACAACAAAATTGGAATCGATCCACCCGATACTGAAATCTTGGATGTTTTGGTAAAATTCGTAACAGGATATTTAAGGGGTTGAGATAGCAGTAACCAAAGACTCTCCTTCATAAATTGTATTAAAGATTATGAAACTATATGGATAACAAAGGGTATAATGTTGAATGTCCCAATTGTAAGCATGTCTTCTCTATTGAATCGGCGCTTGAACAGAAACTTTCTGACAAGATAAGGTCTGAAATCGAGGCCACGGCAAAAAAGAAAGCCGAAGAAGAGATGCAAGCCAGGAGTAAGCAACTTCAAAAAGATTTCGAAGAAAAATCAAAAAAGCTGAAGGAACTTCAGACCCGTGAATCAGATTTACTGTTAAAACAGTCGGAACTGCAGGAAAAAGTGGATTCTGCAGGAATTGAATTCCAGAGAAGGATTCTGGAAGAACGGGAAAAGATAAAAGAACAGGCCGAAAAAGCAGCCATGTCCAGGGCCGAGGTGTTATTTCTTGAGAAAGAACAGAAACTCCGGCAGGAAAAGGAAGACATGGAAACCTCCATGGTAAAGAAAGTAAGCGAAGAGACTGGGAAGATAAGAGTTCAGGAACAGCTGAAACAAGCCGAGCTTCAGAAAAAGCTTGACGATCAGATTAAACTGGCGGATGAGATGAAGCGTAAATACGATCAGTGGTCCATGCAGGCGCAAGGCGAAGTTCAGGAACTTGAGCTGGAAAAACTCCTCAGGGCTTCATTTCCCGATGACAACATCCTGGAAGTACCCAAAGGTCAGAAAGGGGCCGATTGTATACAGGTGGTCAGGAATGATTTTGGGAAGGATTGCGGTATGATTATTTATGAAAGCAAGCGGACTAAAACCTGGTCCAACGATTGGATTGACAAGCTGAAGCTGAATATGAGGATGCAGGGATGCGATCTGCCTGTATTGGTCACCGAAACATTCCCTAAAAATTTCAAACGTTTCGGACAAATAGATGGCGTCTGGGTTTGCTCATTCAACGATGTGTATTCAATTGCCCATTTAATGCGCGACAGTCTGATCAGGATCAGCCATTCGGTCACCGCTCAGGAAAACAAAGGAGAAAAGACCATGATGCTTTATAATTACCTTACCGGGACTGAATTCCGTCAAAGTATTGAAGCAATTGTCGAGGCCTTTGGACAGATGCATGCCGATCTGGTAGATGAAAAGAAAAAGACCCTGAAGCAGTGGGCCCAGCGGGAAAAACAGATTCAGAAAGTCATGGAGAATACCGTTTCCATGTATGGTTCGGTTCGTGGAATTGCCGGTGGGGCTGTTAAAGAAATAAAAGAACTGGAGATGAGAGAAGACAACCTTCTTGAGTCACCTGAAACTAAAGAATAATCTTAGCCTATGCCCAGGTATCTTACAAAAAGCCGTTTATTTTAACGTTTGGCTGTATGAAAAGTTGCCGACAGCTGGCGATTTCCTGTCAAGTTACACAAAAGCTGAAGCGGGCTACAACCCTTGAATTACCTACTGACCCGGGAATTTTTCATACCGCGTGTTAGCAGCAAAGTGTTTTTTTAATATTGGTTAAATATGCTTTCAAATTGTTTCGGAATTACATATTCTTTTTTTTCTCCAAGTTCTATTAGTTTTCTTAAACTTTTGACAATGTCATTTTTTACTTTTTCGGGAAATTTTATAAACTCATCAATAAATCTGTCAAGCCCTAATGAGCAAAAATTTGCTGGTGGCCTTGAGTCATAAATTATAAAACCGTGTGGATATTGTAAGTCAAGTGTTCCGTCAACATCGAAATAATGTTTTAATGTTTCTTTACTTGGTTGAACGAAAAATGGAATACGAATAATCGTGTATCCCATTTGTCCATAAACCTTGTCTTTCATACGGTCCCTCCTTATTTCGTCAATATTCTGATAATGTTGAATACCGTCAAATTCAACAATTTTTCTTTCGTCTTCAAATCTGTGGTCTGGAAGGTTTCGAATTCCGCTGTCTGGAACAGCTCTGTTGTGTGAATAATTTTCTGCACTAAAGTCCAAACCCGCAGCTGTCAGAAAACTTATCATTATGTCGTTATTTTCTAATAAATATTTGGTGTCATCTACTTCAGGACATCTTGGTTCGTAGTTACGATAGTCGACTTTCCATTTTGCTATTTTTTCTTCCTTAGTCATACTGTTTTTTTTATAATGTTTGTCTGTCTGTGGTGTCGTCCTAGACTTGCTGCTAACATCTGTGGATCAGTTCTTTTCGAGATGTTCCTTATAAGCTGTCTTAGCTTTAACGTCTGATTTTTTATTTGTCTTGGTCATATTCTTCACTGTTTAGCATGAAAATCAAAATTTAAAGCAGCCACGATTAGGCTGATATATAGGTGAAAACAAATTGGAGCAAGAGTAATAAAATTAAACAAAAATTCAATATACATGAATTTGTTTTTATTTATCAAAGCTACTGCCCCATAAGAGGTAGTGGTGGTTTGTTTATTTAACGGAGAATTTTTTAAATGTATGCGTTATCATTGGACGAAACCTATCCTGCGAATTTTTTAATCCGGACTGATATCGTAATTTTGTTTTATGGAACCCAGAAAAAGAAGACCCCTTGCGATTGACAAGGCTCCGGGAAAGGAGCTTATCCCTTTGATAGTGAATAAAAAGTCGTTTGATGATCTCTTTACTTTTTATAAGGGCAGAGTGGATTGGCACGAATATCCCCTGATCCATGACATGTTTTACACTTTCGGCCTGTTCGAAGATCTTTTTGATGTCCTTCCAAATGATAACGAAACCATTGGGATATTTCTGGAATTTGCACTTGAGATCGCTGAAAAAGAAACGGATGAACGATTTATCAGCGCTAGTTTCCTGGTACTGGATTGCTGCCAGACGGCGAGCAAGGAGTGGATTCCTTCTGATGATACAGCGAGACGGATTGCAAATCTCAAACCCCGGATTGAAAAACTAAAGAAAGTGAATAATCTGGTTGGCTTCTGGGATCAGATCATAAAGATTTGTTCCAGGAATAAGAACTTTTCCAGAATGTAAGGATTACCGGCACTTGCCAATTTCCCAACATTCTTTTACTAAACCGCCCTTTAAATAAGATCTCTGATTGAGGCCCTTGTCCGGTTGTAATTTTGCATTGGTAAAATCCCGGAGATATTTCGGTATGTCCAGGATTTTCTGACTTTTTTTATTCCAACGGTTTCCTTAACCATCATAATGTAATGTATTTCAAAAATATGAAAACCATGAACATTCCTTTTAAAGCAATTAAAAGTACGGATGACGTGAAGCGGTTTTTCACATACCTGATGGAAGACCTTCATCTTATTTATCACCCGGATTTCCAATTTGAGGATTATGTCGGGAAGGACTCCACCACACCCGTGTTTTTAGTCGATGAGTGTACCATATTGAATCGTCTGATGGATGAATGTTTTGATGTTTGTGAAATTTGTAATGCCGACATCTATTCCATTGCTCTGGAAGCAGACGAAGAATACAGAAGACGACATCCACATGTAAATATTACACATTGGAACTGATGAATTGTCCGATGGAAGAATAATTACTTTGACCGGACAGCCTGTATGTTATTCCTGCCTATGCAGTTCCGGATCCCTTGTACTCTGTTTGTGTTGACCACAGACAACTTATTATCACAGATTTATGACAGACAAACAAGTCCTGAAAGAGTTCCTGGAATTGCCCTTGTGGAATTCTGAAGATGTATTCGAAAAATTCAGGTACCATCTGAAGTCGATTTTCAGTGAGGATAGGGTAAACCCGAAAAAAAGATTCTTATATATTGAAGGCTTCCTCAGGGAGAAAGTCCTCCTTGTAGCCCATGCAGACACATTTTTTGACAAACACTATGGATATCCTGAAAACGATCACGAAATAACTGAAAAGGACGGATACTTCACCGGTGAGAAGAAGAATGGAATTGGCGCCGATGACAGGGCAGGCTGTGCCATGCTCTATTTGTTAAGGGATTCGGGTCATTCCATCCTGATCACCGATGGGGAGGAGCAAGGTCAAACGGGCAGCCGGTGGTTAATGGAATATAATTATGACATTGCCGACAGGATCAATGATCATCAGTTTATGATCCAGCTTGACCTGAAAAACGCAGCAGATTTTAAATGTTACAGCGCAGGTACTGATTCTTTCAGGGAGTTCATTCAAAACATTACGGGATACACGGAACCCAACAGGGACCGGGGCACAGACATCGTGAGATTATGCAGGGATATTACCGGCGTTAACTTCAGTATCGGTTACTATGACGAACACACAACCGGTGAAAGAATTAATATCCGGGAATGGGAAAACACTTTGAATATGATCAGGAAGTTGCTTTCAGCGAAGCTGCCAAGGTTTCCGCTGAGAGATAAATAACACCGGTAAACGATCGTTCTTTTGCAATTGAACGCGATCAATCAAATTCCCGATGACCCCCTGATGGCCTCCGTAAATTTACATTCTAAAACCATATTGTTATGCCCAACGGAGGAACACAACATTGCAGAAATTATTTCCATTTAAAAAACGGGAGCTGCATCCTGAGAAATGAACCGATCGAAATTTCACACCGGACCAATGTAAATCACCAATGATGGCCTACATTTCGTTTACTAAGACAAAATTACCTTATGGTTGGCTCGGGAATATGTTTCCTGCACCAATAACTTATCAGGGTCAGATCTGGCGTACCTGCGAAGCTCTGTTTCAGGCTCTCAGGTTCGAAGATGTAACAATCCGGGAGATGATAAGGAATGAGAAAAGTCCAATGTCAGCTAAGATGGTGGCCAGGCGAAAAGAACATATGACGAAAAGAGTTGTTGAACCCATGTCAATGGAAGACATCGATAATATGAGGCTGTGTTTGCGGATAAAGTTTGACCAACACCGTGATCTTCGTGATAAACTTCTTAATACCCGGGATCATATTATATTTGAGGATATATCATCCAGAAATAAGGGCAGACATAAATTCTGGGGAGCGGTAAAAACCGACGGGGAGTTAGATGGAAATAATATGCTGGGGAAACTACTTATGGAACTCAGGGTGGAAATAAAAAATGAGGATGGTTTCCTTTGATGTCAATAGTATTTGGCGAATTGAGTCCGAAAAAGAAACGGATAAACCCGTTCTTTTGCAATCGGCCGCGCACAATCAAATTCCCGGTGAGCCCGTAATTGTCTTCGTAAATTTACAATCCAAAACCATATTCTTATGCCCAACGGAGGAACACATCATTGCGGAAATTGTTTCCACTTTAAAAACAATATCTGCATCCTGAGAAACGAAAAAATTGACATTTCACACTGGACGACCTGCCGGAATTGGAACAGCAAGGCATCCACCCCGGCAGGCGTGATATTTGCCATCGTCGGCGAAGTGAAAAACAGGGCGGTTTCATACAGCAACATACCCTATTACAATGGTTTAAGAGTCGATACGGTGCAGGATGGTTACAATGATACCAAGGTTGTATGGACAGGCAGAGACGGACAAAAGGTTGATTTTAAAGATACGGATGCCTATCTGCAGTTTTATGAAGGTGAGCGGATTAAAAAGAGGCGCTATATCCTGGGAGCCATCGCCGGTGACATCATCGGTTCAGCGTATGAATGGCACAATGTTAAAACAACTGATTTCCCGCTGTTTGGTAAACGGACATCCTTTACAGACGACAGTGTTCTGACCGTTGCGACCATGGACAGTATTCTCCATCAAACAGACTTTGCACAATCTTATCAAAATTTCGGGAAAGCGTATCCTGATGCCGGATACGGTGGCTTTTTCTTTGACTGGATTGATGAAGACAATCCAACGCCATACAATAGCTGGGGAAACGGATCCGCCATGCGGGTGAGTCCTGTCGGCTGGGCATGCAATACGCTTGATGAAGTATTGGATCTGGCAGAACGAAGCGCTGAAGTTACGCATAACCACCCGGAAGGCATCAAAGGGGCACAGGCTGCAGCATCGGCAATTTTCCTGGCCAGAACAGGGAAAACCAAGGCTGAAATAAAGCAATTCGTAGAGCAGACTTTCAAATATGATTTAAACCGAACCCTTGATGAAATAAGGCCTGATTATCAATTTGATGTCAGTTGCCAGGGTTCCGTTCCGGAGGCCATCATTGCTTTCCTTGAAAGTACGGATTTTGAAAGTGCAATCAGGCTGGCCATATCGCTCGGAGGAGACAGTGATACCATTGCCTGTATTACAGGTGGAATAGCTGAAGCGTTTTATGGGGAGATTCCTGAAAATATCATTGAAAACTCTTTAAGGGTGTTGCCGGCGGAATTTATCAAAACGATAGAGGAATTTTCAATTCAATACAGAAGGAGCGATCACTGATAAAATCCCCCGTAAAATAAATTTCCTGAATGAACCCTGAAATTGCCATTATTTTTGCATTTTAAAGTTACATCCTGATTATAGGTTGAATTAAGTTTATGACAAAAAAAAATACGATGATGGATCTCACAGGAAATGATCAAATAGCAGAGGTGTATTTCAACCGGGGGAGTGAAAAAATCGACCTCCTTGATTTTGCCGGAGCAATTGCTGAATATACGAAAGCCATAGAAATGAATCCAAAGTTCGCAGAAGCTTATCATAACAGAGGATTGGCTAAGAAGAATATTTTTGATATTAATGGCGCGATTGCTGACTTCTCAATGGCAATAAGTATTAATCCAGACTTTGCTGAAGCTTACTTCAACAGAGGAACTGCAAAGGCTGCCATTCAAGACCATATTGGCGCAATAAAAGATTATACCAAAGCCATTGAAATTAATCCGGAATATGGAGCTGCTTATACCAACAGAGGAATTGTAAGAGGTAAACTGCAGAAATACAATGGCGCATTAGACGATGCTACAAAGGCAATTGAAATTAATCCGAAGGATTCCACCGCATATTATAACCGTGGAAGAACAAATTGTCACCTCAATTACTACAAAGAAGCAATTGCCGACTTTACCGAGGCAATAAGACTAGACATAAGGTATGCACCTGCTTATTTCAACAGAGGCGTGGCAAAGCTGATCCTGGATCAGAACGACAGCGGATTGGTGGATTTGTACAAAGCTAAATATTATGGTGACGACCAGGCAGATGCTATTATAAAGAAATATTGCTGACAACAATACCATGATAATTTTCAAAATACTGATCGTTTTGATTTCAATAATTGGTAGTTGGTTTATCGCCTATGCCATAACCATGACTTCCTTTTGGATTGATTTGAACATCAACAACCCGGATTCAGAACAGATGATTTATATCAAACGTAAACATTTGAATATGAATAAATTTGTCTGGTTATTTGTATTTTTGATAATAATTTATGTTTTCCTGTAATTTGTTTCATTATGTTAAATTTGATGAACTATGAGCGAGAACGGCGAGGAAATTAAAAAAAGGATATTAGAAAGGATAAACAGGGTTTTTACAGAATTAAGATCCAGAAATCCCGTAGATTCAGAACCGGCAAAGATTGCGCCAGTTCAACCAAAGCCAACTCCTGTGTCAAAGGAATTAGGACTGAAACCGGAAATGATAACCTTTGGCGATAAAAGATTAAATGATGCCTTGGCTGCCTTAAAGGCTTATGGCTATGATGAAAAGGCTGTTATGAGATTTCTTAATGGATTGGAATTAAATTCAGGTACCTCCGTCAATTCAATCATCAAAATGGGGCTGGAATATTTATGAATCAGGGTTAACTGAAATATTAAGTATACTTGATATTATTCGAATTTTTGTTGTATATTTGAAGTATATTTAATACTTATGAACCCAAATATCAAACCGCACATCAAACGGCCACTTTACATTGACCGTGCCCGGCCTTTTCTCGCCAAGAACCTGATCAAAATATTTACCGGCCAGCGAAGAACCGGAAAGAGTTATATACTTTTTCAGATCATGGAACTGGTTGAAGCATTGCACCCTGGTTCTCACATTATTTATATCGACAAAGATATTCATGAGTTTGATTTTATCAGAAATGATAAGGATCTTCTTGACCATATAGAGAAAAACCGCCGGCCGGGGGAGATGAATTTCTTGTTTATTGATGAAGTTCAGGAAATTGAACAATTTGAAAAAGCGCTACGGAGTTTATTAGTCACAGGGAACATGGATATCTGGTGCACGGGGAGCAATTCTTCCATGCTTTCCGGCGATCTGGCCACTGTTTTAAGCGGCCGGTACATCGAAATCAGGATTCATGGACTGAGCTTTTCAGAATTTTTGATTTTTCACAAGTTAGAAGATACAGCCGAAAGCCTTGGCCAATATCTCAAATATGGCGGATTGCCCAACCTGATGGTTTTTCCGCTCTCTGACCAGGTGGTTTTTGATTACCTGAAATCGATCAATGCCACCGTACTCCTTAAAGATGTGGTAGCCCGGTATAACATCAGAAATGTCAATTTCCTCGAAAACCTGATCAGGTTTTTAGCCGATTCAACCGGCAGCCTTATTTCAACAAAGCGCATCAGCGATTACCTGAAATCACAACGGATGGCAATTTCTCCGGTCATTATTACCAATTACCTGACATACCTGGCTTCGGCCTACTATATCACAAGAGTCCCGCGCAGCGACCTGCAGGGAAAGAAAATATTTGAAACCAGTGAGAAATATTATTTCGAGGATCTTGGTTTGAGGAATGCCATCATCGGATATAAACCCCAGGACATCAATAAACTGATTGAAAACAGTGTGTTTCAGCAAATGATCAGGATGGGGTTCAATGTTTATGTCGGAAAAACCGGCGATAAAGAGATCGATTTTGTTTGTGAGCGACAGGGAGAAAAAATATATAGGGTCTGGTGAAAAAGGTTTAAACATTTGAATGTTAATAATGTATGACAAGTTTAGTGCATAATAAATGCATAGTTTTCGTATCTTACCTTCATAATCCTTGCAGTTATGATACGGTACAGGTCAGAAAAACAGCTAATAATCGAGGAATTCAGAACTCCTTTTGAAATGAAACTCCAGAAAGACAATCGATGGGTTATTTTAGCAGACAAACTTCCCTGGGATGAATTGGCAAATATTTATTACCGTAGCCTTAACCCGGGATTTGGAGCTCCGGCAAAAGATGCAAGGCTTGTAATTGGAGCTTTGATTTTAAAACACACCTTGGGTTTGGATGACAGAGAAACCATAGAAACGATCCGTGAGAACATGTACATCCAGTATTTCCTGGGCTTGTGTGAATATACGTATTACGATGTTTTCGACCGCTCTTTATTTACCACACTGCGGTACCGTATGGGTGATGATAAATTTGACGCGATGACTTGTGAGCTTATTAAGTTGGTTGATGCAAGCAAGCCTAATCAGAACAAGACAAAATCACATGATGGCAATCAGGGAAATGCACCATCTGAAGCAACATCAAACCAATCCAAAGATCTTCCAAAAAATCAAGGGAAATTATTACTTGATGCAACAGTAGCTGACCAGATGATTGTTTACCCGACAGATTTTGGTTTGATTTCAAACGGTCGTCAGGAAAGCGAACGAATTATTGATAAAATTTGTGAAGCGCTGAAGATTGAAAAACCCCGCACCTATCGTCGTAATGCGCGTAAAGCATATCTTGATATCGCCAAGAAAAAGCGTAAAACGAAAAAGGAAATACGAAATGGTATTGGAAAGCAATTACGTTTTTTGCGCAGGAACATAAAGACGATTCATCAGTTGCTGGATAAAGCAGAAAAACATCCATTTCCTTTGGATACAAGGGATCAGAAAATATTCTTCGTCATCCAACATCTCTATGATCAACAAATGGCCATGCATCGCAACAAGTCTCACAGCACGGATGATCGCATCGTTAACATATATCAACCCTATGTTCGTCCTATTGTACGTGGAAAAGACAACGCACAGGTTGAGTTTGGCGCCAAGATCGGAGTAAGCCTGGTTGATGGATTTTCACGAATAAACACATTGAGCTGGGATGCATACAATGAAAGTACTGAGCTGATAAAGCAAGTTGACGATTACAAAGAGTTAAAAGGATTTTACCCGGAAGTTGTGATCGTTGATAAAATCTATGGAACACTCGCAAACAGAGCATATCTGAAAAAATATGGAATCCGTTTTTGCGGAAAACAGCTTGGTCGGCCAGCAAAAGAATCCTTAACGCCATATCAGAAACTGAAACAAAAATTTGAACGCGGAATCAGGAATCAAATTGAAGGCAAGTTTGGTCAAGGAAAAAATGCATACGAACTGAACAGAGTCCGCACCAGGACTGCAAAAACCTCGGAAAGCTGGATCGCTTGTATCTTTTTTATCATGAACCTGATCAAGTTCGATCAAACTTTTATGCTCAATGTTTTCAATGATTGGAAAAACAAAATTTATGACATTAATGTCCGAACGGCAACTTTCCCATCAGCAAAATTATAATTCAATGACTTTTGACTTTTTCACCAAACCCTATATATCCAATGCGCCTACCTGTTAACTGATGACCAAACGATTGAGCGGGAATTCGGGAACCTCTTGCTGATCAAGGATAATTATCCAAAATACGTTGTGACGATGGATGACTTCAAGGGCAACACAAATCAGGGGATTATCCATTCAAACCTGCGGGAATTTTTACAAAAGACATTTTGACAAATGTGAACCCTCCATCCTGATTATCTAAAATTCAGATAATGCCTTTTTCAATTCTTCCCGGATATCTTTTTAGGTCTATTTCTACCTTCTCCGCAGTGGAAATAAGCTAAAGTTGCGAGATTCACTATTAAAGTATCCTTTTTATACTTCTCGCAATGAAAATTTTTGGCACAAACCACTGCTACGGAATTATCAATGTCGGCTGCAACCCAACTCTTTTCTTCCATTCCTGTAAACCAGGATTTCCGACATCCATCATATGATATTGGATGTAACTTACAGATGGATGATTTTCGATAATATCCTTAACCATGCAGAACCAGAGGCTTACCATAAAACTACCTCTCTTGCATGAATCCAAATATGCATGGTGCCCAAGTATGTGAATAGTATTGGCCCAATTGCCAACATGCAATAAATCTATGTAACCAATCCAAACATTATCGGGAGAGAAGGCTACATAAACCTTGTGAAAATGGTACGGACATTTTTCCTGTTCCAAAGGTTTGGGATACTCAAAGTAGGTTTGGTTCATTGCCCCTCCCTGCCTTTCACTGGCGCTGGTATTGATAGCGTAAAGCTCATCGAGTCGGCTATTGCGCTCGGTCATGCTGAATGGACGGAATGAGTAACCCTCTTTTTCAATTTGACGATATTGATAGCGGGTGTTTTTACCAAAGGCTCGCATAAAAAATTCATCTGCAGTGGTATACTCCTTTACCGACAACGAGGCCAATACCATACTGTCATTTTTTTTCGGATTTACATAACCAGCCATATAATCGAGGATAGGAGGACAGGTTTCCACACACCTATCGGTGTTGAAATTAAGGTTGATTTGATTGTAAGGTATTTCCATAATTATTTTATAAAATTGCATCCACACGAAACCTGTTTTAACTGAAACATTTTACACACTTCGCATGTTTCGAATAGTTTTTGACTTTTCAATTGGCGCAGGTCTTGCTTTAGTTTTTCCATTTCAAGAAAAAATGATTGATTCGCTGCATTGGGATCAAAAACACATTCACAAAGATTGCATAGGTTTATTTTTAAATCGGGCATTATATGGATGACAGGATCACACACCGCTTTTTCCAGATTGTGGCCCGAAAGTGCAAAAGTCATTAACTCGTCACGGTTAAGCAAGCAGTAAGGGATGCTATGGCAAAAAGCTGTTGTCCTGATTCTATTCAAGGTAGTGCTTTTTAAAAATGCATGCAGGGGTGGTCTATATGATTCATAATATTCCTTGGCGTAGGTGCTTTGGCAGTGGCAAGGTAAAAACCAAAGCAGGTTTTTAATTTTTAATTCTTTACAGGAAGAAACAATTTTTTGGTTTGCTTCAGCGTCCGGACTTATACTTACCAAAAGCTGTATTTCAAAATTATCATCTATCCCCCTTTGCAGGCTTTGCCTTAGCCGTTGATCGGGTTTTGACGGAAATTCATGTGGCGCAAAGTACAAGATGACATTTTCCAGTTTTTTCCTGAGTTCAATTAGACGGGTCCAAGTATTTTCATCGTCTATGGAAGAAACATATATTTTCAGATACTTTATATGCATGTATTCCGGAATAATATCGAGCAACCCATGAATGTTCGTGTGCCTGAGCGGGTCAATGCCTCCGATGCAGAGCATCTCCATTTTGACATGGGCCAGTAGCATGCGAAAATTATTTTCGCTCATTTCCCGGTACATATTATCCGCCGGATTGACTTTATCATGGATAAAGTAATCTGCCCTGCTACCGATTGAATTTATATAAAAATCAATTTCCACTGAGCTTGTAGTTTAAGCAGCCACAACTTTTGCCTCTTGATAAAAAATAAATGCAATCGACACATTCATCAAAAAGTAGTTTCCGGGTATGCATATCATCAATGTTCTTTCTAAAATAATCAGATATCTCCTTTTCGGAGGCGTTTTTAGAAAGAGGCATTTTGTAATCGGTAAATACATAGCAGCGAGTTGCTGTATTATCTGGCATTAGCAAGTTACGTGGATTGCAATGGGAAGCAGTTGCCAGGTTCCAATAGGCAAACTGTCTGAGTTCCGCCTCGCTTAAAAGACAAATAGGAATAAAATTCGAATTGGCAACCGCTTCAATGCTGTGTTTTGCACAAGCTTCGCTGAACCGTAGCGCGATACCAATAAAACCCCTGAAATGTGATTTTATTTGTGCCTGAGTCTGAAATTGTTTGTTTTCCGGAGTGCAGATAGTCCACCTGACCGGCACCTCAAATTTTGCAGAAACCTGAATTATATATTCATAAGGCTGTTCTCCGGAATATATGTTAAATCCAAGACATACCCTGATATCGTGTGCTTTGGCAAAGGCAATATTTTTCTCAATTATTTTAACCGCTATTATCCCTACAATAATGGGATCATTGTAATTAATCAACAACGTAATACTGAGCTTTAAAGTTGCTTTACTTAAAACTTCTCGTATGACTTTCGATTTGAAAGAACCATTGGTATATACAATAATACCCTCAAAGTAGCTGTCCTTCAGGATACTTTCAATAAACTCAGGAAATAATGGATGCAGGGTTGGCTCACCCCCAATTAACGAAACCACCTTTATCCCAGATTTTTTATATAACTCCAGGTATTCAGAGAATAGTTCACTTGAAACAGCCAATTTATCTGCCTCCATCATTTCTTTGGCAAAGCAATAGGAACAATTCAGGTTGCAGAAATTATTGATAACTATTCTCATGAGGGTTCCGAAAGACAAAACATCCTTTTATACTGAAATTACCTGACAATTAACGATAATCAAATTTTAAGAATTAATTTGTAAAAGTTTTCATGCGCCCAAATCATGAAATCCTTTTCACCAAAGGTTTGGATTAGCTCCTTTACATTATTTTTATACCAATCAATCAGACTTATTTCCGGCCAAAATGCCTTCATTACCGGGAAATCAGTTCCAAAAAGGATCCTGTCAGACAAACCCGCATCACATATCAACTTCATACTTTCAATTGCCATAAAAGAGCTATCGGTATAAGCATTTTTAGCTCCTTTTAATACAGTCAATGTTTGTGAAATGGGTTTTCCGTGCGCTAAAATAAATGTAACCTCGGAGTATTCTCTGCAAAACTTATAGAATTGTATTGCATTTGAACCTCGCCAACCACCGGTATGAAACATTACCGGAACCCCCTTATTATATGCAACCTCTATAACCGTTCTTATTTTATCGTGCATTTTATCCCATTCTTTTATGGCGTAGGCATGTATTTTAATCACTTTATAAGTCAGCGTATTATAAAGCGCAAGGGTTGGGTCAGCATCGACCATTTCGGGTGATACCCATAAATAGGGAACAAATCTTTCTGTCGGCAAGGATGCCATGATTTTTTGATCGCGATTAAAATCACTAACCCATGAAGTGCCAACAGGCATAATGCCGACTTTATCAATGCCCAATTCATCAAACCATTTCACGACTTGTTCCACATCATAATAGTCTTCTCTGAATTGTCCATAATGAATGTGACAATCACAAATTTGCGAGGCAATTTCTTCGAATTTAGTTTTCATTTGTTGTGGGTCAATAAAGTTCAAATTAATTTCTTTGGTTCCAAACCTACACGCTTTTTCCACGCCTGTAAACCGGGGTTGCCAACGTCCATCAAATGATAGAACACATATTTGACATGAGGATGATTAGTAAGGATATCCCGCACCATCTCGAACCAAAGGTTGACCATAAGGCTGCCTTTTTTACAAGCCTGTAAGAAATGTTTATGTCCAAGAATATGATATGTAGAAGCCCATTCCCCACAAAAACGAACATCGATGTAACCCACCCATTCACCATGAGATGTAAAAGCTCCATAAGTTTTATGAAAATGTGATGGACAGATTTCCAATGCCATTGATTCCGGAAATTCAAAATAGGATTCATTCATTTTTCCCTGCCTGAAATCCGTACTTGTATTTATTGCAAAAAGTTCATTTCGCCTGCTGTTTCTTTCTGTGGTTGATAGTGGCCGAAAAGTATAACCATCTTCCGCTACTTTGCGAAACTCATATCGGGTTTTACCATTAAAGGCTTGGTTGAAAAACGCTGTTGCATCAGTGAATTGTTCTATCGGAAGAACAGCCAGGATGAAATCATCTGGGAGTTCTGAATTTACCCAATCTCTAGTATAATCGATAATTGGCTGACAGGTAAGATCATTTATACATGAATTCCCAATAAGATCGATAGTTTTCACAGCAATCAATTGGCAATCCATATTCAGTGTTGTTGAATTTGTTTCTTTACATAGAAATCCTCAACCATCTTTTTATTTAAAAAAGCCACATCACAGAAATGTTTGGTGATCTTGAACATATCTCCATTGTTCTCGTTAAAATTGCGGACCAGACACATGGCACAATAATCACGGGCTTCACAGATAACACACTCAGGAAATGAACCATTACTAATGGTTCTTAATTGTTTCAATTGTTCTGAGTTTTCCCAAATATCTTTCAACGACTGTTTGTAGGCATTCCCGACAACCATTCCCTGCCAACCGGCACAAGGATAATAGTCGCCATTGGCCGTAAGGCAGATATTATCAACACCGACCCCACAAACAGGCATTTTTTTAAACTTCTCAATATCCCGGCTTTTAGGTTCTTGATGTAAAGTAGTATTCAAGTAATCCTGATCAAATTCAAGCATATCCTGAAGTAAAGTTTTTGCTTCATCCAGATTAATACGTTGGGCCAGATTATTGGTGTTTAGATCTGCCTGCGCCATCATAATAAAGTCTGTATAAGCTTTCGTTCTTAATTTATTAGCGTAAATCAATACATCCTTGTATGATTTCCTATTCAATTTCATAACCGGACAACTGATTTGTAAAGGAATATCGGAAGCTACCAGCCGTTCGATACTATTCTTAGTCTTGTTGAATGAACCCTTTACCTGTGTAATTGCATCATGCTCATCGGCATTCATGGAATATAATGAAACCTGTACAAGTGAAGGATTTATTTCTTTAAGCAAGTCAATATGTTTATCAGTTAAGAGGGCCAGATTGCTTAAAATACTGATTACAAAATCATTTTTTCGGGCATGATTTAGAATGGTTGCAATATCCTTGTGCATAAATAATTCACCGCCAGACAGGGTAACCTGCAATGTCCCCATTTCTTTGGCCTCATCCAGTACGCGAAGAATCAGCGGCAACTCCATATCACCACCTTCATCTTTTTTGGCATTTGGAATATAACAATGAATACATCGTTCGTTGCACCGGGATGAAACCTCAATCTGTAATCCAAATATTCTGGGCTCCTTATGGAATTCCTCATAAAAAAACTCAGAACTATCCGTTAAAATATCCTTCTTATCCGGATTGGTAAAATCAGACAATACCGTTTTTGGATTTTCTAATTGGTAATTGAACGATGGCTCTTTGGCTGTAAGTTCATCGAGCGTTTTACCGGTTAATACAAACCCGTTTTTTTCAAGGTCCTCTATAAATTCAAGAAAATCTTTCGTCAGTTCATCATCTGATATGTCCTTATATAAAGGCAGCAATTCCTGCACGATGCAATTGACGAGTTTGGGTTCGCGACTGATTCTTTCTAAAAAATCAGCGCCGATTTCATTGTAATTTAGGTCATGCTTAGTTAGTTGATTGGTTATATAACCAATATTTCCATATCGGCGGATGAATGTGTCTTTATTCTGTTTGACAAGCAAGTTTTTCGACATTTGCATCGATGTTTCTTAGAATTCCTATTATCTCAAGCAAAAGTCTAGTATGTGTCGCATTAGAAGGCACGATTGTAAAGTCATTACCTTCCGAAACAACCACGACTTCTTCTTTTAATTCCGATTCTTTTAATTTTGACAGTTCTTTAACAATTTTTATTATTGCTTGCTGATGCATCACGCCAGAAGCAATGTCTTTAAGATCTATTTTTAATGGTTCTTTCATTTTTTATATGTTTAAGGTTGAAAATAATTTACAATTTGATTTGTTAATTTGACACTTTCACATAATCTTTTACTTTGTTTGAAAAAATTACCCGTTTCGAAATAATGAACATCATAACATTTTTCGCAATATTCAACGGCATCGCAGTTTAAGCAAGCAGGAAATTGTGAATATTCAAGTTCTCTTAAAATATTCAAAAATTCTGAATGTATCCATATATCATCTAATTTGTTATCCCATATGTTTCCTAATATTTTATCAGCCCTTAATACATTTGGAATATAATTCCCCTCTGCACTAATAGCTAAAGTATCCAAATTTTCTGAATAGATCTTATCAGAAGAGGATGGAGATTTAAATGTTTTCTTTTCCCAAGGTGACCTTTCATAAAGTTTCGCTTGAAATTTGGTTTCTTCTTCAATGCTGAGTCTATATTTAAGATTACTTCCAGATAAATCCTGAGTTCCAATTATGGAAAAGTCAGTGTAAAATTTAAAATTCATTTTCATCGCCCAATCTTGAACTTTAAGAAATTCATCTTTGTTTATGGTTATAACTGGGCAACAAATTTCTACAGGAATATTTGCGCTCTTAAGAAGAAGAATATTCTTCATTGTACTATTAAGAGATCCCTTCTTTCGAGTTACAGCATCATGAATAACAGGGTCTAAACTATAAACTGAAGTCTGTATCCTTTGAATTTTAATTTTAGTCAACAATGAAAAATGCTCATTTGATAAAATAGTCAAATTACTATAAATTCTTAGTGTAAATCCACAGGCATTAGCATATTTTAAAATTTGAGTAAATTCAGGATGAAGAAATACCTCACCTCCAGTAAGCTCAATTGTTGTTACCTCAATTATTTTTGCCTGATCAAATACAGATTTGAGCGAGTTATATTCTATATTGAACTTTCTCCGTGAATTTGGAATATAACAATGTACACAATGCTCATTGCATCTGGAAATTAATTCAATACTAAGTTTATGTAATGTATAACGCATAATTTATTGAAGGTTGAACCAAAAAATCAAAAGGCTAGCTGTTTCAAACAAAAAATCCTATTAATCAGGTAAAGAATAAGAGTTTGTTAAGCCAACCTTTTGACTGACACAATCTATTTTGACCTTTCACACGCCTTACATTGGTAGTCCATAGATTGATTTTTTGCAGGACATCCAGCAGCATAGGCTCCTTGCGGAGTGTTTTTTGCAATTACTTGCGGTTTTTGATACTTTTTCATGATCATGAAATTTTGATAATCAATTTCCCTACTCTATCCAAGGCTTTTCGGGTTCCGCCTTCAAATTTATTCAATAATTTATTTCGAAACATTTTAATCAATTGTTAAATCAGGCCAGCGTTTGTGCCATTCTGAAAGGTATTCGGTAAGGTCTAATTTATTTTTGCCCCCTCCAGATGATAAGTGTTGATCTTGCAAATGCCAAGAAAAGTAAATGACATAATTGTTTTTTGCCGGGGTTCCGAATTTTCCTAATTTTATGTAGGTTCGAACTTGATCAATTGTGAAAATGCAAAATTTCCACTCATTTTGGAGTCGCATTACAAAGGCAAGATTTGTTGTTTGATTATCAACTTCAATTGCTTCTTTTTTTAGATTAAATTGGAAGGATGTCGTTCTTGGTCTCTCGCCAATAGTAGCCTTTGGCTTCGATGTTTTGACTTGAATTCTCCATAAAAAATTTGTTTTGTGATTAATCACAAATATATCATCGCCAATATCAATTTCTGGCATTGAAACATTATATCCTCGAAAAGCTAATTCGGCCATTAATGCAAGTTGACCAGCTTTGCCAACAAATTGAGGAATTGCTTTTTTTCTTCGTGTTTTTCTTTTAGTTTGCGGTATCATTAAGTTTTATAGTCAGATTGTGATATGGTTTAACCTTGTACAATGCTTATTTATTTCATTCAATGCTGGTTCTAAAACAAAAAAGGGCGTGAACCTATACTTTCTTTCAGCTCATAATAGGTACCGCCAAGCACCTTAATCCAACTGAAATAGTAAAAGGAACACACCCATCGGGTGCGTCCGCTAAAACTATTTCTCTGGATTATAAAAAATTGGCGGTTTCTTATGAGAGAAATATTAGCAACGCAATATTGTATTTATGTTTAAGAACGATCTGATAAAAAACAATAACCTTGCCTACATTGTTATGTTATGTTATGGAAAGGGTTAAAATTATTCTTATCCTTTATTACTGCAAACATATAACAAAAAATGTTTGAAATGCAATAGGATCTCAAAATTTTATTTTAGATCAACGCGAAATAAAAACAACCGAATATGTATTTAATTGATGTTCACTATAATATATAGATCACCCCAATTTGTCCTCCCTTTGGTTTTATCTAACCCTTCTTTTATGGACGGTCTGATATGCTCAAGGGTGAAGGGAACAAATTTGCCATATTTGACAGCAAACAGGACGTTCTGTCTTACCAGTTCGATGATTCCCTGATTCTCTCTTTCACAGAGAATTGTGGGTAATAAATTAATATTATCATGTAACAGATCTTCAATCTTTCTCAAAGTGAATCTTTTTTTTAATTCTTCATTCATGTTGTCATAGTTTAGAAGAAGTCTCACAATTGGATTCCGATCAATCGCTTGATCTCTTTTGCATCATTAAGTGCAAAACGATGGGCGGTGATGGTGCCCTCCCCAAAGCTCTGTATGATTATTTCGGTACCGATAAGACCGGTGTTGATTTCTACGGAGGAGATTTTTGAAATCGGGATCATAATTGTGTCATACCCGATGAGGTATATCCTGCGCTTTTTGTAAATAACGAACTTTTCAGTTACTTCAATGATTTCGGGATTTATCGGACTGGCTCCCCTTGTAAATGCAGCCTTGAAGATTGACATCAGATTTGTTTTAAAGTCCAAAACTAATGTAAAGATAGGTCATATTTGGCCATAAGATAGAATAGTTATTATGCGTCCCTAAAAAAGCAATGAACGAAAGGAAATTGGATATAATCATCAATCTTTCATCTTCTTTTTTCCAGCTCACTGATTAAATGATAGTGTCCGTCATCGGTTCGTTCCATCACAACCACCTGGCCGTTATGCGGGTTCTGCAAATTCTCAAACTCCTCAACGGTCCAGTGGAACCAGCGCATTAAAAACAGGCGGAGGGTCATTCCGTGGGTTACGATGAGCATGTTTGGAGGATATTCCGGCTTGGCGAAATCGCGATGAAGGGTTTCGAGAAAAGTACTTACCCGGTCATAAACATCAGCGCCGGATTCTCCGTCGGGGATCCGGTAATAGAAGTGACTATATTGATCCCGGTCCTGGTCGATTTGTTCAATTATTTCAGGTTTCCGGAAATGCCCCCAATCCTGCTCCCTAATCCGCGGGTCTTCCTTGGCCTTTACAAAATTGGCTTCAATGTTGACCTTCAGATGGTGCCATGTCTGGCGTGCACGAGTATAGGGTGACAGGTAGACGTAAAGTGTTTCATCGCCGATCAGTTGTTGAATGACTTTGCCAGCCTGGCAAGCCTGCTCAACGCCTTTTGCAGTCAGTTTCAACGCATAATCCGGGATAAATTCATAGTTTCCGCCGGCAGCGTTACCCTCCGATTCTCCATGCCTCACCAATATTATTCGCTTTGGTTTCATCTAATGCTTGATTTATTTCTATTGAATTTAACAACCCGAATTAAGTAAGTATTTATTGTTAGTATACTACCTGTCTGATCATTGTTTTATTCAGTATCCCAAAAATGTAGTAAAGCCAATTCAATCTGTTTCTTTACTTGTTTGTCTCTTTCAATGAGAAAAGCCTGTTTCAGTGTCTTGAACGCTTTATCATTCCGAATGTTTTTAAGTTGCCGAAGAACAATTTGCCGGATCTTCGGATGTTTATCTTTCATGGCCGAAATCAATGCTTCGATGGCAGTCTTGCCTCCAAGCTTGCCTAGCGATTTTACAATTTCAACTCTTAGTTCCAGCCAGGCTGAAAAATAGACCTTTGCCAGAACAGGCACTGCTCTCCGATCGTGAAGTTCGCCCATTGCTTCGGCCATCTCCCGGCGATGATAACACGTTTTTTGTGGCAGGAAAAAGTTAAAAGCATTAGTAGCCCTTTTATCGCCGATTATTCTTAGTGCCTCAATAGCAGCAAATTGGACTTCCGGATCATAATCATAAAGCATAAGACATAAATTATCCGTTGCTTTACGGTTTGCACGCTTACCCAGTTTTTCGGCTGCTGCAATCTTTTTTTTCGGATCAGGCTCATCAAGTTGCTCGATGATAGATGTTACTGGCTCCCAGATGATTTCCTGAGACTCATTAGGATTCTCCACGGTTTTTTTAAATACACTGTTATACGATCCTTTTAGATGCACCTCATATTCCGGGTAAGGTGTTACATGGCCAATTTCAGATATCAATCTTTTAATGTTAGCTCTGATGTCGGAAGTGGTAAATTTCAGGGCACGATAAACCCGGTCCATGCTAATCCACCGGCATACCTCTGCTACGGTTGCGCTGATTGTTGGAAAGTAAGGTTCATTTTCAGGCTCTCTGAACATCTGGATCAGGGCATCAACCGAACTGATATTACCAAGTTGACCCAGACAAACAACACAATGATAACGCATCTCAGCCACCGGGCAACTGAGCCCGGTTATCAGTGGTTTCAGCGACTTTGATCCATACTGCAAGATCAGGTAGGAAACAATATAGGGGTCTCCTCGTCCGGACTTCAGATACTCTTTAAGGGTTGAAAAACGCACATCCTGCCTCTTAATCTTTAACAGGATTTCTGTAGGATCATATGTGGGCCTGGTCCGGAATAACCTAAGCTCGTTTATTTTAAGGTGATAAAAATCAATCCGCTTTGGATATGTTTCATTCCAGGCCTTTAACTGAGGGAGCAATATCCTTGTCATTATTTCATCCGTATCAAAGGCAACAGCGGCAATCGTTTCGTGTCTGTTTTGATTTGCCCAGGTTAACATTTCTTCCTTGGCATTCCGCTGCATCAGATATTTCTGGTTATTAAAATCAGGCAGATAATTCCTCAGAACATCCGGTGGGTAATTCGGAATAACCAGGCCATCCACTTTCACCTTACAATCCCAGATGGATGCATGATGAACATGAACATGGATTTTTCCGGCCAGGAAAAAGACAGATTCTGAAGCCGTACGTTTAACCTTTAAAAATTTCCATTTTGACTGATTTATATCATACGTACTCAGGCAAGCGGGATTAAAAGGAAGCTGTTTTATTTTCAATGAATGAAATGAAAACGGCAACCGGTTTGCCTCCGGTTTCCGGTAGTTGAAAAAATGATTGGTGATATAGAGGAATTCCTTTGGCAACAAGGGACTTAACCTTGAGAAAAACGTTTGGCTGTTAATACATTCATGATTTGCGCCCTCCACGCATCCATCCTGGATTCCGACAAAGCAGTTAATTTTGAGTCCGGCATTAATCAGCAGCCGGATGCAATACTCATTGTCAAAAGGCATCAGCAATATTTTTCCTCTGATTAGTCTGATATACTGACCTTGCTCTTTTTTTCTGAACGAGGAACTATTCAGTACGATATAATCATAAGGAAACTCCAGAAATTCTTCGTTATAATCACAGGAGGACAGGTAAAGCAGGATTGTTTTATCCCTTAGCTTTTTAAGGAATTCAATGTCGACCCCGATATTTTCTGCAGGTTTATCCATAGTCGGTTAATGGCATCCAGGATAAAAGATACTTGATCGTATACGTTTGAACAAAAAATTTGATAATGCTATGAATTCTGACCTAAACCAAAAACATGCAGCGGGTTTCTCCAATATTTTTTCCTTTTCCGTGTAAAATATAACCGATAGATAAAGACATGCACGCCATTCAATATTTTATGTTCGCAACTGTACACCATGACATGCCAGACATCGGAAACAAAGTCTGAATGAAGCAGCGCTTCATAAACAAATCTGCCAACATTGATTTCATTCTTTTTCACACCATACTTTTCAAATAGTTCTTCTTTAGTATGGTGCTCATGCTTTCTCCATAAATCCCAATTGAGGATTGAGAAATCATAAGGCTCTTTAGTCTTGAAATAAACTCTCCGGCTATTCCGGGAGAGTATTTCCTCCGGAGTTTGCAATTTGAATTTCATTTTTCACGGTCTAATTGACTGGTAAAGTTAATAAATTGTACCCCTCGGATCATCTTCCGCAAAACAATGTCAACATAAACTCAACTTAACGCCAACGGATTCTAACTGAAGAAAAAGTCCTTATTCCTGCTGATGGCTCTTTTCAACCCGATAAACAGGCCTGCGAAAAAGCAGCAAACCATATATTGAATAAGGAGAATCGAAAGGATTTTCAACCAGGGATATAAAAAAAGATGAACAAAACCGTAAAGATCGTCAATCCTCAGGATTAATGCAGATATCAGTGCATCAAAGTACAAGGTGAAAACGACTGCCGGGAAATACAGCAATGCGATTTTGAAGATCACCTTTGTTTTTACAAAGTATTTGTAAAGTTCTTGTTCTTCCATGGTTATCAGTTAAGATACAAAAGTAACCACAGAATGGAAGTTTATTCCGGAAATTTATCTAATGCCGAGTTTTTTAAACGAACGCCGGTTTGAAGCAAACAGCGACATTACGCGGAAATAACAGTTAAACCATCGACTACTTTCATCAAAATGTTCAATTATTTCCTGACAATAATCAAGAAAATGGAGGTTGAAAATCAAGTACAGAATGATATTGCTATTTAAACAACCACCCCACCCTCAAGTTGCCGTAGATCCCATTAAGGTATAAACCCCCGGCTGAAACGGTAAGCTGATCTTTGATTATGAGCTGTGCGCCCGCTTCGATACCGGGGAATCTGGTGAAGGAGTTTAATGTTAAACCTACGTAAGGCCCAATTCGGAATACAGGTTGTTTGGGAATAGGTTTTGCAATGCAGGTATCAACCTGCCGGGTGATGGTGATGATCTCTTTTGGCCAAACGAAGTCGGAGAATGAGATGAATTGCAGATCTCCTTTTGCCTGCCAGCGGAACCGGATGCCGCTGTGGGTGAATACGGAATCGTACCAGGATATAAGGAGTGAATGAGTGATTGAGTGATTGAGTGAATCGGTGATTGAATCTTTGGTGGGAACGGGTTTGATGATGATTTTTCCGGGAAGGTGGATGGTGTCGTGAACGGTGTCGATACTGACCGGTGCGTTTTTGAATGACTGGATCAAGGTCGCCTGACTGCGGAGGATCTTGTTTCTCGAAACATCGTGCAAAACACGCTCCAGTACTACGGCGCCGATAAGAAGCAGGGCCAGGATTATTGAAACCCAAACAAAGGGACGCTTTATTGCCCTGAGTATCGTTGATGAATCGAATGTAAATGCCATGGCTTAGAAATATTTCACTTCATTGTTCAGGAATAACCAGGCCTCGGATCTGCGCCGGTTACTCAGGCCAAGTGATATTTGTTTTTCGCCGGGTTCATCGATGATCCCATCGCGATCATCATCGATACCGGGTTTACCGGCGCATTTATTCCACACCATAAAGGTATCCTCAATGGAAATATCTGTCCTGCAGTCATTGATGAACTTTAAGAGGGATGACTGCCTGAGTGCATTACACCCTACGTTATAGGCGAAAGATACCAGTGCATCGTACTGGCACTGTATAAGGCGGACTTTAAGCATTTCGTTAACCTGATACTCGGTTTGCCGGACATCGTGCATAAGGTAATCCCGGGCCTTTTTATAGGATATTCTGTCGCCTTCTTTAACCGGAGTACCACGGGATACAGGGTTGTACTATACCCAATGGTCCACACCCCGGCAGGACAACGATATGCAAATGCCCGAAGACCTTCGAAATGTTCGATCAGCGCAACGCCCTTTTCGGATATGGTCATTGCTCGCTCTTTAGTGGTTCTCCTGCCGAATTTGAGAAGAAGTTTTTAATCAGGTACGCGAGACCTGCGCCAAGGCCTGTTAATACTATCGGTTGAAAGAATGCCCATGTCCAGGTTAACTGTCCGGCTTGAATAGCCTGGTAAATACCTGTGAGAATTGCGCCGATGACGGCAACCAGCAGACCTTTACCAAGATCCAGCCAGTTAAGGGAGAAGAAGTTTGAGTTCATGGTTTTAATTGTTGAATTATTGAATTATTGAATTGCTGAATTATTTATTGGTTTCGGAGGTAGACTTGGATTTCGTCGATTTTTTTGAGGATTTCGCGGGTGTCGGATTTGATGTCGATTTTGAGGGCATCGAGTTCTTTGCGGTTTTCGCTGCAATGTGCTTCGACGTTTTTTTTCAGGTTGATGATCTCTACATTTATCGAGGCAATTTGAATTTCGAGATGTACCCAGACAGAGATAATCCCGGCAATGAATGTTGCCAGGCTGATTGCCTGAACCGCGGGGATACCGAATATTTTAGCATCTTTGACCATGTGCCCTTGAGATTAGAAGGCTGATGTTTCAACCATTTCGATATAGGCGACCCAGTGAACAGGTGTTGCCTCCATACCGGTGGCTGTAAGCTTCAAGGCTCCATTCACAGTATCAGCTGTTGCCTCGACCACAACGTTGTCGGCGGTGTTATCGGCAATAATCGCATTGACGGGGGAGCCGATGAGCGCAGTGGTAGCAGCAAGTTCTCCGCGTTTTATCATGCCTCCAATTGTCGCATGATAGGCGGCAGCATGATCGCCACTGGTTGCCAATATTCGGATGAAGAAGGCATATATTTTGAATTGGGCCAATTCAATACGATAGGATGGATCAACCAAAAGGTCTACCGGATCATCGCCGGGCGTGATTCCCTTGGCGATGATATGCGTAACCTGGCAGCAACCCGGATCACCATCGGTGAAAAGGCCACCCCCTTTGATGTGTTGCGTATGGTTATAGGCTGCACCATTTTTGCCCTCCATGTGGACATGGTTGAACCCATTGTTGGAATTCACAGAACCTTCGCAATGGCCATCGGAGGCTTGCTGATCATTTGTGCTGCCTTCGACATGGTTGTTGTTGCCGATGCAGGTGTTATCATTTCCGGATACGGAGTTCTTATTCCCGGTAACTACATGAGAATAACCAGCAACCAGGTTGTGGGTGCCCTCTACCGCGTTGCTTTCGCCTGCAACTGAATTATAGTGTGAACCCGAAGTGGATGCAGCATTGGCTTTGCCGACAATCAGGTTATCATTGCCCGCGACTGTGGCGTGATCTTCGCCTGCTACCATGTTGTTATTCCCAGCAGCGGTATTGTCGTTGCCACCCACGATATTGCAAGTACCTGAAGCAGTATTGAGATGACCCGCGCCACCGGTGCCGACAATGACAGAATTTGCGCCTGCACCCGGTTTAATCAGATCGGTGACTCCCTTGATGGTGGCAGCGGTGACCGGGTTTGAACCTCCGGTATCAAGACCGGCATCGGTACCCTGGGTGTGATCAGCGGCGTTTGAGTGGTCCAGCGTGTTTGCATGATCAGTTGCGTTTGAATGTTTGAGATCGACCGCATCTTTGACATCTGCAGCAGAAACTTCGTTTTCGCCACCGGTGTCGAGACCCTGGTCGGTACCGGCTGTATGCTTTTCTGAAACGGCATCATCCACATCGGCCTGAGTGCCTGTAATCACCTTAAGTGTATCGCCATCGGAATCCAGTAAGTTCATATTACCATCGCTGTCGACAAAGGACCTGATATGTCCGGTGGTTGGTGTTGCAGGGGGTGACGCAAGCAGGTTGTGCTGCTGGAAATCGGATTCGGTTCCTGCTGCGACTGGACTGTTATTGAAGAAGGTTGAGGTTCCCATAACTTATTAATTAATGAATGAAAGCAATGCAAACAATGCATACAAAGATTTTAGTTAAATGAGAAGAAGCAGTCGCTGATGATGCCTGTTTTTGCTTCGCCTACGGTTATTTTGAAGCGGACCCAGGTTGTGAGGACATTCATCACGTTGAGGGTGGCGGAGGTGTCGTCTTTGTCGAGGACCATGTCGACAATGTTGTCGTAGTTGGAGCCATCGAGGCTTTGTTGCAACGAGACGGTGACATTGTCATCGAGACCGGAGTAGGCGAATTGTGCGGTGATGTTCATGGATCCATCGGGGATCTGAACATAATCGAGATACGCATTACCATTGGCAATATCGAGGTTGCAGGTGATTTTTGTGCGAGCGAGTGGCATAGTTTTTATTTTTATGGATAAGATTCTGTAACTACTTTAACAACAGGGCCTGATTGGGTGATAAAACACATGGTGTCATTGATGTCAAACCAGGTACGGATTACTCCCGGTCTCAGTGGCCGCGGAGCCGTTATGGGTAGCCTGGCATAATCCTTCCAACGGGTTACACCTGTACGTAATGAACTAATACTATAACTTTTAGATAGGCCCATATTAATTTCCAAAAAGAATGATGAACTTTTCAAGTGTACCGGAGTGTGCATCACCAGGTTCAATGAGAAATCTAATCCATGAAGTGAGCAGATCGCTCACGTTTAAGGTCATGGAGACAGAGTCAATGTCTAAATCTATGCGGATCTGGGTTTCATCGATAGTCTGACATTCATCGAAATTGGCTCCATCGAGGCTTTGGTAGAGGATACAACCCACCGGAGCATCGATTTCTTTGTATATGAATTGCACTGTTACCTTCGTTGCGCCGTTTGGAATCTGGACCGCGGGTGTCACTTCGGTTCTGCCACCAAGATCAGGTATCTTTATGTTGCATAAAACTACTTTGCGTTGGACCTGAGTCATAATTCAAAGTTCAAAATTCAAAAATCAAAACTCAAAACTTTTAGATAGTTGGGGTGATAATAAAGCCACTGATGCGGCGGGATGTTGGCAGGGTGTATAATGGAAACTCCTGGGCGACCAAATAATCTATGAGTAAATCCAGTTTGTATTTGGCCATGGCGAATACCTCCTTGACGATGTCGCGGCGGTGTTCGGGAGAGATCATGACGGCTGTTGAAACATCCATGAGAGACTGAGCCAGGGCAGGATCGCTGCCGGTGGTGTATTGAGATGTTTCGAGGAGTTGCTGGTTGAGCATGTTTCCCTTGACGTAGTATGCCAGACAGGGTTTGATGTAATCTTCGACCAGGGTACCATAGAGCGTTCCTGTTGGATCGAGTAGCACATCATCGTACAAAGGAGCAGTGAGCACAGGTTTGATGTATTGGACCTGGGCCGTGAGAATGAAGGAATCCTTGATCATGGCCGGGTCGAGTTCGGTGATGTAAGCGAGGGAGATTATTTCGAGGGAAGTCATTAACGCTGCCATAATTCAAAATGTAAAGTGCAAAATGCAAAATGCAAAATTTGTGGGGTGAGCATGGGTTAAGGGATTGAAATGGATTTGTTTACGGAAGAAAATGAGTTTTGGAGTTGAAGGACGAGCTGCTGTTGGGCGGGGTCGTTTTTGTCGAATTCGAGGCCGGAGTCGCGGCGGACTTCCCAGACAAAGTTCATCGGGTTGATTCGCGAGATGGGCGGACTATTTATGAATTCGAAGTCTTTGAGCGCTAACCCACAAGCTGCAAGGGATGTTTGCAGGGATTGGTGAAATACCTGCTGGATCGGTTTAATTACTGTAGCCATGGCCACCTCGTATTCATTGAGGATTCGTCCGGATTCGAATGAGGATTTCATATCGGAGTATGGGGTGAGCGAAGGGAACCAATTGTGAATGGTGATGAGGGCCAATTCACTCTGGGTATGCAGATCGAGCCAGTGGCCATCGGTTTCACGCAGAAAAGGAACGAATTTAACTTCCCCCGCGGTGACTCCCGGGGCAGGATCGGCCCGGTACTGGAAAAGCACCTGGCCTGACTTTTCGCCCAGGGCACCGAGGTATTGTTGCATGACAGCATCCAATGCCGCAGCATCGGCCTCGGAGTTCACCCCCGGAATGACCAGAATACCGGGAGATGCGAAAGAGGATTCAAGGCGGGTCTGGTTCCAGATGTTGGTCAGTCCGGAGATGATTACATTGCGGATGCCGGCAAAGTAAGAAGGAATGCCATACCAGGTAAACTCCGGCTCGTAGTCTTTGACATGGACTACAGAGTGAAGCAGTCCATCGTCACCAGCAGAGAATTCAGGAAAAAGGCTGATGGATTTTAAATGCTTATCACCATTTCCCCTGAACAAATCCCAGTTCGGATGGATCAGCGCCTGTTTGCCATCGGTGTGCAAACGAACCCGGGAGGCATCCTGGTGGTAGACAAACACGAAGGAGCGTTTCTTGTTGGTGACCAGCTCGTAAAAGCAGTTCCCGAAGGTGAGGTAGTCGAAGCAGAGTTTTTTCAGGGTAACCGAGAAGAGCTCCTTTTGGTTATTGGGCAGTTGAAGGAATGAAGCTGTAGCAGGGTCTGAGGACTGAACACCCTGCCCCAGGATGTAGTTGGTTTTAGAGTTCAAAATGGCCCGATGGACAGGAACCTCACGGGCGAGCTTGATCAGTTGGCGGGGCAGGGCGTTGTCGATTCCAAAAGGAACATACACTTTTAAATTTGAAGGATCCAATATTACATCAGTATCCACCAGGTCGAGGACAGGGGAATAGCTGAACTCGTAGAAACGAGGACTTTGAGAAGGTTGAGAATTATGGGTCCTTTTGGTAGACATGAGTCGAATGACGAATGACGAATGACGAGTGACGAATGATTAGTCGCCGAAGCCGGCGAGGACTAATAATTCAGAATGAAGATATGCAGTGGCGGCTTTGTACTGAACACGGTACCTTCTCATTTGCAGGTCGGTGTTGTACCAGGATTCGATGTCGTTGGTGTCCATCAGTCCGTCGGTGCCAAAGATCAGGTTCTGCTGGGTGGTGAACATGGCCCGGTGAGGCTGCACACCGTTCTGGTAACTTGCGATCCAGGTATCCCAGTCGGGACGAACCAACACAGGATAACCTTCGTATGATGGAACCGGAAGTCCACCCAGCATCATGGTGAGCGGAAGGTCGCCGGTGGTCTTGGCTTTTACGGTATGTACCAGGTTGCGCCACATGGAGCGGGTGCACATGAAGACCAACGGGAATTCGAACATTTCGGGACGGGCGGCATCGATCATGGCCTCGAAGGTGGTGTCGGCTTCATTGGCTGCCAATTTGCCCTGTTTGGTAGCAGCTACCACGCCGGAAGCTGCAACGCTACCATTGCCGGTAACCGCACCGGTGAAGGTGAAATCCTGTCCTTTGAACTTGCTCACAACCTTGATTGCGCCAGCCGAAGGGTTGGTTACTATGACCCCGCTCAAGGCTCCACCACGGGCTTCTACTGCGGCTTTGTGGGCCGTAAGCCAGTTGTTGCAGGTAACGGTTGCGCTGGAAGCATAGGCCTGAGAGTAGGCCACCCCGTTGATGGTCAGTACAAGGTACGTATCGGTACCAGCCGTATAGGTGAGGATCTTCTCAGCTTTAACGGCCGCAGTGGCCGAAGCTACAACCACATGCTGGGCTGCAGGGATGGCGGTGGATAAAACATCGGCAATAAAGCGCGTTAAGAAACCCGTATAGCCGGAAAAATTGGTATCAATGACACCAGTTGGGATCCCGGAGGATAAAACCTCCTGCAGCGGATTGCCGAAAAACATCTGGCGGATGAGGTCCTGCTGGCCGGCCTGGGCGATGATGGGAAGCATGATCTTGTTCCAGACATCGGGCTGTTTCATTTGCTCGATGTCGTCTTCCTTATAGCCGGTGGCCAACAACTGCTCAAGGATTGAACCCCAGAAGGCGCGGGCGTTCTGCTCGAACTCCAGGGCCATTGGCGCCACGGTGATGGACTGGGTAGAGAGCGCAAAAGAACCGGTTGGGGTGAAGCCGGCTGATGTTTTTGGCTTGGTGATGAAGGATGGCCGTGAGATCTTATTCAGAAGCTCGGTGCCCTTGATGTCGGAGCGGACGGTGACGGCTCCACGGATGTCTTCTCCCATGAAGAACGGGGAGATGAAATAGTCGTGGATGGATTG
>Ga0247842_10001518_pt1 | contig 38583 bp, 41 predicted proteins | sample LaCruzMarch2015__3_FD_192411 | JGI IMG/M metagenome (GOLD analysis project Ga0247842, IMG submission 192411) | Freshwater microbial communities from meromictic Lake La Cruz, Castile-La Mancha, Spain - LaCruzMarch2015_19m | ecosystem: Environmental > Aquatic > Freshwater > Lake | place: Spain...
AATGAAGGGTCGTTGACTGGATACTTTTTCAAGGTTGGCAACTCCGTTGTAAAAGTCTTGTCCTTGACGATACCGGGGGTTTAGCCATCTTTGCATATGGCTTCCAACTGGTGGTTGTAGGTCCATTATGCATATAGAATATAGCATTCTAAGATATATATTTAAGCTTTTTTGATATTTATTGGTGTTAAATCAATTTTCTAAGGGTGCGAAATCTGTGGTGGATCGTCCGTGTCACCATCTAAACTACCCCCCGGAAAAAAGAGGCTGCCGGAAGCCCGCTATATTGCAGGGTCAAAATCCTCGCAAATCAGCCCGATTTTGAATTAAGTCGATTTAAATGATATTTTCCGTGGGCGTGGACACCACTTCCACTGGAACCGGGGAACCAGGTCAGAACCCTGGTAATCCGAGCCTGATTTGGACTTGGTTTTACGGGTTTCCAGCCCCTGCCGAAAGTGGTGGTATCCGGAACTATTGTGCTTCGACTTCGTCGGGATATATATTATCGACAAGGATTGCCAACGGGTTTAAGGCGGATATTGTTGAGATTATTGCCTCAATGGCAGAGTTCGTATTTTTTTCTGCCGGGGGTACCCCCTCTTTTCCGCGTATGGGGGTGGCAGTCTGGTGGTATTTCGGGTTGTTGACGGGTATCCCCTTGTATAATGGTGGGTCAGATCGTGTGGTCATCATCATCTTTTTTACCTGTAAATTCGTATAGTATATGGCGCCTCAGTGGCTTAGTTGGCAGAGCGGCTGACTTGTAATCAGCAGGTCCCGTGTTCAAATCACGGCTGGGGCTTTTGACATTCTTTGTAAAAATAAATTTAGTCACGTCGAGGGGAACTCTTTTTTTGCGCTAATGCAATAATTGCATTCGCTGCCCGATGTGCAGATTGACCGTCATCAAGATACGTGCAAAATTCTTTAATGAATTCCCGATTTGGATTATTAATTGGCGCAAACTTTTGCAAATTGAGAAATTGAATCACCTTATCAATCAATTCCGGGGTGGTTTCCGTTATATCAACTCGTTTTTTTAATAAATCTTTCACCTGATTTGGCATCTTATAAACCTCGCGATCCACATGAACAATCATTGGTTTGTTCGTTACCAGTCCTTCATACATTCCAGTACCAGGAATCTCATGGATGATCAGATCCGCGATCCACTGTAAATCCGTCAATGAAATATTATCGATGATTGAACAACCCGGGCAGGTTTCTTTCAGCATCTTTAAAGTAGGATCTGATCCTTCAGATACGAAAGCTTTGTAGGAGAACTGAACATTAGGAAGTTTATGAAAAATTTTCGCCACATCATATCGGAGATCAAAAATTCTGCAATGCCGAAAATCCTGATAATCATAGCGGAAATAATTGTTAAAAAAGGTCCCAGGCACATAGACAATGAGTGGAACCTCTTTTTCACCTAAAATACTCCGGCGTAACGTAATCTCTTTTTTTTTGGAAATTCCCTGTGCAATCCGATCTAACCGAGCTGAACCCACGGGGTAAGGCATTGCACGTGAAAAAGAGGAACGGTGTCTTGAACGGATATAATTTGCAGATCCTTCCCCATATACAAACTGATAATCCCCGTAAATACTATCAGTCAGATCCCATACTGTATTCTCGGTCTCCCCCATGCAGGCGCCATGTTGGTAGAAAAATACAGGTACCTGTTCATGATGGGCTGCCATAATAAAACCCGTTTCACCTGTTCCCCAAATTGAAGGAACAAATATTGCATACGGGAAATGTTTTTGAATGTAACTTCTGGAGCCTGTGTAACTATTCCATAATTCTGGAAGAATACTGAACCAGAAGTGGTGAAATAGTGGTTTCAGTTCTGTACGAAGTGACCAGTCCTGCCATCCATTCGGCTTCCAAAACCATTCAAGATCTAGTATCTGTTGCCAGGCTTCAGTCAAATAACGATGTAAGGAAGGTAATGGTATGGAACACTTCTGACTTTTGGCAACTGCGATGTCAAAGGATTGAGGATTCACTCCATATATACAAAGTTGATGCGAAATTTCATCAGTTATATCATATAAACTTTTTACAAGAATTATCCTTTTTTTTTCAGATAACTGCATACGTAAAGGATTGATTGACAAGACAGGTTTGTTGATTATCCATTGTATATGATGAATTAAAATTTGAGGGATTTTCGATGTAATCTTTCTTCGTATACCTGTCTTCATTTGGACCTGTGGCTGCCAAATACTATCTGAAGAAATATCGGATAGTGGTATCAACGGTATACCATAGTAATCTGCCCATAACGGTATGCACTTCGATAATGCAGATCCAGATCTTGTAAAATCCGAGAAGTACTGTGATGGACTATTGGTATAAAAATAAACCAGTTTGTCTGATCCTACTCTTTTTGTGATATTTTCCAGGAGATCTGCCCGATTAATAAGAGTATCCCATGCATTTTTCAGATAAACAAGGTAATGTCGAGCAGGACAAAAATTTGTCGAATTGAAGTCTGATAATCTCTTTTGTAAAAATGCATCTACATTACGCGCCCATTGTACTTGGTCCGATTGTAGAGATTCAATTTTTTCTGATGATTTGTTTATTTGAAAATCTTCTAATCTCGAAAACGACACATTCCGGTGCTCAAGTTCCCAATAGGCAGATGGATTCGCTGCAATCCAATGAGTTATTTTATTTGAGTACTGTTGTTGGGTAATCAGCCATTTTACCTGTTGGTCAGATTCGCATATGGCTATGATATTTTCATCAGAGTTCATAATTATCAAAAATACACTAAATCTTAATCAAATCAACATCTTCTCTTAAAAGTTTTGATTCTTGGCGAATTCAGGAAATGTGCGTAATCCGATTATAAATTAAGATATATTTTCTTCAACCAGACTATTCAGATTATTCAAATGGGTGTGAAGAGCATTTACATCAAAAGAACCTTCTGTTTCAAGCAGACTCCGCACTTTACTGTGGACCGAACGACACACCATTATTTTGTATGTAGTCATTTCATGACCTCGTTTGACTTCAAGGCAATTAATATTTTTAGAAAGTTGTTCCAATGGTTTTGAAAACTGCTGAACAAGATCTGAATCCGTGTATATGGATCCTTTACCCTCATTATCAGGTAATAGGAATTTGTTCCCGGGTGGATTTCGACCTTTTTGACAGAAATATCGCAAATCTCCTTCCCCCATGAGGTTTATCTCGGTATGTGATGCCCCCTGTCTGCGTTGAGATGTGTCATAAATTGTTCCGTACTTTAACCGGTCTGTGTTAACCAACCCCAATTCTTTCAAACGATTCTCAACATCGTCATCAGAATACCGACGGAGATAACCTGCGAACCAATCATCAATCCATTCAGCAATCCGCCGTATAGGCATCTCCATTATCCGTAATTGACAGATGCAATCTTTAACGTCAACATCATGCAGGGTCCTACGAACCCAGTCTACCATATACCAATATACCCCACCGGCTCCGTAAACATACAACCACATGCTTCCGCCGGTTTTTAATACACGGGAAATTTCTTGCAGGCATTTATCGGGATCGATTGTATGCATTAAAACGCCATTACACCAGACAATGTCAAAACTATCATTCTCAAAGGGGAGTTCTGTCAAAGAGTGTTGATAAAAATGAAGATTTGAAAATCCCTTTTGTTGCGCACGTTTCCTGCAGCTTTCAATGTTCGTTGCACTGAAATCCACCCCAACAACTTCCTTTGCACCACATTGTGCCATAAGGATAGAACCCCTTCCCCCTCCGCATCCGGCATCGAGACAACGCTTGCCTTTAAAGACCGATGTGCTGATGCCGTTATTCTTAAGGCGTGTATAGAGGGGCGCGATAAATTCATCAAATGATTTTTCATCATATAACGCAAAGGTATCGCCAAAGACAATTGAAGTCACTTGTTCTTTTTCATTCAACTGAATTGATTCTGTCATAATAATACCTTAGTAGATTCTTTCGGTAATTGATTGAGTGAAACAGATGGATTATTTATCATTATGTATGTAGATAATTAACAAAGATTAGACTTTTTCAATTCGAGTTACACGACCAATAATTTCAGGGATCTCTTCATCAAGCCAACAAAGAATTCTTGCTTTATCTGTGTTAAGAAATGACAAAAATCTGTCTTCCTTGCCTTCTTCGACAAGGCAAACAAACTTTTTATCTGCAGAATCTTGAATCAGAACCCCCCGTAATCCAAAATTTTTCAAACGATGATTAATTGAGGGAGTTGCAAAAAAACCCCAGGACTTCCTCATTACATCATATTCTTTGCCGGATTCTGTGATAAATGTCACTTGTTCATCCGGTTGCAATGCAACATTGGCACAATGCAGAATCTCCACATCCCCTGCCACAAATCGTCGTGGGGGTTTAATCTCGGTAAAATTCATCCAATCCATCCTTCAGGTGATTAGGAATAAACCATCTCCCATCATTCCCACGTTTCCATATATTGATATTACGGTTCTTTTCAATAATTTCAAAAAATTTTTGCCGGGAGATCCCGATAAAGTCAATAAAGTCATTGACGTAATAATCGGAAATATCCAGAAGATCGTGCTTTCGAACCAAGTCTTTGGCTTCATTCCTTGTCAGACGATCATTCCGGATATCTTCACACGCATGATCCGTCGCCCTGCCATATCCGAATTTCAGTACTTTAAAGTACTGATGCACGCGATTAATTTTTTCGTCAATGCCTACATAGTTCCTGTACGTCCCCTCAGAGGGGCTATCCAGTGTCCTGAATCCATGTTTTTGCGCAATCCTCAAATGCTCCTCCGAATCCCAGAAGAAATAATAACTCATGAATATTGAGCGTGTGTTTGAATGTTCGAGTTCATCCGGGAAATCGTACAAACGGAGTTTTTCCATGGGAATGTGATAATGTTCAGAGATATATCGTGCATCATGCCCTTTGTTTGCGGCATATTTCGCAAACCAGTCCCGGGACATGGCAGTATTCTTTGCGAGTGTCTCATCCCCACCATATTCAAATGCTGAGTTCTCTCCATGCAGGACAAGCGGAATATTGAACTGAAGGGCAACATGTAGGGGATACGCATGAAGAAGAGTGTGACTTAAAAGGTCAGGATCTCCAAAATCTTCGAACCCGATACGAATCAAATGTGTATGAAGTGGGAGTTCGGGTCTGTAGGTAATCAGGTTTGCACCCATTTTTGGCACAAGCGCCAGATTGTATTGACCAATTTCGGTCTTGATACCATAATCTACATTAACTGCCAGAATCCGCAGATCATACTTCAGAAGGCGATGGACCTGAGTGAGACTATCTTTTCCTCCACTTACAGGAACAAGCACATCATAAAAAGGAGCTTTTTTCGATTTCGCTTCCATGACGATCTTTTCAAATTCCTTTTCGCGTGCCTCCCAGTCAATCCCCCCTAATATATGTTTTTTCTTTTCATGTGCCTGACATGCGTTGCAGATCCCATTTTCATCAAATGAGATATAGGGTTTGGTATCCGGCATCAGACATGTTTTACAATACTTCATCAATTACACCCTCTCTCTGATTACTTCAGCAGGATTACCAACTGCAATACTATATTCAGGGATATTTTTTGTAACAATCGCACCAGCGCCTATAACCGCACCATTTCCAATTTTTATTCCTTTATTGATAAACACATGACCCCCCAACCACACATCATCACCAATAAATATAGGGGCACCAAAAAAGCCCTGCTTTTGTATGAGTTCTCCCCGTTTAAACCCGTGGTCTGATGTGTTTATATAGACAAATCCTCCGAAAATACAGTTTGCCCCAATGTGTAATCCATGACCCCCATTTAAGATATTATAACTATTAATGATGCTATTTTCCCCGACATTAATCTCAGTATCATTCGCTGCAACAAGCCAGACTTCTGTACCGGTTCTTACTCCATTTCCGAGAATAATTTTACCATTCTTCCGCATCCGGATATAAATTTTTCCCCCGAACGTAACATTATCTCCGATAATCAGATTGCTCAAATGGGCGTCATCCCGTAGTAAGATCTCTATCGGGCCATTAATCTGGCAATTTTTCCCGATCTTGGCCCCCTTCATTTTGAGATAGATGATTAGCGCTGAAGCGTAGATTACGTTCAGAAGTTTCATGCCGTTACCCCACTCAAATTCTTTTTAGTACTGAACTCGTCCAAGAAAAATTTCGCCGAGAGGAAGTAAAATAAGAATAGACTCTCGTGATTTTCCAAGAACGGTTTATTCAGCAATTCTTCAATCTTCTCTCTCCGTATGTGATCATATATCGGACTCTGAGAGAGAACTGCTTCGCGCACATGCGGATCATGAGCGTCCAGAAGATCAAAGATGGGTGCATTGAATCCAACCTTTCTCCGGTTATCCACGACTTTATCTGGAACAATCCCCCTTACGGCATCACGAAGAATGACTTTAGCAATTCCATCACGTATCAGGTACTTTGAGGGGATGCGATTACAGAATTCCGCCAATTCACGATCCAGAAACGGAGAACGGTTTTCAATGGAGAAAAACATTGCATTCAGATCATCTTCATGAAGAACAACCGGGATGACTTCCCTAAAAAGTTCATTCAGCATCCGGTTGCGCAACAAATCGGTGGAAAATGTTTCCTCGAAAAATGGTTCATTCCATTCATGTTTTAAGTACTTCCTGAAATTGTCAGCATCCATGTAGAGATGGTCCCGGAAATCAGGATTATTGATGAAACAATCTGGATCCCGAAGGAGTGGATTCCGGATAAGCGGGAGTATATATGTCTGCCATGATTTTTTTGAAGATTGATAGATTGGTTCGTTCTTAACATCACAAAGGAACATCAGCTGATGATCAAAATACCCGCTGAATAATTCATCCCCGGCGGTACCACTCACAGAAACCCTGTACCCATGTTCCGCAATACTTTCCATCAGAAGCCAGTGAATATAATAACTGATGGTATATACGGGAGCATCGTGTTGTTTAACCAATTGACGGAGTTTTTTGAGAAAATCTTTTGTATTAAGGGGAATAGGCGTATGTTTTAATTTTAATTCAGATACAACACAGTCCACCATTTCACTTTCTTCATAACGTGAATCAGTATTTACTATGGTGAATCCGTGCACATCATAACCAAAAACCTGCTTTGCTATACAGATTAGGGAATTGGAATCAACACCTCCACTCATACAAAATGCAAGAGGAACATCAGATCGAAGTCGCATCTCAACGGATCGAATAAGACGTTGGCGTACTCCCGCAACAGCTTCATCATAGGTCATGGTGTCGTCGGGTTCGTACTTCAGTTTCCAATATGTGTTTGTCTCTTCTGAACCGTCAGAACGGATATGCAAAATTGTTGAAGGTGGTAATTCTGTCAATCCTTTAAAAAACGAAGTATCTTTTTTATAGAGTGAACGGTATCCATTAACCAGATACCGATAGAGATGATCAATATTTATATTCAGATTCATGCCCCGCAGGGCAACGATAAATTTCACTTCAGAACCAAAATATATCCCGGTTTTGTCACGGTAAATATACAATGGCTTTTCACCAAATCTGTCCCGACACAGGGATAGGGAGCCGTCCGATTCATCATACACCGCAAAAGCCCACATACCCTCACATTTGTCGAGAACATCCCATCCATAATGTTCAATATCCGCCAGGAGGACTTCCGTATCAGAAGTCGTTTTAAAAATAATTCCATCGTTGGTTAACTCCTCGCGTCGTTCCAGATAGTTATACAATTCACCATTTTGGACGATCCATTTCTTGTTGATATTGAACGGTTGATTCGCACGAGGATCAAGATCGATGATACTGAGCCGGGTATGGAGCAGGTACGTCTTCCGTCCATTCGAGTTGATCCACTCCCGATATGCTGCATGATCTGGACCTCTGCGATTCATAAGAATCAGGCATTTTTGAACGCGATCCGGAGTTATTGTATCCTGACCAAAATATCCTGCTATTCCACACATTTTTTCATTCCCTCCAGATTTCCTCACTTATTTTTTTCAAAATGGCGAAACAATTGAGCCTATTATCTTTCAGAATCGGTACATAAACAAAAAAAATGTTTAACCTGGTACATCGACATAATCCGGATAATTTTTACATCAACAGTCCGAAATTTATTCAACATCTGATTCATGTAATGGTCTACCAAGATTAACAGCATGTTTTAGTCTTTTACCGATTAATTTGTATTCATTCCCCGGTGCAAGACAATCTCCGGGTCGAATCCACATCAAATCAGAAAATACAATCCGATGCCCTGCTTCCATATCCAGTCCAGCGACAATCGACCTACGGATTGCGATGCTTAATTCTGATTCACATGGTTGAATCTTCTTATACTTGGATCCAATCATAACGGATGCAGCACGAATTCTTTGGACTAATTCGGACATATCTTTTGGATCTGCAGATAACTGATGGTCTCGGAATGAGGAGAATACTTTATCGAGGGTGAAATGTTTCTCAATAATTCTCGCACCGCATGCCACGGCTAATACTGAAGCTTCAATACCTATTGTATGATCTGAATACCCGATAGTATGTTGATATCTATTAGCAAAATTATAAAGAATCTGAAGATTTATCTGATTTTCCGGGGTAGGATAACAACTCACACAGTGGAGAATTGCAAGGGCACTTTTTTTATCGTATCTTTTCCAACCTTTTTCGAGAAACGAAACAGCATTATCAATCCGTTCAGGATCACTTGCACCGGTTGAGATGATCACGGGTTTTCCGGTTTTGGTAACTTCATCAAATAGTGGATAAAAATTGTTATCCCCGGAGGCGATTTTATATGCATCAACGATTGAATCGAGAAATTTAGCACTTTCCAGATCCAAGGGAGTTGAAATAAAAAGAATGCCGAGTGAATGTGCTAGTTCTGATAACCGGGAAAACTGTGAATAGGTAAGTTCAAACGATTTAAGCCTTTCAAATCGTGCAGAATCTGAAAAGCTTACAAATTTTTCAGTTTTATATGTCTGGAACTTAACTCCATCAACACCGCAGTCTGCAGCTGCATGCACCAACCTGACGGCAGTATCAAAATCTCCCTCATGGTTGTTGCCAATTTCTGCGATGATCAGCACTTGTTCATCAGTATTTCTTTTTCCAATAATCATCAGATTACCTTGCCGTCAAGTACATGGGCGTGCAATACATAAGCAGATTCGGTTATATGAAAACCACATCGCTGATAAAAATTCATTGAGGGAACGTTGGCAATTTGGGTTCCTACACGGAGATTATCACATTTATCAACAGAATCGTTAATAAAAAAATTTACAAGCTGCCTTCCAGCACCCATTCTCTGATACTCTGATTGTATACCGATCAAATCTATCGCTCGGATGGAATTATTTCCTGATATCCCCTTTGTTATCGCGAGAAAACCGATGGGTTTAGCACTACGTTCTGCGACAAGGATCTGTTCTCCCCGTTCACCGTTGAAATAATTCGCTACCCATTCCCGTTTTATCAAATTCGCAAGATCATTTGCGATATCCGGATCCAAGTGAAATCGCGAATACGAAAAACAGGTTTCCGCAATATTCAGTGTTGCATCACGATCTTCCGGGCGAGCAACGTGAATAATGACAGGTGAGGTTTGATCGATCTTGGTTTCCCTTGGAGTGCACTCAAAGGTGACATTGACATCCACTACCTTAAAACCGGCTTTATTGAGTGCGTGTACGAGATCAAGACGTCCAACAGGGACTTTTGCATAGTAAAAAATCTGGGAGATATCCGATCTCCGTATCAAATCATCAGCAGGAATTGACGAATCCTGTTCAATGTCAATAACCCGGAATACCGGATAAGAAAAAATTTTTGACAGCCAAATATCTGGCTCAAGTCTCATAGTATTACCCTGATGTTTTCCAGATCTTACCGCTGGGATCTAGATCCTTATACCATTGAATATATTTGGGGAATCCCACCTCAATTGGATTTTTTGGATTATATCCAATCATTTTTTGTGCTTTTTTAACACTGAGCGTCCCTCGGAACGGCATCAGCTTATCTCTCTCGATATACTCAATAGCGATATCAGGGAATTCGTTTTGGACAATTTTTGCCAGATCATTGAGGGACCGAGACTCGCCATAGGTCAGGTTGAATGTCTGACCTCGCGCAGCCGGGTGCCGGATGACCTGAATAATCCCGGAAACAAGATCTTCAATAAAAGTAAAATCCAGACGCTCCGAGCCATCCCCATCAACTCTCAACGATTGTCCTTTCATCGCACTCTCGATAAATATCTGACCAACACGACGACTGACACACCGCGGACCATATAACGCAGATGGGCGGATGATCGTATATGGCAAATCAAACACTTGATTATATCCAATAACCATCTTTTCTCCAGCAACTTTGAGAGCCCCATAAATACCCAATGAATTCAACGGGGATTCTTCGGTGACCTCAGGTGTTAAAAAGTTCCCATAGACCATGCTCGAAGACAAATAAATAAAATGCTCAAGGCGAATACGAGCATTGTCGAGAGCATTTTCCAGAGTACGGAGACTGTGATCAAAAGTGCTGTAGGGATCCTTATTCGACTTTCCTGCATGAGCTACAGCAGCAAGATGGACAATCGCATCGGGTTGTATATTATCCAGAATTTTGCTTAATGCATGATAATCCCGTGCATCCTGAATATGCAACGGAATGTTTGCCCTCTCCATCAATTGAAGACGCTGATTGATCATACGGAGATAGAGGTCCCGGTTTGGAGAACTCGAACTTGCTGAGGCAAATGTCATCAGGTTGTTTACCTGTAAACTGTCAATTACCTCAACATTTGCACCTTGGGATTTCAGCTCGAGTGCCAGATTGTGACCAATAAAACCTGCTCCTCCGATGAGTGCAATCTTTCGATCTTTAATATCCAACAAATCCGTTGTCATTTTTTCAACTCCTTAAGGGTTATGTCGACATTTTCTGCAATATATTCCATATCTTCACCGTTCAGATGCGGTCCGACTGGTAATGCGATGGATTGATCACTAATCCGTGCCGCTTGTTGGAATGCACCAGGATTGTAACCGTATTTGTTCTGGTAATATGCCATACGGGGTACAGGCTGCGGATAGTATACACTGGTTCCAACACCCTTCTGATTAAGACAGTTTACGGCTTCATTGCGTTTCGTTCCCAGATGTCCATCCAACACAATGCTCAGGCAGTAGTGACTGTTCACACCGTCTTTTGTTTGGGAATCCAGGATGGTGAGACCAGAAACGTCGGATAAGGCTTTTTTTAAGACGAGGAAATTTTCCTTTCTTCGTTTCAGGATCTCATCAACACGACTGAGCTGCACTCGACCGATAGATGCGTTGATATCGCTCATACGGTAGTTGATTCCCAATGTGGGCACATCATACATTCCCGGAATACTTCGTTCCCCAAAATTTCGATCCACCCCAAATGCGCGGGCTTTCATCACACGCTCTGCAAGATCCTTGTGACGAGTTACAAACATTCCTCCATCTCCGGTGGTAATATGTTTGACCGGGTAAAATGAGAAACATCCAGCATCCCCAAATAATCCGACATGTTTGCTTTTGAATTTCGAACCAACTGCAAGAGCACAATCCTCAATAATCTTCAGGTTGTGTTTTTGTGCAATATCCGTAATTACATCCATATCACACGGGATACCCAGAAAATGAACCAGACCAATTGCCTTTGTCTTTTTAGTTATAAGCGGCTCAATTTTTTCTGGATCAATATTTCCGGTCTGGGGCTCACAATCCAAAAAAACCGGGCGTGCTCCCACGAATTCAATGGCATGTGCCGTTGCAACATGAGTCTGAGCGGCAACAATCACTTCGTCACCGTGTCCGATTCCCATCTGCCAGTATGCAAGGTGCAGAGCAGCCATACAGGAGCTCACTGCAACGCAATTCGCACCTGTTCCCCCCATGAATTGTCCAAATTCACTTTCAAATGCCTTGTTTTGGGGACCATGGGTAAGAATATCCCCTTTCAGGACTTCAAGCGCTGCTTCGCGCTCTTTGTCTGTAATCCATGGTTTTGCAAATTGAATTGAACGTTTCGCCATCATAAGTAATCTATCCGTTCTGGTTTTTGGGTTTTTATTGCACGGTCTGATGCCGCACTTATACAAATTCCATCAAATATCATCTGTACCTGATCGGATATATCCCTCTCGTTCACAATTGAGGAGATAAATTCAGGGATGAGATCTCCTTTGGTTTCAGGAAGTGGGGCAAGATTCACCAGTACTGCCTGGCAATCCGGATCCCGGCTCTTGTGCAAGCGTGCACCAGCATCATCGTAGATGAATGTTGTTTTGGTTCCATAAATCCGGATAACATGTTGGTGACGATGAACACATCCAAAATTTGCAGTAATCCTTGCGATCATTCCGGAATCGAACTGCATAATGGAGGTGGCAAAATCATTATACTGAAAGGTTGTTCCTTCACTGCAAAGACGGTTTCCTGCGGTGAAGACCGTCTGCGGGCGTTCTCCCGTCAACCACAGCATCAAATCAATCATGTGAATCCCCCCGCCTTCCATGACCGAGTAGTCCCTGATGTTGTTTCTCCACCCCTCGGTAATTTTCTGCAATCGTCCGTATAGGTATTCCCCGTCGAATGCATATATTGTTCCGAACAAACCATCGTGAATCTGATCCCGCAACCATTTGTATAATGGCGCCTCACGTAGCACGAGATTTGATCCAAGTTTAAGCGATTTTTTTTGTGATACCCACACTTGCTGAATCCGCCTTGCTTGATCAATCGACTGGCAAAGGGGTTTTTCAACGAACACATGTTTGTTCGATTGTAACGCCGAAATGACCTGATCAGCATGGGCGTCATCGTACGACGCAATTGAAATAATATCAAGATCCGGATCCAAAAAGAGATCCTGGTCATCTTTTGTCAGGAATGTTCCTGGATATCGTTTTTCAGCCAACGCAAGTTTTTCTTCGGATAAGTCACAAATGGCAACTACATTACAATGGGGATTTCGAAGGTACGCTTGTACATGTTGTTCCCCAACACCCAATCCAATGACCCCAACCTGTAGTTGCTTCATTTGTATCTACACAACCTGCTTATCGCTTACTTCCTGATATAGTGTGATTATTTCTTTCAAATGATAATCCCAATGAGGGCATACCATTTTTTGAATAATTTTCGAGAAAACCTGCATATCCCCGGGTGTATCCACTGAAAGGTGGATATGGCTGTAATCGATCGAAGAGCTAAAATTAAATATTTCGAATTCTGTCGGATTCTGGTAAAAAAATCTTGTTACATGTTCAATATCGTCTTTATCTGTTAATCGGGGGTAGACTTTCATGAATGTGTCCGCTCGGACAATTTCCACAGACTGTCCTGGAGGGTAAGATCGTGGAAAAACATTTGTCACCAAATCATACGTTCCTTGTAAATAATGATTCACACCCATATCAATCAGGTGTTGGTCTATGAGAGGACTATCTCCATTGATCCGGATGAATGCATTCCATTGTTCATTTTCTGAAATTTCCTTAAACCTACTGGCAACATCCGTTAATGAGCCACGAAAACAGGGAACATTTTTATTGATGCAAAATTCTTCGATATGATCGTCACTTTTTTCCCGTGATGTGGCGACGACGACGTCTTGTGTCGATTGACAATGAGCGAGTCTCTCGACGATATATTGTAAGATTGGCTTGCCATTTACTTCTCGTAATACTTTCCCTGGAAGTCTTTGAGAACTCATCCTCGCTTGGACGATAATCCCGATTTTCTGCACCGTATCCCCCCAAAAGAAAAAAATCTCAATTAAAAATTCATAATATTCTTCTGATATCTCCAAAAAATGTGTCTTATCCTGATTCCGATTCCTTATAATCAAAGTCCCTTATAATGAATTCCCACCCGTTCAGCCTCTTCACAGATTATCATCCTGCGTACGTCAATTAATACCGGATGTTCATTCATGAAATCCTTAAAGTGATTAATTGTCATGGTTCGGAATTGATTATGTGCAACGGCAATTATAATGGCATCCACTTTACCCATATTGTCATGATAGTTCAGCACTCCAAATTTGCTGATCGTCTCCTCAGTTAAAAGAGGATCAAATCCATATACGGATATCCCGAAATGTTTCAATTCCTGAATTATTTCAACTGCAGGTGACTCTCGTATGTCTGCAACATTTTCTTTATAGGTAAGTCCCATGATCAGAACTTTTGACCCTTTGATGACTTTTCCAACACTATTAATTCCCTCGATCGCCATCATCGCAACATATTTTGGCATTGAATCGTTGATTGCCCTGCCTGCAAGAATGACCTGTGGATGATAATCAAATTCCTGTGCACGAGCGACAAGATAATAGGGATCTACCGGAATGCAATGACCCCCGACAAGACCCGGTGAGAATCGGAGGAAATTCCATTTAGATCCGGCTGCCTCCAGAACATCTTTTGTATCAATTCCAAGATGATGGAATATGAGCGCGAGTTCATTCATTAAAGCAATATTCAAATCTCTTTGGATGTTTTCAATGACTTTTGCTGCTTCGGCAGTTTGAATATTTTTAGACCTATACACGTTAGTAATCAATCCATAAAGATCGACAAGATCTGCTAACGTATTCTCATCCATGCCGGCGACAATTTTGGTGATTTTGGAAAGCACATTTTCCGCATCACCCGGGTTGATTCGCTCCGGAGAATAACCAATTCGGAATCCTTCACCACATTTCATGCCGGATTCCTTCTCCAGAATTGGTTTTACTATTTCTTCTGTAACCCCTGGATATACTGTTGACTCAAGGACTACTGTGGCACCGTGTTTCAGGTATTTTCCTGCGATCGCTGCAGCAGCGCTAACGAATGACAGATCCGCTTGTTTTGTCATCGTTACAGGAGTGGGAACACATATCATGATGTAATCCGCATTTTTAATCTCTTCTGGATTATTTGTCGCAAAAAAAGGGGGATTTGAATTTGTAATCAACCGGATTTTTTCAGTATCATTGTCATATCCAATCGTTTTGACATGATGGGAAAATGCTTCTGCAAGCGGAAAGCCCACATACCCAAGACCAATAACACATACCGTAATATTTCTTGCTGATTCTGAATCCATCATTACCCTCGCTTCAATTACTACCCGTTAGGGGCTGAGTTTTTTTTTATTGTTGTCTGTAGATAGTATATACGCTCAATGTTCTTTTATTATTACTTGCTGAATGGAAGCATGACGGAGTGCAGCAAAAAGTACATTGACACCGATCAGTTTCAATATTTTTCCGGACTAAAACCAAATATTTTTCTCACGCAATAACGTCCTCCCGGTAACACTATTGCGCAACCAATCAGAAATATGAGCAGAAACTCGGAAAATTTTTTCAATTTATCAGAAATTGAAGTAGGCACAATCAATCCCCATGTACTTAATGCAAATCCAATAAACATCGGGCTGGAATATTTAATCATTGTCTCGGATCGTGCGATACCAGCAAAAAGGCAGTCCCGCATATGTCGTCTGAATGCACAATTTAACACTGGATAATACAACTCCAAATCGTCACCTAATTCATCAACAACCCGGACAAAAATTTTTAATGTGTCAATATATCCAATCGGTGTTTTAAAAAGTAGTTGAAAGGATTCGGAATGTGTTCCCTGCTGATAAAAAAGTGTGGTGCCCGAAACATACGCAATATCAAAACGTTTGGCAATTTTCAGCCATTGATAGAGATCTCCCGAATAGGGATACTCAAGAGAATACAATCCCACAATTTTATAAATCTCTTTTCGAATCATTACTGACGGACAGCTAACCAAATTTCGGATTTTTAAAATCTCCTTAAATCCTTCCGGAGCAAAAAAAACATGATCTTGTTTGAGAGACCCGATAGAAACCTGTTCTACATCAGAAATTGCCTGAACAGATGTGAACGTCATCACTACTGTGGGGTTTGCATTCAGAAATTTGACACATGTTTGAGTAAAATCCGAATCGAGCGAATCATCGGAATGCAGGATGTGAACATATTCTCCTTTTGCCAGTTCAACACAGCGATTAAAATTTCCAAAAAGACCGATGTTTCTATCATTCTTAAAAAATTTTAAGCGGGGATCGTGATATGTAGCAATTACTGATTCGATATCATCATCAGATGCGTTATCAACCACGAGAACTTCGATATGTTTGTAGGATTGAGCTAGAGCACTCTCTATTGCTCTATTGACCATTCCCGCCCGGTTATATGTGGGAATACATATTGAAACAAGTGGTGACTCGTTAACCATTTTTTTACTAATCTGATTAGCATGTGGACTGGTATAACATGTCGATCATGTGATCAAGTTCAGGAATTTTATATCCGATCGTTTTCTGGATACGGTGGGATGAAATAGTACCATTATTTGGTCGGGATACTGCAAGTGATTGTGAATCTACTCCTTCAAGATATTTCTTATCGAAATTAAATTTTTCCAATACTTTTCTGTTAAACTCAAATTTACTGATATCCTCATTTGAACCCAAATTGAATATTCCGAATATATCTTTTTCAACTGCCATTTTTGTGATCTCGGCGACAATGTCGACATAGATCGGATTAAAAAATTGATCTTGCGGAGAACGTGTTACTTTATCAGCCCGAATATTATCTAGCAACTGCATAAAATAGTTTTTACTAACCCGTTCAAATGTGGTAAATCCAAATATTACCGATGGTCGGAAAATTATCGCACCTGGGGCGTTATGTACCACGGATTCCCCCAAAATTTTTGTTTTAATATAAAAATTTGTGGGGCTAATTGATGCAGTTTCCATACATTTTCCGTCAGGAGTATTGTATACTGCATATGTGGAAAAGTAAAGAAATTTTGCATTTTTATATGCTGAAAGGAGATTTTGTGTAGATGTAACATTCGCTGCATAACAAGTCTCCTGATTTTTTTCACACACATCTGTTTTAGAAATTGCTGCGGTATGTATTACAACATCTGTGGGAAAAGATTGTGCAAGTTCGAAAACACGGTCAGAATTCGTTAAATCAACTTCACAATCAACAAAATCTCCCTTACTCCTGCTTGTTCCGATAATTTTCCATTCTGTAGTGGAATTAAGGTATTCGAACAAACGGTGTCCGACAAAACCCGTGGTTCCAGTTATGAGAACCCTTTTTTTCCCATTATCCATGCCGGATTCCCCAGTTATATCCAATTGTGAGATCGAATGGATCTATCCGCTCAATCTCATATAGATCATGTGGAATGTCAGAACAGTTTGCAACGATTGCTTTTTCATTACCGATGGACTTGAAACCATTCACCACATGGGGTGGAACTTTGACAAGTACATAATTGTCCTCGCCCATACAAATCTCCTGAATTTCACCATGCGTTGCAGAATCAGTACGGGCATCAAAAAGGACGAGCTTAATGTTTCCACTGATGACGGCATAGTTAAGTTCCATTTTCCTGTGCACATGCCATGCTTTTATAGCACCGGGAAATATTGATGAGAAATAGATCTCGCCAAATTGTCGGAAATGAGGATCTGTGCACTTCATCATATGCCGGACTATACCTCTGTCATCCATTATCGTTTTTAATGGAATTATCAGCACACCTTCAATCATATGCCAATCATCTCCTTGTACCAGGGAATCGTGAGTTCCAATCCTTCACCAACAGTATATTTCGGTACCCATTTTAGCAAATCTTTAGCTTTCTCAATTGAAAGATACTGGTCTGTTATCTCATTTTTACTCACATTCAAAATTTCAGGTTTTAGACTTGACCCGTATTGAGAAATAATTCTCTGGACCATATCCGAAACACAAATCTTTTCACCACTGCTGAAGTTAAATGCCTCCCCAAAGACTTTTCTCTTCTCGATTGTTTCAGCCATAACCAGATAGGCATCTACAGCATCCTCAACAAAAAAATATTCCCGAATAGGTTTTCCATCACTCCGGATGACTGGTCTTTTGCCATCGATTAATGATTTAATTGTTCCGGGAACTATCCTGTTGAAATTTAGATCCCCAGGACCGTAAATATTTCCCATGCGGGCGATACATGTAGGTAACTGATACGTCAATGCATAACTTTGTGCAATAAGATCCGTGCAACTTTTTGAAACATCGTAGGGGTGTTCTCCTTTGAGGGGCATATCCTCAGTATATGGAAGATCCTTGCTTGTTCCATAGGCTTTGTCCGATGAGGCTACACAGATACATTTGATGTCTTCACTATATGAATTTAAAATTCGAGCGGATTCAAGAAGATTCCACGTACCCTCAATATTTGATTTGAATGTGGTGATTGGGGATCTGTTTCCAACATTTACGATCGTTTGTGCACCGAGATGAAAGATACACTCTATCTCATATTCCGCGAGTGTCCGTGCAATACTGTCATAATCTTCAAGTCCACCTCGAACAATTGTCACTTTGTCTGAATCCTGTAACCATTTTCCGAGAATTCTGGCTCTGGGAACCCAGTCTCTTACAAACGCAATAACATCAGCATCGAGTTTTATAAGACGATTTACCAGATTTAATCCGAGAACCCCGGTTGCTCCAGTGACAAAAACACGTCTGTCTTTCCAATAATTCAATCTTCCCAGATCTTCCATTTAGGATCATTTCTCCACATTGAGTTCATATCCACATAATCTTTGTATGTGTCCATCGCATGCCAGAAACCAGAATGGATATAATACCCGAGTTTGTTATCTTTTGCAACTTCTTCAAGGGTTTCTTCAAACATAACATCGGATGATGGATCAATATAGTTAAAGATGTCATTTTCCAGAACCATAAATCCAACATTCACATACTCTTTCATCTGGGGTTTTTCACTGAATTTTTCTACTAGATCCCCCTTGAGTTTGACGATGCCATATTTCGAATACGGTTTCGTAATGGTTATCGTTGCAATGATCCCGTCTTTTTGCCGGAGTTTTTGATGATGTTCTATCAGTTTTTCTATGTTGATATCTGCAACGCCGTCACCATATGTTGCCAGAAATGGATTTGATTTTACATAATCTTTACAGAGCAAGAGTCTTTTTGCAGTTTTTGATTCAAGTCCGGTCTGGACGAATGAAATCTTCCAGGGTTCAGTTGCCTTTGGTTGAACAATATTATCAAGGTGAATGGAAAAATTTCTCTGGGCTGGATATCGATTTACAAAATAATCGATGATCATATCACCCTTATACCCAAGAGTAAGGATGAAATGATTGTAAGAAAATGAAGAGTATATTTTCATGATGTGCCAGAGAACCGGATATTCTCCCAGTTCGATTAATGGTTTTGGCATTTCACGAGTCTTTTCGCTAAGCCGTGTTCCCCGCCCCCCACAAAAAATGACAACCTCCAGAGGGGTTATAACTTTTTTCATCTATTCACTGTTTGCGAAATATCTATAAAATTATGATACCCGATGAGTTAGAATCGCCGAGAGAATTTTTTGCTCATCCACCGGTGCAAATAACTCCCCGATCACATTTTGAATTACATCCGATGAAAACACATCGTTGTTCAGGATCTTCATCGCTATTGATCGAATCTGATCCGGAGAGTTTGCTGAGGGGATGACAATTGCATCTTCAAAAATATTACTATCTATCGAAAAATTTGATTTGATATGAAGTAATGGAATTCCGTGGGCTGCTGCTTCAACCGATGCTGTGGAATCACTATAGAGAACAAGATCTGTTTTTTCAAACAGTTCTTGAATCGAATCTGAAGTGAATGAGAATGAATTGGGCAGATAGGAAGTATAATGAGAATAAATGGAACATTTTAGAATTGGATGCGGCTTAAATGTCACTCTGACGTTTTCAATATCATTGAACGCTTCTGTAATTTTAAGAATCATCTCAACAGAACGATCAATATCCGCAGATAATACAACAAGGATTCTGTTCTTCTTGTCTGAATTGCGAACGTGATGATATGTCGGAAGACCTTGGTACCGGATTGCACCGGAAATCTCTATCTGGATTGAATCAAATCCGGATTCAACCAGCAATCTCTTTGCATGTATACCATTTACTAGGATTTTATCCGGGAGTGGCGCAAAATCCTTTTCCATTCTGGAAACGGAATATGACAGTTCCATTCGATTTACTGTTGAATGCGCGTAACCAATGATATCTGTTTTTCGGCATACATTCCGGATTCCTTCAATAAACATTTTCTCCCAGATATGATTTTCAAAGGTATAGATGAATGAAGTGACACTTATCGATTGACACATCTTTTTTCCTGCGCAATAACACAGATATGATTGTTCAGCGCGGGCATTCACATAATCCCGTGTTTTCTCCTCATTGACAAGGTCGGATACATTCAATCCTGAAAGGCTGAACGTACGTGAAACCCAATTTTTTTGTCGATGAACTCTGATAATCGCGGAAAAAACATCGGAAAAATCAAGAAAATCCTCTAAAAGAAATCCCCGAACTCCACTTAATCTCACCTTTTTAACTGCGATTGGATACCAGATTGTGGGTAAAATATCAATAAAATTGTAAACACTCTGGCAATTATGTTGGAGTCGTTTACTCAGATCTCCATAATACACATCCCGATACTTTCCGATCTCTGAAAATGATCGCTGATCTGTCCATGAATGAATAATAATGCCTGATTGTTCCTTTTGAAAATTTTCTTCTTTTTTCGTTATGTCCCGTATAACCTTTGCATATAGGATCCTGGAAAGAAAGCGGATAGAGAACCAAATTTTATTTTTAATCAATGAAATTGCTGATACAAATTGATTATAAAAAACCGAAATCGGTTGAGTCAGAGAAATTACCTCTAATTCTGGATTGGTCTCCAGATTTTTTTCAATGGATGTAATCAACGCACCACTCTCGCAAAAAACGCAGATTGAATACTGGCTATTTGAAATTATCTTGATTATTACATGTAGGTAACAGAAATTAAGGAAAAAATTGGAAACGTACGGATTCTTTTCTGACAATGATGTCAGGTACCAGAATGGATTTTTCTCAGATATTACGAGATCACCGATAAAATTGATATACTTTTGTCGATTTACCCCTGCTGCGTTTTGTAATTCTTCTCCAATCTCTTTTTTCTTTATAGTATTTCCAATAACTTTGTTAATATCAGTATAACGGGTTGCATGCTTACCAAGGTATATCCAGTAATTAAAATTTTTTGCATCATAGTCTCTTAAAAAAAGGGTTGCAGCACGTGTATTTGCAGGGATCAAAACGATTCTCCGTTTATTAGTATTAACCATATTTTTCAATTCCCGTTAATCGATACGAAAAACTGATAAAAAAATCACTACACTATTATTACTGATTAAATTGATATTTATAGATGAGTTTGTGTGGTCCAATCATGATCAAACCTCCTATCGCAATTACAATCCGCTCGTTTAATCAGTCTGGCGAGGCTATGCAAAAAATCAAGGATGAATTTGAGATAGTTTATCTGAATTCAACGGGTTTTCGTTTATCTGAAAAAGATCTGATCTCTGCTATTCATAAATCTGAGTATGTCATTGCAGGAACGGAAATATTCTCAAAAAAGGTTATTGAAACATCGGAAAATCTTAGAGTGATATCAAGAGTTGGCGTTGGTATAGACAACATTGATATCGATACGGCAGAAAAACTAGGGATACGTATCCTGAATACTCCTGAATCTCCGGGACTTGCCGTTGCCGAGCATACACTGGCACTGCTGTTAGCGGTACTAAAAAAAATTCCTCAATACAACCACAACCTAAGAACCGGAAATTATGACGTAGAATCCGGTCTTACACTATCTGGAAAAACTATCGGAATCATCGGACTTGGTAGGATCGGATATCGCGTGGCATCAATGCTATCGGCGCTTGGATGCACCATACACTATTTTGATCCACATCTCCGCATCAGTCCTCCATCAGAATGGATTAAGCAATTTTCAATCGATTCTCTTGTAAATGCGGTTGATATTATCACTCTTCATACCGCTCCACAAAAAGATGGACATGCGATTTTGGATAAACTGATTTTTGCACAATGCAAAAAAGGTGTTATTGTGCTCAACACCGCACGCGGATCATTGATTGATGAACAAGCACTCACGGATGCTCTGGATGATGGAATTGTATCAGCTGCCGGTCTGGATGTTTTTTCCACAGAACCCTATAAGGGAAAACTGCTAAACTATTATCAGGTCATAGTTACACCGCATGTTGCATCCAACACTCTCGAATCTCGTCAACAGATGGAGATGGAAGCTGTTGATCATATCATTGATGCAAAACGGAGAAGGACAGTATGAAAGCACTTGTTACAGGTGGTTCAGGCTTTCTCGGTAAATATCTTGTCAAAGAACTACTGAAAAAGCATTACAATACGGTTGTGTATGATATCTCAATTCCTCCCGAAATTCAAACAAATGAAAGCGAATCGTCAAATCTTGAATGTATTGAAGGGGATATTCTTGATTATAAAATGCTGAGTTCCGCGATGGATGGCTGCGATCTTGTATTCCATACTGCAGCAATTGCGGATCTCGATATGGCTCGTTCACTTCCACGACAAACAATGGAAGTGAATGTCCTCGGTACGGCAAACTGTCTTGATGCTGCCCGGGAATGTGGGGTACGGCGATTTCTTTTTGCAAGTTCAGTTTACACAGCAGGAAAGTGGGGATCATTTTACCGGGTTTCAAAACAAACTGGCGAATCATTATGTAAAACGTTTTTTGAAGAGTTTGGACTTAGTTATACTATTGTACGATACGGTAGTCTCTATGGTAGAGATGCCAATCACTGGAATTTTATTTATGGGGTATGTAAAGATCTTATGACCAAAGGTGAATATACTTATATCAGTTCCAAAGATTCCATTCGTGAATACATTCACATATTTGATGCTGCACGCGAAACGGTCAGGATTGCACGGGATCCGGATTTCTCAAATAAAGCGGTTATGATAACAGGCAATCAGCGAATGAAAATTGAAGAATTTTTTACCATGCTTACTGAGATTATTGGCAAGGATGTCCGGATTCACTATACTCCAGCGGAACAACACAAACATTATGTTATTACTCCGTATTCATTTGAAGCTGAAGTTCCGATACGAGTGAATATGGCATCGTATGTTGATATAAGTGAAGGAATCCTTGATTGTTTACGGCAAGTTCAAAGCGATATTGATGAAGAAATTAGGAATAATTTTGAGTCCTGAAACTAAAATGTTTCCGGATATTAACCAATCTGTCAGAAAGGAATGCCCATGACGTTTTCGATTATCTGTCCCCTCTGTAAAAAAAGTCACAATTCCATCACATCAGAAAAACTCAGGTATGAAACCACTCGTAAGGTATATACGTGCCTTGACTGCGGTCTTGTGTTTCTGTATCCCCAAATGACTGCTGATGAAGAAAGAATATTTTACGAAAAAGAATATGGTGAAATTTTTAGCAATGAAAAAGGAACAACTCCTGCAAAGCTTTTTGAAGCCCGGTTACCTGATGCCCGCATGTATTGTAATTGGATTCAAAACGATCTAAACACAACACACACCTGTCTCGAACTGGGTTGTGCCTCTGGATATTTTCTCGCCACCATTAAAGATCATGTTGGATCTGTATCTGGCATTGAAACGCATGTTCTCCTGAATGAATATTGTAAAAATATGGGGATTCATACGTATAATTCCCTTGATGAATGCCAAAATGAACAATTTGACCGTGTTTTTATGTTTTTTCTCCTTGAACATATCGGGGATCCCATCAATTTTCTCCGTTCAGTAAAAAGAGTCTTAAAATCCAAGGGAAAATTGATCATCGTTGTGCCAAATATCGATGATGCCCTGATGACGTTATATGATATTCCGGCATTCAAATCATTTTATTTTACACCAGCTCACCAGTTTTATTATTCAAAAAATACCTTGTCTCATATGATTTCACTTGCGGGATTTTTGGATTTTGAGATTTTCCCTCGTCAACGATACGATATATCAAACCATATGCACTGGATGATGTATGGAAAACCCGGTGGATCCGGGCGGTACAATTCAATATTTTCTCAGGTTTTGCTCGAAGAATATTCAAACAATCTCAAAGATCATTTCCTATGTGATACCCTGTTTGCGGTGATAACAAAATAAAAGGATGATTTTAAAACAACATGAGGATGGGCATTACATATGACGGATAGAAAAAAAGCAGCAATTATCGGTTTTGGGGGAATGGGTCAAAGACACTATTCAGCATATTCCCGCATTGGTGTAGATGTGGTGGCGATTTCGGATTGGGATCCAGGAAAAATTACAAAAATTGTCCCGTCATTTGATTCACGACATGTTTATGACAACTATCGCGAATTACTTGAAAATGAAAATGATAATGTAGACATTATCAGTGTCGTCACGAATGGACCAACCCATGCAGAAATTACGATGGCTGCATCCAATGCAGGGATAAGGAATATTTTATGCGAGAAACCTATGGCTACCAACCTGCTGGATGCAAAACGGGTAATTGATGTCTGTAAAAAAAATAGTACTCGCCTCGCAGTGAATCATATACGGCGATGGAGTTCCAATTATATACGGTTAAAAGAACTGATTAGTAATGGAATTATTGGTGAAATCAGGCACATCTACTTCAGTTGCGGTTCGACAGGGATTGGTAACTTTGCGATTCATTTCTTTGATACGGCTCGGTATCTTACCGAAAGCGAGCCGGATTGGTGCATTGGTTTTCTTGATAAAACCGGTACTCCCAATCCACGTGGTGCTTCGTTTGTTGATCCGGGCGGATATGGAATCATCACGTTTAAAAATGGATGCAGGTTTTTTATTGATACGTCGGAGGATACCGGAGTACAATATTCTTTCCAGATTGTAGGAACACATGGAAGGATAATTATTGATGAACTAAATGATCTCTGGTATATCAAGACAAGAACTGGGGATAATGTTAAAATTCCTTCAACCCGATATGGAACAGAAATGAACTCTATTCCTTTTTCAAGTGACGCAAGATTTGATATCGCCACACTTACCTCGCTGGCAATGACAGAACTACTTATGGGAAAATCAATCAGCAGTACTGGCGAAGATGGTAAAAAATCCCTCGAAATGGTGATAGGACTTCATATTTCTGATGATAATGAAAATGCGAAAGTCACGTTCCCCATACCTGATCGAAATATTCAGAAAGACGTTCAAATTGCATGAAAAACAGGAAAAAGCTATGAAGAAAAAAATATTAATCACCGGGGGCGCCGGGTTTATTGGATCCCATATTGCCAATAGATTACAAAAGACCGGATATGATGTGATTATCATTGATAACCTGATTACCGGAAATGAAAAGAATATTCCCGATGGATCTAATTTTATAAAAGGGGATATTTCAAAACAAACAGTAATCTCGTCTCTTCCCCATAAAAATATTTATGCTGTTCTTCATCTTGCAGCACAGTCGTCCGGGGAGATTTCACAAGAAAAACCGGATTTAGATTTAAAAGTCAATACCCTTGGTACCCTTCTGCTTTTAAAATGGTGCAAGGAACACGAGATTCCACGATTCCTATATGCCAGTTCTATGGCAGTATATGGGAATGTCCTTACCAATCCGGTTTCTGAACACTCATCCTGCAACCCACTTTCATTTTATGGGATCTCTAAATTGTCCAGCGAACAATATATCCAGCATTTCTTCCATGAAGGTTTGGCAACGACCTGTTTCAGAATGTTTAGTGTCTACGGTCCCGGACAAAACATGACCAATATGAAACAAGGTATGGCAAGTATCTTTCTTGCATATCTTTTAAAAGATGAAGAAATCTGGGTTAAAGGGAGCAAGGACCGGTTCAGAGATTTCATCTACATTGATGACGTTGTCAATGTCTGGTGTTCTTCTTTGGAAAATAAAAAAACATATGGAAAAATCTACAATCTTGCGACCGGAAAGAAAACATTCGTAAATGAACTGGTAAAAAAAGAAATTGAGTTATTTGGATTTGATCCTGAAACATATCCAGTTAAATATGAAGGCGCAACACCTGCGGATCAGTTTGGTCTTTTTGCAGATGTATCCGGTTTGAAACAGGATCTCAGCTGGAAACCTGAAATTTCATTGGATGACGGACTTAAAAAAATGATTTCGTGGGTAAAGAAAGAATATAGGCATAGATAACCCATTTTTATCAATATTCAGGTGTATTCAACATGATTGCTGCATTATTAATCGGACGAGAAGGTAGCATTGGCTTTCCAGGAAAAAATGTGTATCCGGTTTTGGGAAAACCCCTTATGGCTTATCCTCTGCTTGCAGCACGAAATTCCAAATTGGTGGATAAGATCTACATATCTACCGATTCTGAAAAAATTAAATCTATTGGTAGGGAGTATGGTGCTGAAATTATCGATCGTCCCCCAGAACTCTGCACAAAAGAGGCTCTTGGGGAACATGCATTTGTTCATGGGTACCGCAAAATAATGGAAAGGATGGGAACTCCACTTGAACTTGTTGTTCTTCTTTTTTGTAATGCCGCGACAATTCTTCCAGATACGATTGATGAGGGTATTATAGTACTTCAGAATCATCCAGAATACGATTCTGCGGTCACTGTCTCGCGCTTCAATATGTGGAGTCCCCTTCGTGCCAGAAAAATTGGCGATGATGGTCTCTTGCATCCGTTTGTTCCATTTGAAGTATTCGGGAATCCAAAAACCCTGAACTGTGACCGGGACTCACAGGGAGATGTCTGGTTTGCTGATATGAGTGTGTCAATTGTCCGACCGTCATGCCTTGAACATCTTGATGAGGGTTTACTCCCCCAGAAATGGATGGGACAGCGAATTTATCCCTTGAAACAGTGGGGGGGATGTGATGTGGATTATGAATGGCAAATCCCTCAAGTTGAATTCTGGTTAAAAAAACACGGCTACTCGGGTTAACTGGATTACAATCATGATTGCCCCAAAAAAGCATTTGCTTGATATTCAGCGTTCAACACCGGAAAGATTTGACCGGACCCAGTATCTGCGTCTTGATAAAAATGAAGATATTTGTGGAGTTCCTGAAGAGATCCTGCAGGATTGTCTGAAGAATATTCATTCGAATTATGTGTCGGCATATCCTCAAATTTTTCCATTATATGAAAAACTGAGTAATTATCTCTCAATGCCAGAGGAGTGCATTCTCATTACGTCAGGATCAGATGCTGCAATAAAAAACACTTACGAAGTATATGTATCCCCGGGTGATGAGGTGGTAATTCCAGATCCAACCTATGCAATGTACGAAGTATATGCGGATCTGTTTCAGGCACGTCTGGTAAAAATTTCCTATGATACACATCTCTCACTGCCTTTCGATAAAATGCTCGAAGTGATTAATAAAAACACAAAGATGATCGCACTCGCAAATCCCAATAGTCCTACAGGTACAATTGTCAAAAGAGATAAGATCGTTTCATTACTGGAACTCGCAGAACAACATGATGCACTTGTCCTGATTGATGAAGCGTATTATCCTTTTTATCCTCATACGGTAATTGATCTTGTTAATAAATACCAAAACCTGATTGTGACTCGCACATTTTCAAAGGCATTTGGTCTCGCATCGGTACGACTTGGTTACGCAGTTGCTGATCCTCAAATCATCCGAAATTTGAATACCTTCAGACCAATCTATGAGACAAATGGCTTAACTGTTGCCCTTGGTTGTGCTGCACTGGATAATCCGTCGTTTGTCGAAAAAAATGTTCTATCTGTAATCAGTGGTCGTGAGTATCTTGTGCATGAACTTAAGAGGTTAGGCTTTTTTGTTTTCGAAAGCTATAGCAATTTTGTGAATGTCCGGGTTGGTAAAGAACATATTCATCCTATTGTAACCTATCTGAAGCAAAAAGGAGTGCTGATTAAACCCGGCTATGATCATCCCGCTCTCATTGATTGTATTCGTATTACTGTAGCACCGGTTGAGTCAATGATGTTAATAATCCAGTGCATTGAAGAATATATTAAATCCAGTACCTCACATATCCCTCAAGTAACGTCATGAGTAAAGAAAAAACAACTAACAGGACAAACAAGAATCATTTTTTAATATTTATACATAAAAAATAGGATTACAGGAAAATGATGAAATCTCATTCCGATCCATGGTCAACAGAAAACGCGGTACATTTTTATAGTTCTCACAGAAATTCTGTCGAAGAAGTATTTGCTTCAGAAAAATATTTTTTACCGCAGGTTCTCGAACCAGAATTTTCAATACTCGATCGTGGGTGTGCTGCCATAGGGTTTTATCGGGTGTTTAAACGTTACGAGCCAACGATTTCCTACACCGGAGTTGATATTTCTCACGTGATGATTCGAAAGGCACAACTTCAATTTCCTGAAATTCCATTCCACGTAACCCAAGGGAGCACTCTTCCTTTTCAGGATCAATCTTTTGATCTTGTCCATTGTTCCGAATCTCTTCACGTATCTGAAGATTGGCGTGAAATCCTTCGAGATGGATGGCGTGTTACGAAAAAATATTTCATCTTTGACATCAGAATGACAGAAACAATCCCCACCCTTGAAAATATTCAGGTCTCTTACGAGAAAATCGCCATCAATAACAACTGGGATGGAGTTTCTGTTGTCCCCAATATTATTGTCAACGTCAAGGATTTTATGAATGTTCTTGCATCTCAAGATCCAATTCCGGTTGTTCAACGAGTGTATGGCTATTATCATCCTGTTTCTGCGATGACTGTATCTCCGGAACACCAGGTATATATGACTATGTATTGTCCTGGCAAGGTAAAAAACAAAACGAATGTGATTCCTGGGAAATTCCGATGCCAAAGTCGCAGTAACCATCCTAAAATTTGCACATAAACGAGGAAACGATGGCAATCTCTGTATCTCAAAATATTACAACCAGAAGTGTTGGTCAAATAATGAAAGACTGGTTAAATGGGATCACGTTGAGCGTGTTTCGATCCACAGCACAAAGATTTCTTGATAGTAAGATATGTGGATTCAAACATCCTGAAGTTTTTCAAGACGAAGATATGGCAGAGCATTTTGCTCATCAGTATCTTCCAGAAATTGCTTCTCAGAATGTAGTCAAGGGATTCATCATAAGTAGGATTGAATTTATTGAATCGGTGATTGGAAAAGATCAGATTTCAAAAGATACGTTCATTGATATTGGCGATCCCGATGGAATTTTTATCAAATCTTTGGGGAAAAAGGACCTGAGTGCCAATATCTCCGAAATTGGTGTGAAAAATATTTATAAAAAGGGGATTGCTTCAATCCGATGTGATGCTGAACATCTGCCATTGAAGACGAAGTCCATTGATCACATCCTTTTTTTTGAAATATTTGAACATCTCCCGAATCCTGTGTCAGCATTACAGGAATTGAACCGTGTCTCTGCGAAATCAGTGATTCTTTCGATACCTTACGTCTCGAAAACAAACATTCATCGTTATAATTATGAACCCTCATGGCCAATTTTTGAGCACCATATTTTTGAGTTTGATACAAATGATTTCAAAAAAATAGTCAGTCATGCCGGTTTGGATATTCATCATCATGAGGTCGTGACGGTTCTTGCACCCGTCACGACAAAAGAGCGGTTTGTTTTTCTTCTCTGGAGTATTCTTGGACTCATTATGAGAGATCAAGAATATGGGAAAATATCTCAGGATCTTTTTGTTGGATGTTTTAAAAAATTCAGCATTTATTATCTAATAAAAAAACCAGGATATCATGATTAAGACAATCATCCTCGACTTCGATGGCGTCATCCTCGAATCCGTGTCAGTGAAAACTGAAGCGTTCAGGAAACTCTTCACCTTTGTCCCGGAGCATGTGGACGAGATTGTGCAATACCACAAAGATAATGGGGGCATGTCCCGGTTTGACAAGTTCCGGTATATCTATACAAATATCCTCAAAGAGGACCTCACACGGGAAAAATTCGAAGAATTGTCAGAAAAATTCTCAAAAATCGTTTTCGAAGAAGTTGTAAAAGTACCCTTTGTACCCGGAACTCAGGAATTTCTGGAAACCTATCACACAAAAATACCATTATTCGTCGTCTCTGCAACACCCGAAAAGGAATTACTCCAAATTATCCAAAAACGCAACATGTCTCACTATTTCCGAAAGGTATACGGTGCCCCCAGAAAAAAATCGGATTGCATCACGGAGATTGTAACACTCAACGGATCTCCACCAGACACCGTCCTGTTTGTAGGGGATGCAAGAAACGATCTCGAAGCTGCATGCACCGCCGGAGTTCGATTCATTGGTAGAATCAAGCCCGGAGACGAAAACCGGTTCTCCGGATTATCCGGAATCGAACTGGTCATTCCCGATCTGCATGAACTCGCGCGATACATTGAGGTGTGCTCGTGATACTCCCCCTCTCATATGCGCTCACTACAAAGACCCCGCTGTACCCGAACACCCCTGCCCCGGTTATCCGCCCGTTACGTTCCATGAAAAATGGTGACAGCGCGAACACCAGTACACTTTCCCTCTCAACCCACTCTGGAACGCACATTGATGTCCCGCGTCATTTTTGCAATAATGGCAAAACCGTTGCGGATTGTCTCACGGCGGATACCACTTTTTTTCCGACGTATTGCATTGATGTGCCAAAAACAGGGAGTGAAGAGATCGCGGTTGACGATCTGGAAGGAAGTATCACGCAGCTGCAAGATGCAGAGGCACTCCTGATAAGAACCGGCTGGCATACGATACGATCAGATGATCCTGAACGGTATAGCAATGATCATCCATGGGTCTCTCCCGAAGTTCCCCAATTCCTCCGGGAAAAATGCCCTCGTTTACGTCTTTTCGGGATCGATCAGATCTCGGTGTCTTCTGTATCAAACCGGGAAGCAGGTCACGAATGCCATCGGAATTTCCTGTGCAATAAAAGACCAATACTCATTGTAGAAGATTTCAATCTTTCGAATATTTTCATAAACGTGCCATTCAGGATGCACATTTATCCACATTTTATCGATACATTAGATGGAGTTCCAGTGACCGTGATTGCGGAGATCTCCTGAAAATGCGATCCTTCGGCAAATAGATCCCCTGGATGAAAACAGATTTCCCCCAACACAATCAAATATCCATATTTGTTGATCCATAATCTGCAGAGCCTGCGCGAAGAAAAAGTCCCGTCATGTCTGTATCGAAATTGTATTCGCAATTCCGGAGAAAATAATGTCTGAAAAAGAGCTCGAAGTCCAGCGACATGGAATCATGTATCTCGTTTCCACCACGGGAATCACCATCGTCGGTTTTCTTGCGACAATGTTCTATGCACACTGGATCGGTGCAGAAATATTGGGGGTCTATTTTCTATTTTTATCATATTTTGCAATATTAGGTCTGTTTACTGATCTGGGCATAGGATATGCGGCAACCCAACGCATCTGTTCCGGTGAAGATCAGAGTGAATTTTTTACTGCCAATCTCACACTCAGGTTATTCTTTTATGCTATTGTCTGTACCGTAATGATCATATTTCAGGGATATTTTGCCGACCTGAACAATTCCGGACTGTTGTTGATTCTTCTCGCAATAGTTGGAATCTCCACCTTTTCTTCGAGTATCAGTGTGGCAATCGGTGCAAGCAACCGTCTCGGACTTGCTGCGTCAGTCAGTCTCCTGAATAATGTTACCCGTATTGTTGTTCAGGTCATCGGGGTGTTCCTCGGTTTTCAGGTGTATGGTCTGATAGGCGGGCTTGTTGTCGGTCTCCTTATAGAGTTGATCATTGACTTGAAATTTATCGATTATCAAATTCGAAAATTCCACTTCTCCCACGTTAAAAGCCTCCTCTCATTTTCAAGTTGGGCAGTACTCATCAGTGCCGGCACCATCCTCTTTGACAACATCCCCCTCATTCTCATCGCGTACTTCCTCTCTGTCTCCGATGTCGGCATCTTCGGCGTCTGCTGGACATTCTCATTTTTTGCGCTCTTTATCAGCACAGCACTGGTAAATACACTCTACGTAAAAGTCAGTCGCTGGAACGCACAGAAAGATGAGAGCGCAATTGCGATCGCGCTCTCCCGGGCAACCACCTATTCGCTCATCTTTGCCCTCCCGATCCTTACCGGTGGCATCCTGCTCGGGCACAATTTGTTGTACTACCTGTACGGTGCATCCTTTGCAACCGGGGCGACCGCACTTATCATCATTATCGCCATGCGGGTGGTCCAGTCGATCCTGAACCTGTACACGAATTTCTTGATGGCAACCGATCATGCACAACAGGCGGTTGTGGGAATCCTTGCGGGTGTGTCTGCAAATATCGTCCTCTGCCTTCTCCTGTTACCTCATATCGGTATCGCTGGTGCGGCGATTGGAGGGTTGGTCAATGTCATCATCAGTTTTAGTATTGCCCGCACCTATCTGGGACGGGTAATCCCCCTTTGTCTTGAAAAAAGATCCATCCAGCATATTATTCTTGCAACCATCGTCATGACCCTTGCCCTCCTTGTGCTCGGTTTGCTGCCACTGAACCAAAGCTCAATCCAGACGATCATCATGGTGATTATCGGGGCAGCAATCTATTTCGCTGTCCTGCTCAAACTCAATCAACAGATCCGTGACGATGCGTTCAGAACATTTAAGATCACGTGGGTACCGAAATAAGCACATCAGCCCCTGCCAACCCGCGAAACGAGGATTATGCGAACGAATCAAGGTGAACCAATGAGACTGCCTGAAGTGTCCAGGCACATGAGAATTAAACGTCTGCGTGTACTCATTCACGGTCTCACCGGAATACGACGGGATCCTGAATACACCCGGTTCAGAATTGTTTGTCACCAAGAATTTTTCAGAGCGATAAAAAATTCAATGGCGTGTCTTTCGCGTCTGGCAAATCAATCCCGTGATGTACTCACTATGTACACGAATTGTATTCCATTCCGTGAAGCGTCAGATTCCTTCACCGTGACTTTTGGAATCACCAATGCCGCCGCGCCTTGGAATCATACACCCGAAATTTTTTTCCAGTCGGGAGAAAATGACCGCGCCGCGCTGTTGGGTGCATGTGGGCATCCGCAGGACATGCCATTTTTTTTCACCCAGCAGGCACACTCCTTTTCGGATTTCTGCATCGATGAGAATACTCAGTTCACAAAGTATGGTAACGGTAAAAATTCCGATACCCCTGCGCAGGTTCACGCACGCTGCAATGAACGTTTGCTTACCGATATTCACACTGACTCCCGATGCGTCGAATATGACACAACCTCCTTGCTTGAAAACAGCATATATCGTTTTTTTCCGGCAATCTCACGAGCCAGTCCCCAAGGAGCCTGCATCTCATGATTCTCCTCCTCATCGCCGATGCCCGCAGCATCCACACCCAACGCTGGGCGGAATACTTTGCACAGAAAGGATACGATGTTCATCTCATTACGTATGACCCCATGAACTGTGTAATCAACGGTGTGACTGAACATGTCCTTGTATCGAGATGGAACAACCTGTACCTCTCCTTTATTCCGCGCCACCGTGAGATAAAACGGCTCGTAAAACAGATCAAACCCGATCTCATTCACGCCCATTTTATCGCAAAATACGGATTCCACCTGCCGGATCTTAAATTCCACCCGGCAATTGTCTCAGCATGGGGAGACGATGTGTTGATCCTGCCCAAAAAAAGCCGGCTAATCCGGTATTACACAAAAAAAGTGCTCAATTCGGTAGACCTGATTTATGCTGTTTCACAGGATATCCGCACCCACATGATCACGGATCTGGACATCTCCGCTGACACGATTCGCTATCTTCCGTTCGGCATCGATACCGATCTCTTCTCCCCATCACCGGAAAAAAATGCCACAGACAAAAACATGATTCGGATCTTCTCGAACCGGGGATTTTTTCCGGTCTACGATTCCGAAACGCTCGTCGCGGGTTTTACGCTCGCGTACAAAAAAGATCCCCGGCTTCGCCTCACCCTTAAAGGTGAAGGTCCTGATGAACAGAAGATCCGGCACCTTGTCAGCACGCTCGGCATTGCGGATGTTGTCACATTCACGCCAAAGACCCCGTATGCCGAAGTCCCGCAGGACTACCGGACAGCAGATATCTTTGTCACCACGTCACGATCCGATGGAACGCCCGTCTCCATCCTCGAAGCGATGGCAAGCGGACTCCCCTGCATTGCAACGAGTGTCGGGGGAATTCCTGAATGGATCGAAGATTCAAAAACCGGACTTCTCATTTCACCCGGCGCCCCGGAACAACTTGCGGAAAAGATCCTGCTTCTGGCACAACGCCCGGAATATGGTGCCGCGTTGGGACATGCGGCGCGGGAAAAGATCCTCATGAGCGGTCGATGGAACACCCTGATGGCACAGGCAGAAAAAGATTATCAGGCGCTCATCAAAACATATAGACAGGACGAACCATGAAATGGCAGGATAAACAGGTACTGGTCACCGGCGCCGGGGGATTTATCGGCAGCCACCTTGTCGATGCATTGCATAACGAAGGTGCCGATGTGACCGCCTTTGTGCATTATAACGCGAGAAACGACTGGGGCATGCTCGAAGGAAGGTACAACGACACAACCCCGAACCTTTCGGTCATCGCCGGGGATGTGACTGACGCCCTGTTTGTAAAAAAAGCCGTCAGCGAAAAAGAGTACGTCTTCCATCTCGCCGCGCTCATCGGAATCCCCTACTCCTACGTCGCACCGGAATCCTATATCAACACAAATGTCAAGGGCACACTCAATGTCATGCAGGCGTGCCTCGATGCCGGTGTAAAGCGCGTCGTCCATACTTCCACAAGCGAAGTCTACGGCACCGCACAATACACCCCAATCGATGAGAAACACCCGCTCCAGGGTCAGTCCCCGTACTCGGCAAGTAAAATAGGCGGGGACAAGATTGCAGAATCCTTCTATTGTTCGTTCGGGCTTCCGGTCACGACTATCCGCCCGTTCAACACGTTCGGTCCACGGCAGTCCACCCGCGCCGTCATCCCTACCATCATCACGCAGGCGCTCACCTCTGATACAATCAAACTCGGGTCCCTGACACCGGTGCGGGATCTTACCTATGTCGCAGACACTGTTCAGGGATTCATCAGGTTTGCCGAAAGCACAAAGACCGTCGGGAAAACCGTCAACACCGGTTCCGGGCGGGGCGTCACCATCGGGGAACTCGCAGAGATCATCCTCCGGCGCGTGAACCCGAACGCCCGCATTGTCTGTGATGAGGCACGCGTCCGCCCGGAGAAGAGCGAGGTGATGCAATTGCTCTGCGACAACAGATCCGCAAAAGAACTTGCCGGGTGGGAACCACGGGTCTCACTTGAGGAGGGACTCGCCCTCACGATCGACTGGATGAAAGAGCATCTCGCGGCATACAAAGCCGGCGTCTACACGGTGTAGGAGGACACGATGCAGGCAATTATTCTCGCCGGGGGAAAAGGGCGCCGACTTATGCCCTATACCACCGTTCTCCCAAAACCGCTGATGCCCATTGGGGATTACCCAATCATCGAAGTGATCCTACGGCAGCTCAAACGATGTGGATATACCAGGATCTCAATCTGCACGGGATATCTCCACGAGTTAATCCATGCGTACCTGGACAGCAACAAAACGCTCGGGCTCAACCTCACCTATACCCATGAAGAGACTCCTCTTGGTACCATTGGTCCGCTCAGGCTTATCGATAACCTCGATGACACGTTTCTGGTCATGAACGGCGATATCTTAACCGATCTCGACTTCCGGAAACTGATCGAATTCCACAAAAAATGTGGGGCGGTTGCAACTGTCGCCACCTACCAACGGGATGTCAATATCGATTTTGGGGTTCTGGAGCACGACAAAGAGCAGAAGATCACCGCGTTCCGGGAGAAACCCACGTTCCATTTCGATGTGAGTATGGGCATCTATGTCTTCTCGAAAAAGATCCTCGCATATGTCCCCACTGACGCTCCCTTCGGGTTTGACCAGTTGATGTATGCACTCACCGAACGAAACGAGGCGGTCTTCAGCTATTCCCATACCGGCTATTGGCTGGATATCGGCAGACCCGATGATTACGCGCGGTCAATTGAAGAGTTCGAACGCTACAAGGATCGTTTCCTCCCATGAAGGTGCTCATCACCGGGGCTTCCGGGTTCACCGGTCATCAGCAGATCCATCTCCTGTCCCACGAGAAGGATATCCGGATCTTCGGGATTGCGCGGAACCCGGAACCCGGGGCTCATGAAGGAACCGGGGTCTCATGGGTGCAGGGGGATATTCTTGATAAGGATGCAATTGCACAAGCGCTCTCTCACTCCAGACCTGATGCGATCATCCACCTTGCGGGTGCAAACCACGGGTCGCTCGCGAACCTCCTCACGACAAATGTTGTCGGCACAAAAAATGTGCTTGATGCCGCGCTCGCGGTGAACCCGAAGTGCCGCATTCTCGTTGTCAGTTCATCCGCGATCTATGGATATGCCGGTGAGACAGCGATCACCGAGGAACAGCCATTACGACCGGTCACAGATTATGGCATCAGTAAAGCCGCGCAGGATCATCTGTGCCGGATGTATTCCCAAACCCGTGGTTGCCAGGTTGCGGTTGCACGCCCATTCAACCTGATTGGACCTGCCCAACCCGCTTCCTTTGTATGCGGGAAAATTGTCCAACAGGTGATCGAGATCGAACAGGGCGTGCGCTCAAACCTGGATCTGCTGGAGATCCAATCCTGTCGGGATTTTATCGATGTGCGGGATGTTGTGCGCGCCTACCGGGCGATCGTCTCGCATGACAATTTCGAGAAAGAATGCGTGGGAAAGGCATTCAACTGCGGTTCGGGAAATGCATATCCCATCTCGCTCGTCATCGAGCACTTGAAGGAAATTACCGGTAAAGAATTGCCCGTCCGTCTGCCGGCTTCAGCCCCTGCGATATCCGTCCCATCGCAGAAAAGTGACAATACCCGGATACACCGGATCACCGGCTGGAAACCAGACATCCCTTTAAAGGAGTCATTGACCGATATGCTGGATGCTGCAAGAAAAAGAGGCTAACCTGAAACATAGCTAAATCCCTCTGGGTGGTCTCTCATCACATGTCTTTTTGTTTCTGGAATGAAGGGGGAATCAGTTCTTCCCGAATGAGGTTTTCGAACACTTCCTAAAAAAAATTGTTCCGGTGTCACCCCGTGTGATACATCCCCGGAGGAATCGTGTGCATCAGGATTTTCAAACGAATGGCGATGCCAGGTGCCGCCAACCGAGTCCCGTCCATATAGCCTCCGGGACCATCCGATCAGGACAAAATTTGTGGTTTTTTAAGGTCTGGTTGTAATAGCACTGGACTGTAATTGAATCGCTGATGGCAAGTTTAGGTTTATAGCGTTTTTCGTTTTCGCGACAATATCCGTCTTCAACGCATATTTCTGTGCAGCCGCATCAATCTCTGCGATAAAATCCTCCAGACTCATACGTATTTCTCTAATTTTTTAAGGTCTGCTGTAACGGATACAATACCATCTGTGGCAAGTTCCCAGTCACAGTAGTCTTCTTCTATCTGGAATGAATGGTGGCTTTTTTCGACCATCTTCTGTTTTTTTAAAGTCGGAAAAGGACATCCCATATTGGCTGCACATTTTTTTATCAATGAGGCGATATTCAGCCAACCGCCTTTTGAGTTCGGATAGGATGAATTTTTTCATCACATCATCCGGTTTTGAGGTAAACAGTGTCGCATATGCCTCGCGAAATTCTACCGGTAATGTCTCGAGCATGGTCTTTTCCCTCACCATAGAATAACTGTCATTGTAAATATTTCATATGCGTCTATCAGTTCCGCGTGAAAAAAAGTTAAACCGGTTCGGTTTTGATCATACTCATGTGAATTATATGACCCCCATCTCAGAAAGCCTCTCCGGCAAATACTTTTTCGTCACAAAGTCTAATCCCCGCGCGGCAAACTCCTGCTGTTCAGACTTCAGCCCCATCTCGATCTGCAAACTGATCTGCTTCTTCCAGTAATCCGAAGCGAACCGGGGATCCGAGAGTTCCGCATGAAGTGCCTCCACATCCTTATCAGACAATGTATCGGACGGCAGGTTGTAGTCCCGTATATCGCTGGGCTGCAACCCGATAAACTGCGCACGGGGCGTCACGAGCAGCTCCGACATGTGCGCGCTCTTGATCGCACCGTATGCCACCGATGCGTAAATGCGGTACGACCAGGGGTCGCCATCAGTGAACACAAGGATCGGGAGTTCCCAGGTCGAACTGATCCGGTTTAACATCCTCCGGGTCGACCGCGCCGGGTCTCTTCCCGGATCTGCATCGGACCATAAATGGACGCGCCATTTTCTTCGGGACTGTACAACTGCTGTGATTGTAGAATATATTTAATTGAAGGGGTTACAAATAGCATGAATAAGGTGAAATAATGAAAACAATTAATTATACTGCAAAAGTTTTGCCTGATGGACATGTATCA
>Ga0247842_10001522_pt1 | contig 38485 bp, 52 predicted proteins | sample LaCruzMarch2015__3_FD_192411 | JGI IMG/M metagenome (GOLD analysis project Ga0247842, IMG submission 192411) | Freshwater microbial communities from meromictic Lake La Cruz, Castile-La Mancha, Spain - LaCruzMarch2015_19m | ecosystem: Environmental > Aquatic > Freshwater > Lake | place: Spain...
AAGGTTTTTTATCCTTTTTCTCTCTCGAGAACTTATTCTACAAGCCATTTTAAACCATTTGTTAGTAAGTAAAGTTCCTAATTATATTCTACTTACGTAATGGTGCAATAGTTATGATAATTTTTCTTAAAAAAATGTTCACCTAAGCGAACTTTTTTTGTTTTTCAAAAGACAATAGGATTATTAAGAAATATTTTTTTGGAGCACATGTTTTACGCTAGCCGCCAATCATGCACGAAATCGAAGATATTTTTCAGGATCTCAATTATATACAACATCACCTATAGGCGTGCCTGTAATTTTTCATGATTCAATATCTGCAAATATACTATTCATAGACTCTTTGATAGTATCTTTTATATTAGATGAATTAACTTGTTTTTCGATAATAACAGGGGGTTGTTTATCTTTTTTGGGAGGTTGATAATTAGGATCATCCAATACTTCAATCTGATCTTCAGGTTTAAGCAGAATCCTAGTATGAATTTTAGAGTTTCAAACACGTTCTATATTGTCTACTTTAAATCAAAAAAGATCCATCAGTTCTCAAATAGTCTCAATTTGTGAATCTGTCAGATGTATATATATACCACTTTTATCCTTTACAGAAAAAGCTACATCAGATTGCCGTTCTTGATTTCATTTTTTGTATTCACCTGGTTGGATGATCATTTTAAAATCATCATTTTCCAAGATGAAAGGATTATAAGAAGTTCGCACCATGAAATCATAAATAATAAGTAAATTTTATAGTCCAGATCATTCCATAATCTGCAATATCAATCCAAAGATTCCCATAGCGATGACAACAACTATTCAACCTACAAAGATAAGCATCACCGGTTCGATAATCTTGGATGAACGAGAGATAATGGTATTGAGATCTTCTTCATACATTTTGAGGACATTATCCAAAGAATTGGAGAGATTTGCCGTTTCTTCACCGACCTTGATCATCACGGAAACATCAGAAGGAATCAGATCTGTTTCATATTGTAAGGTAGCATAAATAGTTTCTCATTTTCCCAATCATGTAATGATACGTTCAAGCATAGTAGTATATGCAGCGATACCGAGAATATCTCTGAGGAGGGTAAAAGTTTGAATATAATTCATACCAGCATTCATCATAAGTTTGGTATATCTACAAAATTTTACAATATAGAAATATTTAGTCATCTTACCCACAAGTGGAATATTTAGTAAAACACTAAATCGAGTTTTTTTACCCGTTTCGGTAGAAAAAAATATCCCACCTATCAGTCCAAGTCCTGCAACAATACCAAGCATAACTTTCCATTGTGTTTGGAAAAAAATGGAGATATCTCGTAACGCTTGAGTAATCCATGGCAATTCAAGATTATTGAAACTTGCAGCGATAGAAAAGATATTGGGCAAAACAAGAAGAAACAGCCCTAGAACTGCTACAATAGCGACAATAATAAGTATCACTGGATAAATCAATGCACCGATATATTTATTTTTCATATCTTTGACGTACACATATTCTGTGGCTAATGATTGTAAAATCATAGGTAGATTTCAGGACATTTCACCGGCTTTGACGATAGTATAATCACCCTGATCGAAATAATCAGGTAATCTATTCAACGCATATGAAAAGCTTTTTCCCTTACGGAGAAATTCTAAAATACTTCTTGATATCTCTTTGAGTGCGTAGTTATCAGAGCTTTGACCTATAATATTCATTGCTTCCACAAGAGAAACTCAACCACTTAATAAATAGGCAACTTCTTTGAAAAACAAAATCTTATCCTTAGCTCAGAAATTTCCTCTGTCTATGGATTGTAAAGTAGATACGATCATATCATCGATCGGACCAGGATTGTACTGTTCTTCTACGTTTTTTTCTTCAGTCATACACAGAGAGATGAAATAAAGGATTTTCTATTATTCACGTCGTAATTGGTAATTTGGACTTCGTCCGTAATGAATCGTAATGTGTCACAATGAATTACACGAAGTACATTACAGCGAGCTAAGCGAGCAAATTACGCAAAGCTCATTACATTTTCTAGTCAGTATAGTAGTAAGCATTCAAATCTATATCCACTTGCTGTTGAGTAGTATAGTTGGCGATATCATAATTGACTTTATCTATCTTGTAAAGAACACGATATTCTGGATCAGCGAGCACTCTTTTTTCTACATTGTCGATGAAAGAGAGCAAAGCGTCTTTGGTATCAAACGTAATGTTGAGTTTGAGCGGAACGTAGAATAAATTTCAGAAGAATTCTTTTGGTTCTCCGATAGCAATCTTATTGATCAAACCGTTTTTTGTTTTGGTTGCAGGATCTCTAAGTAAGTATTCATTGATATTTGCTATCAATATTTTTTCATTGACGAACATTTTGGGATCAGTCAGATTATTGAGCTGGATATAGGATCTCGCAAATGAAAAGTTGGTTCTCAACGCTGGATCTATCTCACTACAATTTGTTCTCGTATTGAGACATGAAATAATATTTGCTTGTTGATCTTCAATTTTTTGAATCAACTTTTGATCAGCTACGGACTGTAGCTTTTTTGTTTCAAACGTTGAAATTTTAAAATCAATATCACTCACTTCCGTCTTGGTACTTTGGTAATCATCCCACGCGGACAAAAGAATATTGTTGCCAAAAATTACAAGTACAAGTAAAAGTACAATGAAATAAATTCTATATCTGATACTCACAACTCTCGAAGTGGTAATCAATACCTGAGAATCTTCCGCAAATACATCGATGTGAGCGGATTTTTTCTGTTGCTGTTCACCGAGCAAACGGTCGATGATCTGATTATTTTGTTGTGCTGCCTGTTCCTGCATCGTTGATAACGTTAGCTTCTAAAACGAATTCATAATAATTATTATCACCTACTCTATCGTAGGTCTGGATACGGATATCTTTGACAAAATCCAAACTAGAGAATCTATCAATCAATGATTTGACGCCCTTAGATGCATTGGAATAATACAAGAGCAACAAGTTGGAAACCTGCCCTTTGAGGGTAATTTTATCCATGCTAACATTAAAATCAGAAAGGATAATAGTATCTGTTGTACTCGTATCGACTTTTTTGAGATCTTCCAGCATAGCAATCACTTTGGTGATATGATCTGACCACGGCATAGTAATTTGTTTCTCTTCGAGAATCTTAACGGCTTGCAATTTACTATATCCAGTAAGCAATGTATACGCATCCAACTCTTTCGTCTGGGTTTCAAGCGTTACACGTTTATCGGTTATGTTTTGATTCATCAGAAACATATCGACCTTGAGATAGCCGAAAGCAGCTAATGATAAGCCAAAAATCACCAACAATACTTGAAAATATATTTTCCATCTAGAATGAAATCTACTGACTGCCATCACGGATTGACTAAAAAACTAAAAGATAACTACATACCATTGATTTGACTACATTTGACGTAGTAATTCGCCCTTCGGGCGTAATGAATTGTAATTAGTAATGAATATTACGCGAAGCAAATTACGCGACCAACGGGAGCTAATTACGCAAAGCATATTACATCTTATTATATCCCACATCAATCCGTTTATCAAATAAAAGAGTAATTCAGTCTTTTCTCCACTTCCAAAAACAAATAAACAAGAAAATATAGTTGACATTTTATAGAAAATAAGTATATATAGATAAATATAAAAACAAAAAGTTATGAAAAATTCAGAAAAATTGACTATTCAGGGTTATATAAACACACAATCAAGCCAAGGTAATATGTACTTTATTGGAGGAACCATAATATTACTTATAGGTATAATATTATCTATAGGTACAACCTTACAAAGTATATTATTATCTGTTGTGACAATACTATTAGGTATAATATACATGATTTTGGGTGTTATATACTGCGCACAGATGTATAAAAGGACAAAAAAACTTGAAAAAATTGAAAAAGAAATTGAGTACGAACAAGCCATTGAGAAACTTGATCTGCTCCCAAAAAATGGATTTCTACCTTGGACATAAAAAAAATTCACATCTCTAGGGTATTCCGAAAGAACTCAACCTCCGCGTTTGGCAGAGGTTTTTTTAATTGAGACGCAATAAAAAGCTGAAATGAAATGAAGTTTTTTATAACGTCGAAATTATATATTTTGTTTCAAAAATATATTAGTTTTTTAGTTACCTCACCCCCTACCCCTTTATCCACGAAGGTGAGCTCTCCACTCCGTAGAGAGGGGAAAAATTACTGCTCCCTCTCTCCGGTAATTACCGGAGGGAAAGGTTGGGGTGGGGTAAATTACCTTATTCCAAAAACAAATAAATAAGAAAATATAGTTGACATATAACAGTAAATAAGTATACATATATAAATATAAAAAATAAAAAACATGAAAAAGGTATTTTTTTTAGCAACCATATTGGTTGTAGTAATTGCTTTTACAAGCTGCGGAAAAGCCAAAAAAGGTAAACTCATAAGCGAATGCTGTGAACTTACACAGGAACAACTTCAAGAACAAAAGTTCTTATGGGAAGGCCAGGTATTCGCAAATGTAGTATTGGAAAATGGAGACACTGTCCATGCTGCAATAGCAGAAACAATTCTTGAAGAAAAATTAGCCAAAAACGATCTCAATGTAGAGGTAATAGTTGACGGCAAAAACAATGATTTTTACTTTATTGAAGAATAATATCACTCGATAAAGCGAATAGTCCCGAGGGTTTCCGAGGGATTTTTTTAAATTCAGAAAAAATATAGTTGACATTTTGTATGAAATAAGTATAAAAAATCTGTATTTATATCTAAAAATAGATAGAATGTCCTTATGATTACATATGAGTTTAAAACAAACAATAAAACAATCACAATGTATTAAGCTCATTCAGTCACAGATGTTCCATGCCTCCATAAAAGAACTCAGGGGAAATTTTTATCCATCAGAAAATACTAGTGCAGTCATCAAAACATTGATACAGAAATTTCTATGAAATATACAAGATAAAAAACTGAAAGATGTCCTAACAGAGATATTTGCTATGGAGGGAATCCAAGAGATGATGAGCGAACAAGCCGTGCTTTTGTCGATACCAAAAAAAGAAAATCTGGATAATTTTGTTTATGGATATCTTTTTGAAAATATGTTAGCACTGCAAAACGATACAACAAATAGTGAGACAATTGCTCAAGAAAAACTATTTGAAAAGGGACATAAATGAGATTTTATAAAAGCATTTAAAGATAGGGAAGCATTGGTACATGAAATAGAAGTAACAAAAAGTATGGTACGTATAGGTGGAGAATCTACCGTCAGAGAGTTTAAAGTAAAAAGCAAAATATTAGAAACCGTTGATATTTTGAAAGAATTTGCAGAAAATATAGTACAAGCAATGCAATTTTTATTAACAACAAAAATCTCTCAAAAAGAGAATAAAGAGGGAGATACAGAAACTAACGTTTTAAATTTTTTACGTGAAAAAGTTATTTTGGAGGAGATAAGCGATTTTTCTTCAGAAAGATTATTAAAAAGATTTTTATATAGATTGCCTGCATTCCAGAAAAAAAACGAAGATGCAAATTGTAGAGATCTTGAATATAGAACAATGGACATCATAGGAGAATTTATGCTTATAAGCTTAGGGATAATCAGTTCAGAAATGTTTAAAACAAATAAATTTTCCATCGATCCAGAAAAAATAGATGATTTGATACGCAATACAAATAATACAAGAGATGAGTTAGCAAGCCTATTTAGTCATTACAATCTGAGGGGCATACAAGGAGAGCCTATTTTTTATACAAGATGGTTTACTCAAAATCAGATACCTAGCCAAGAAACAGATACATTAGTAAAAGACTTTATAAAAAAGCTGAAAGATCATCGTGAAAAGATTTTTGAGAACTTCTGATACGATGAGTTTGAAAATAACATCATCAAAATAAAAAGAGATAAGAGTGCAGATGATGAAGAAAAATGCGATGGTATCGTTGACGAACTCAACAAAAGATTGAGCGATGAAAACTTCATGAAAACTATGACACAGATATTAGTAGAATACAGATATAAAGAAACATATACGCTCATTAATCCAAAAAAATAAATTTCTTATTGTTTCGAAAAAAACCTTCCTCTGCGTTTCCCGTAGGATTTTTTTAATTTTTTTTTAACAAATCCCTACCCCAAAGGGTCCCCTTCCCTTTATCAAGGGACACCGTCTTTTTTTACAAAAAGCCCCCTTGATAAAGGGGGAAACGAAGGGGGATTTGTTTATGGTTACCAAATATCCTACACTCCCACTATCTCCACTTCCGCACCATATAAATTCTTCATCTCCTCTATTACCTCCCCTACTTTATATCTAGGATCCTGCTGCGAAGCATAATATCGCTTATGCGGATCAATAAAAATTATTTTTTTTAGATTATGAAAATCCTGAAATATTTCTGCATACGTACAAATAATAACTGACTTTAATCACTTTTTGATCTCCCATCGATGTACATCTTTCTGCTTCTCTGTATTACTCGACAACAACGTAACTATATTACCATCATTTCAACACCTGCCTGCCGGTAGGCAAGGTTTCAAAAATTCCTCATTTCAACATTGATTAAACATAGTCCACAAGTCCGGAAACACAATTAACGTCTGCCCTTCTTGTGCTAATGAGAATTGTTTTAAAACATTTCAATCTTTCAATGTTTCAATCTTTCAATGTTTCAATTTACTCTCACGTTCCAAAAGTTTTTCAATATTCGCAGCAAAAAAAAGTCTAATCACGGATTTATAGGTCGTATAATGATGTTCCACCATCCAATGAAGCAGTTTCAATGCAGGAAAAGATAAGAATTCTTTGTACACAAGCTCAGCTTGGGTCGTAGTCAAATGTTGATATTGTTCAGAAAATGATAAAGTTTCTCCAATCGCCAAAAAATATTGATTACCAAAAATCAAGAGATCGCCTGACTTAATTTTCTTCTTTCCCGTTGTTTCAGCAAGCAGACATACTTTATCTACTCCGAAAAAACGATCGAAACTGTAGAGATACACAACAAAACCAATTAACAATTAAAAATTAACAATTAATAATTATTCTATGTAAAAATAGTATATATTCAACAGAAGCTAGAGAGTTATTTTCCTCATCCCCACCTTCTCCTTCAGAGAAGGAGCGGTAGCTTTACCCCTCTCAGAAGGAGAGGGGAAGGGGTGAGGAAAAAAAACTTGCTTTTTATAACAAAATATATATAATATTATTATAAGTAAAAAAACAGTTTCAACTGTATTTCCCTTGAAACTTTATTCCCTTCCCAAACAAAATGTTAAAACACGCAGAAAAACTAGGGCAAATGCTTGCCTGAGTAGGATGAAAAAAAACAAAAGTCACACAAGTCGCACAGGTATCATCAACACCTATCACCATCACTACACCTATCGACCATTCAAAAAGTTATGTTTTTTTTCACATCAAACCATTTAAAGACAACGATCGCGGCGTCAATCATCGAGATACCGTGAGCAAAAATATCATCAGTCTCAAAAAGAAGAAAATAATTTTCATGATTAGTGGAAATGCTTCTGATATTAAATTATATGTAGGAGTACCCAAAGATTTCAAAAACTATTTTGAAAATACATTTTACGCGAGCTATCCTACCTCAGATCTTATAGAACTCCAAGACGCAATAGCTATTCCACAAACTAGGGATTGGCTTCTTTTTTCCAAAGAAGGAAAACTGCTTACTAAGGACGAATTCACAAGATGAGGAACATACATGGATCCTATGAACGGAATTTTTTCTTTGTACAATCTCGTAGATATAAATTCAAAACTCGATATCTATTTCACGTATACATTTAAACTCAAAAAGAATTTTTTCCAATATATGAATGCAATTTTCAAACGAATACGGGAGCCAAAAAAGAAAAATGAAGATGGCACACCGGTAGAGAAAACCGTTGAAATAAAGCCAGAAATATTTGGATCTTTTAGTTATAAAATCACTACAAGAGATCATTATCTCAGAGAAAATATTAAAAAAAATCTCATTGCAGCATTTGCACCGTTCGTTTCCAATGGAAAAATAAAAATTAAATCATCTGAAAAATTTCACGGTATGACTCATTCTCAAGCGGGAAATTTCTTTCACCTTCCGACATTAGAAAACTTTAATAAAGGACTCGAATATACACTCTACAGAAAACTTCCATATCCAACAAACCTTCCTACAACAAACAACACGAGTAAAAAAGATCTTACGGTTATAGGAAACACCGATTATAGAGGAGATAAAATTTTATTTGGAATCAAAGAAGAAGATAAATTTAGACATATGTATATCGTAGGTAAGACAGGTACGGGAAAATCAACATTTATGGAAAACCTACTCAAAAGCGATATGGCAGCGGGAAACGGATTGGCATTACTCGATCCGCACGGAGAATTTGTAGATAACATTCTAGAACATATTCCAACAAATAGAATCAATGATGTCATTTTATTTGATGTGGGAGATACTGATTATCCTATAGGATTTAACCTCCTTCAATGAGGGACAGAGGAAGAAAAAAATCTGATTGCATCAGGAGTTGTCTCTACATTCAAAAAACTTTTTGGTGATAGTCGATGACCAAGATTGGAATACATCCTCAGAAATGTGGCACTTTCATTGGTAGATTATCCCAATGCAACACTCATGCATATTTTGAGAATGTTGACGGACAAAAGCTTCCGTGAAGAAGTAGTTTCTCATGTAAAAGATGCTGTCGTATCCAAATTTTGGACAAACGAATTTGCCAAACGAAATGACAAACAAAGAGAAGAAGCGGTAGGACCGATTACTAATAAAGTCGGACAATTTCTTTCATCGAAATTGGTCAGAAATATTTTTGGACAGCCAAGAACAAAACTCAATCTAAGAAAAGCGATGGATGAAGGAAAAATTATCCTCGTAAATTTGAGTAAAGGAAAAATCGGAGAAGATAATGCGAATATGATTGGATCATTGTTGGTAACTAAATTCCAAATTGATGCCATGTCGAGAGCAGATATCGCAGCTCATCTCAGAAGACCATTCTATCTCTATATTGATGAGTTCCAAAATTTTGCATCAGAATCGTTCGTAACTATTCTTTCAGAAGCGAGAAAATATAAATTAGCACTTATTATAGCAAATCAATATATCTCTCAGATTATGCCAGAAATCAAAGATGCAATCTTTGGTAACGTAGGAACGACTATAGCATTTACGTTAGGAAAAGACGATGCCGATCTTATTGCAGGACAGTTTAAAAGCATGATAGGAACCAACGATCTTATTTCATTACCAAAATTTACGGCATATACCAGACTCATGATAGATGGTATTTCATCTGATCCTTTTTCAATGAAAACACTTCCTCCGACGAAATTGGGAGAATGATCACTCGAACTCATCGATAAAGTAAGAAAACAATCAAGACAAAGATACGCTATGGAAAGAAACCAACTCGAAAAATTAATGGCTGCATGGTCAAACAAGACATTCTCCTTACAAGAGAAAATAATGGAAAAAGCAAGATTGGAATCATTGGGCATCACAGAAGAAGAAGTAGAAAACCTCCATGATTTGTTTGTAGAACAACACACAGCATACTTTACAGAATTTGCTATCGATGGAGTAGAACCAGATGCAATCATCTTCGATACAGAATACTATGCACACAAAGCGATATGGTATACTAAACCTAAAGGACTTGATGATCAAGCAACAATAAAATATCAAACAGGTGGAAAAGTAACATTTGAAGGAGACAAAGATATACCAATTCATGTAGATATTTATCAACATCAAACTATCCAAATAGAAAATAACGGATCATTGATGATATGGATAGGGAACAAAGATAACGCAATCCAACAGCTCGAAGTTATCTATCAACAAGCAGGAGTAAAAAATCAAAGTTACCTGAAATTTTGTCCAAACATTGCAAAATTGGAAAAAAAACTCGCCCCTGATAAGGAGAAATGAGTACCTGAATCAAAACCACAAGCAACAACGACACAAGTAACAACACAAACAACGACAGCAACGAAAACATGAACAAATACAAGTAGTTCTGCACCAGTACATCATGAATCCACACCAACTGGATGAACCTTCACCATCAAAGATATTAAGCTATGACAAGAGTATGATGGATATATAAAATTAAGTTATAATTATGGAATGTTTGTCACCGTAAAAGGTGTAGAATGATTATTGCATAAAAACTTTATCGTCGCTCCTGAGTGAGTAGAACGAAAAAAATATTATAACATCGGCGACAAGATCAAAGTCAAAGCACAAGAATTCAAAGACGTAAACGGAGAGCAGAAAGTAGTTTGGAGTCAAAAGTAAATTTATATCTTATCCAAGGTATTTATGAAAAACACCATAGAAAAAAAATTAGCACAAGATACAAAAAAACTTGCAGAAGATGCAAAGCAAGAGACAAAAAATGATTCTAGATTTGATATAAATGACAACATGGGAATAAATGCTATTCCTGATATAGTAGATGATTTTTTGATTAACACCGATACGTATGAACTATGAGATAAATTTGATATATTGCCACTTACCCAAGAAACCATAGAAGAAAGAACAGAAAGCAAATTAGCAGAAACACTAGGTAGTAATACTATAGATTTTGGACCAAAAGCATGAGTACTCAAAAATATACAATTAGGTAAAACTATCTTACATTTCAGAAGGAAACGTGAAGACTATAAAATAAGAGTCACAGACATAGATATCGAATACAAACCAGAATACATACTCTTCACAGGGAAATGAGTAAACAACAAAATAGTTAAAGAATATCCAGCAAAAATAGCTCGAAACTTTAAAGAATGAACATGATATTTTCTGTAAATAATTTATCACATAATAATGTAAAATTATATGAATACACTACTCTGCAATGTAGGAGAATACGGCGTTATTGTTAAAATAAGACGCCGACAATCCCATAAAGGATTGTAACGTCGTTTTTATCCAGCGAAGCTGAATAGGAATTGTTTTGAAATTCCTATGTGAAAATCAACAAGAAGAATTTTTGATAGTGAAACTTGCTGCAAGCGATGATTTTCCTGAAGAAAAATGGATGCTACCAGGCGGTAGATTGAATGAACATGAGGAACCCGAAAGTGGATTATAACGTGAAATAGAAGAAGAAACCGGACTGAAAATAGAAGGTATACAGCCAATTCACGTAGCCAAACGAGGTAAAAAATATTCAGTATTTTTTCTCTGCACGGTAATTGGGAAACAAGAAGTACATCTAAGTCATGAGCATATCGAAAGCAGATGGGTAAAATTTAGCGAAAACGAAACTATAAATCGACACAATAACAATAGTAAAATAGCCGTAGATAAAGCGAAAATGATTGTAATGAACAAAAGCAAACAATAATTGATAAGATTAATTAGAAATTTAAAAAATCCCCCGACAAGTCGGGGTGATTTTTTTAGTATATATATTTGAAAGACCGCTTACTAATAATTAGATATGAGTATCAAGACATAAGACATGAGACAATTTCTTGCTACTCGATACTTGATACTTGATACTATTTCTAAGCATATTCTTCTACCAAACTTACTTGCTCAAAGATCTGATCAATAGCTCATTGAATCTCCATAATAGGCATTTGGAATGTATTATTGAAGAAGCCATTGGAAAGTAAGAAGGTATGAAGTGTATCTGAAGTCTCCTGAAGCGAACCAATAATTTTTTCGATATCCTTGGTATCAGTAATGACTTTTTTATTCAATGCTTTTTTAAGATCTTCAAGATGAAGTTTGATCTTCTTAATATTATCTACAACAACATCTACGAAATCAGATTCTACTTTTTCAGCAGTTGCAACACTATATTGTGCTACAGCATCTCCATTGAGTTCCAAACATTTAGCAAGACCCTCTTCGATGTCTTTACATACTCATTCAATCTTTTGAATAAGATTGTGTACATTACGAACTGATTCTTGTGATAATTTTGCGTTAAAGTTGTTCATAGTGAATGATAAATTGATAAAATGTTAAATTGATAAAGTGAATATTTTGGCGTTTTTTCATTTCAACATTTCAACGCTTCCACAATTCAACAATATTATTATACCCCGAAGAGCAAGACAAATCAAAAAATAAGGTCAGAAAGAAATATTTTTATAAGTAAAAAAGAAAAATACCCAATTTGGTATTTACAATAGTAATTTTTTATATTTCATTGAAAACTAAGAGTTATCAAATGAGTAAATTTGTATATGCTAAAGCTATTTTTACAATTATGTCAACTCAGATAATTTGACAAGATTTTTTTTCTGAATATACTTAACATGTTCGAATACCACATTATTTCATTTTAACAGTTCAACAATTAGTCATTTTAACAGTTTAAAATCTTCATGCAAAAAACACTACAAATAGGCAAAACACAATGGATATCTATTCAGACACCTGACAAAGAAACTATTGATACACTCGCCAAGGAATATAATCTTCACGAAATGATCGTAGATGATATTTTAGGTATAAACGCACAATCAAAGATTGATACGAGCAGTAATCATTTTTTTATGGCACTCACTTTCACTAAATATCTACCAGGAGAATCTAGATATATATTCAATGAAATGGATGTTGTTATAGGAGAAAATTTTATTATCACAACCACATGATTAACGTCCGAAAGAATGAATATGGTATTTGATGAAATAAGTAAAGAAGCGAAGAAAATGAATAATTCTTATAAATCATCCCCATATTATATCCTTTATAGAATCATTGATAGTTTTTATGATAAAACCATAAAATCACTCACAATTTCTTCACAAAAGCTCTTGGATATTCAAATAAATATAGCTGATAAATGAGAAGATGTAATAGATGAATTGATTAGCGAAGATATCAACAAAATATTTATCAAACATAATTTTCTTTCACAGGAAGAAATCATCGACGAACTCATAGAACACGTAAACAAACTTCACGAAAAACATTTGACGACATATTTCAATGACCTTAAATCAAAACTCGCAAAAATCGTCAGAACGATAAATGTGCTTACAGAAAAAAATGATTCACTCATGGGAGCATACAACACATTCTTGGGCATCAGAAGTAATAAAAGTGTGACAAGATTAACGTTCATCAACTCTATTTTCATGCCATTGACGGTCATAGCTGGTATCGGAGGTATGTCCGAACGAAGTATGATGACCGGTCCAGAACACTGGAAAATAGCCTATCCCCTCTTTATCGTGTTATGTATAGTGATAGCATACATCACCTATCTCATTTTACGCAAATTTTTTCTGAAAAAATAATCTTGATAGCATAGGTAAAAAACATAAAATATACTCAAACAAAAAACAAAAATATGAAAAAAGCATTCATTATTACAATACTACTATTGCTAGTAATGGTAAGTTGTGACTACGATCCTGTACTAACAGCAGTAGAACAGACAAGACGAGCGAATGGATATTTGGGACTAGGAATTATTATGGGGTCTATAGCATTCATTACCATAGTATGCTTATGCCCACACAAGAAAAAAGTCAAACACTAATTCAAGCTCCGTAGATTTTACTACGGATTTTTTTGTAATGTTGTAATTTACCCCACTCCATCCCCTGCCTACCGCAGGCAGGCTCCCCATTACATGGAGAGGGCGCAGTTACTAGACCCCTCTCACACGAAGTGGAGAGGGGGTAGGGGGTGAGGTAACTAAAAAAAACGAAAAAATACAAAATTATAATTAATTTTTTTATTTGTAGGGGGACGGTCGCGCCTGCTCCGAAGAATTGCGGAGACCGTCCCTTACACTATTTTAGTTGCACACACATACGCACTCGTCCATGCCCACTGCAAATTATATCATCAGGTCTTCCCTGTAATATCTACCGATTCTCCGATGAAATATAATCAGGGAATTTTTTTGGATTGGAAAGATTGATCAAGTTCTTTCAATAAAATTCATCAGACAGACACTTTCGCCTCTTCTATCGGTCTCAACGCTTTGATACGAAAATCACGGATAGTATCTCCTTCTACGAGTTTAAATTTTTGAATAACTTTTTTGCTTGTTCATGAAAGATCAAAATCACACTGCAAAGAATATTTGGAAATATCATCATCAACATACAAGGTTGCATCGAATATTACCGGTCAGCTTACTCACCAATGAGTGAATAATAATGATCACTTCGCTGCATAAACGACTTCATTATTAAAATACAATATTACCTTAGATTGCACCGTATTTCAGGCTAATGACGAAAGATCTTCTTTTGTTTCGATACCACATAATGCCGCATGCGGTGAAGAAATAGTGAGTCATAAAGATTCAGCCATTTCATAGGCAAAGGGACTCGCACCTATCTGAGGATACGTCATTCATCATGTTGCGATGATTACTTTCTTAGCAACATATATTCCGGCAGAAGTAGTGACGACAAAATTATGGCTATCAGCAGTAGTAATAGTATAAACATCATGAGAAAGTAAAAATTCCGTATCATTTTTTTTGGATTCATCGATAAGAAAATCCACAAGTTGTTTAGCTTTTCAACTCTTAAGTAATACTCTACCATTCTCTTCTATTTTCGTTTCGATGTCATGATTATGCAAATACTGAATCATATCTTCAGGTCAGAAAGTATGAAACAATGAAGGAAGTGATTTCAATGATTGTCAGATATAATGCAATTCTGAATCCAGATTGATATTGGTCAGATTGCATCTTTCTCCTCAGGAAAGTAATAATTTAGAACCGAGGGTATCTGTTTTTTGTATAATACATTTTTTTAGTTCCTTTGGCAAAAATAACGAGCAAAACAGTCCCGAAGTACCTCAACCGATAATAATGATATCATACATACACAAATTGAAAATGTAAAATGGAAAATTGAGAATATATTATTTTCAATTATCAATTATCAATTGTTAATTATTTTAGAGTTTATAAGGTTTCAATACATCCAAATATCCTTGTAACACAAATACATTGTCAAAGAGACACGCAACGGTAAGTGGTCAAACACCCCCAGGAACTGGTGTATATGAAGCGACTTTATCTTTGATAGTTTCGATATTCACATCACCGACCGGTTTGCCATCGATATGTCCGTATCAGACATCTACGATAATCTGAGAATTATCATCACGAACAAATGTTTCATCGATTAAATGTACTTTCCCGGTAGATGAAATAATATAATCTGATTGTTTACTCATCATTTTGATCGCTTCGGGAGGCGTTTTTGAATTGCATGTATAAACGGTAGCTTCTCTCTTGATACATTCAAGAGCTAACGGCTTCCCAACGATATTACTTTGTCACAAAATAGCGACAGTCTTGCCACTGAAATTATCCAAATTATATTTTTCAAGAAGATACAAAACCGCTTTTGGTGTCGCAGGAACGAAATCGATAAGCCCCATTTCTGACAATCACACCACAACTCCACCAAGACCGTCAAGATCTTTTTGAGGCGTAATAGCAGCTAATAACTGTTCTTTATATGATTCAAATTGTTCAGGCAAAGGAAGTTGAATAATAATTCCAACGCATTCATCATCATGATTGAGATATCTTATAAGCTCCATGATTTTTCAAATACTATCATAACTCTGATTGATATAGATACCAACATCATCGAATTTACCGGCTTGATTCCTATCATATATAGCCTGCTGATTTTGTCCAAAAACAATTACTGGAAGCCCGATTGAATCACCATATGCTTTTTTATGTTTCACATACGTCGCAGATGAATAATCATCACCAAGATAGATAATAGCGACATAGACTTTTTTATCAGCAAAAAACTTAGCTCTTTTTGCGATAAGCTCCTCTTTGAGGGAAACAGATAATTCTTTTCATGAAAGTATCATAGGAAAATATAATTAATATAATAAAAAAAACTTCCCCAAGACTATAGTCAATCAGGAAGCTTTCTCAAGTAATAGTTACAATAAATTTCCAAACATTTCTTCACTATCCAACATCTCCCGACTAAACTCCTCTCTCCCAAAATGCCCATAAGCAGCGGTCTTTTGAAATATAGGTTTTCTCAGATCTAATTTCTCGATAATTCATTTTGGACTGAGGTCAAAATTATTTTTCACGGTATCGACTATTTTTTGTAATTCAACTTTCTGCGTACCAAAACAATCTACATAGACACTCACTGGCTGAACAACTCAAATAGCATATCAGAGCTGGATTTCACAACGATCACAAATTCATGATGCGACAATATTTTTTGCTAAATATCTCGCAATATATGCTCAGCTTCTATCGACTTTTGTAGGATCTTTACCACTAAATGCTCCTCATCCATGTTTACCAATTCCACCATAGGTATCGACAATAATTTTTCTCCCCGTCAATCCCGTATCGCCCGCAGGTCATCAGACATTGAATACTCCCGTAGGATTGATATGGAATTTCGTCTGATCATCAATCATCGTTCCCAATATCGGACGAATAACCCGTTGCATGATTCAGTCAGAAATTTCTTTTTGGGTAACCGTTAATGCATGCTGACTAGAAACAACAACCGTATCGACTCTAATCGGCTTCTGCTCTTCATATTCTACCGTCACTTGCGTTTTGCCATCAGGATAGAGAAACGGTAATGTTCCATTTTTTCTGACTTCAGCTAATTTTTTGGCTAATGCATGTGCTAAGTAAATAGGCAAGGGAAGATAGCTCTCAGTCTCATTACTTGCATATCCATACATAATTCACTGATCGCCAGCTCCACCTGTATCTACTCACTGCGCAATATCCGGCGACTGCGTATGGATAAAACTAATGACGGAACATGATTTACCATCAAAATACTTTTCATCGGCATCATACCCGATATCGACAATAGTTTTTCTCGCAACTGCTTCATAATCTACTACCGCTGTAGTGGTAATTTCTCAGCTAATAATAAGCGTTCACGTCGTGACCAAACATTCACACGCAACTCTTGATAAAGGATCTTGCACCAAACACGCATCCAAAATAGCATCAGAAATCTGATCACACATCTTATCAGGATGTCCTTCAGTAACGGATTCACAAGTAATGAAATGTTTCATTCTTTTATATAATTAAAGAATTAAAAGATTACGAATTACGAATTTCTAAGTTCATACCATTCCAGCGTCATTCCCAACTTGATTGGGAATCCAATTGGCTATATGGCAAGGTGGATTCCCTTTTTCAAGGGAATGACGTGAAAGAGTGAACATGGGAATGATGTGAAAGAGTAAACATAAGAATGATGTAATGAAGTGAGTGATGATAGAGAATGAGGTGATAAAGTAGAATTCTAAACTCTAAGTTCTAAGTTCTAAGCTCTAAGTTCTAAGTTCTAATTATAAAAAAGCCCTTTCATCACGAAAGAGTTATCAAAATCACCATCTAATTGTTTGATATATCTCTCCCATAATGGGTAGGAATTAGCACCGTTTCTTTTCAGATGGTTGCTGGAACGATTAATACATTCAACCGCCAAAAAAACAAATGCAAATGTAGTTTTTTTGGATGATTGAAGAATACCGATGACTTGAGAAACTGTAAGTATGAATAAAATGAAATAATTACAGATTTCGAAAGCAATCCGGTATGACGAGCCTATTCTCTATCGTTCACTCTGGATATTTTTGTATCAACAAGATAAACATAGTAATAGAAAATGCAAGTAATATTTTAGTAAATTACATAGAAGAATAATTATTAATTTTATAAAAAACTAAAGTACATTTTTTGCGCCATTATTAAATCAGCATGAAATGTAGGTCGAGCAATGAGGCCAAACGACGTGCTTGGCCGCTCTCCCAATGTGTTGAATATAATCAACATGATACTGCCCTAATGGCGCTTGATCTTTTTATCCAATATTTTTGCATCAAGGTAAAAATATTGGTCGTGGGGTTTGGGGCACGAAAAGCCCCAATAAAATAAAAAAACAAGCAGATATTGTTTTTACATCATGGAAACATATTAGATAACATTTTTACAATTTTGGTGAATAAATACACTATTTCAGAGCAAAATAAAAAGAGAAAATTGCATTTTCAGATATATTAGATATACTATATATACGATAAGTTTTGCACGAAAAAACTTTTAGTGAAATAAAAATACATGACAAATCTACTTATTATCATAGGTATAGCAGTATGACTACGACTGATCGGATCAATAACGATTAAAGCAGTTTTTTCTTCGATATATAAAAATCATAGGATATACCAAGCAAATAAATTGAGATATATGCAGATCAAGATACCAAAAAGCGTGACAACCAAGTGAGGCGATGAAGGAGGAGATACCATCAAAGATATGAAACAGAATATGCAAATCATGAATCAGATTTATAAAAATTTTTATTCGATAATAGATGATAAACGGAAAGATAGAAAATTCGGACATAATTATATCAGCATGGAAATGTTTATAGAAAAAGAAGTAATCAAAATAATTATGGGCGTACCCGAAGAACACGTAGAAACAATGGAAAAATTAGTATCATCATTTTTTATAGGTGCAGTAGTCGATCCCATCGATCAACCAAAATTATTAGAAGCAGGAAAATATATGGCAGGTGGTGAATTCGTCCTAACCAAAGACAATGCCTATCCTATCAAAAACTACGAAACATTTGAGGCTGATCCCATGGATAGTCTACTTTCCGCATATTCAAAAGTATTTACCGATGAAAAGATGTGCTTGCAAGTACTAATTTCACCGATGGATGAAAAAGTACTCAAAGACCTCAGAAAAGAATCCAAAAAAATAAAAGAAGGAAAAAATAAATGATTTATCGGAATGCTACTCAAAGACATTCGAAAAGGTATTACAAGTACAAACAGCGATGCTAAAGATGCACCAAAAGATGATGAGAAAAAAAGTGATCTTACCCAACAACAAACCGGCGATCTCGATAAAAAAACAGAAGATGAAATTTTCTCAATCAAAATAAGGGCTTTGGTCACTTCACCAGATCAGAATAGACCAGAAAAAATTATCGACGATCTTGCAAGATCATTCAGTCAATATAATTATATAGGACTCAATGCTTTCAAATTTAAAAAAGCAAAGGATATCCAACAATTTGCAAAAGATTTCATCAACAGAATATTTTATAACGATTATGGAAGAATCTCTAATATATTCAAACGAAACAAAAAAATGATTTTAGGAATCAAAGAACTCTCATCAATCATTCATATCCCTAACGCAAAGTTTAATAGAAATCCACGTATCAGTCGACAAAAATATAAGATTGTCCCTGCACCAGAAAATATGCCAACCGAAGGAATATTGCTTGGATACAACACTTATGCTGGTATCAAAAAAGAAGTCAGGATTATGACGAATAACGACGACAGAATGAGACATACCTATATTATTGGACAAACAGGTTCAGGAAAATCTACGCTTATGCTTACAGCATTATTGGAAGATATTAGATTAGGAAATGGATTTTGTGTTATAGATCCCCATGGAGATTTGGTTGAGTTTGTCATGAAGCATTATCCAAAGGAAAAAATAGATGATCTGATTCACTTTGATCTTGCAAATACAGAATATCCGATTGCCTTCAATCCATTGGATGGACCTGAAAACGACGATGAAAGAGATGTCGTCACCAACGATCTTGTAGAAATGTTTGTCTCTATGTATGGAGAAGAAATCTTCGGACCACGTATCCAGGATTACTTCCGTAATGCATGTTTCTTGCTTATGGAACAAGCAGAATGAGGAACGTTAATAGATATCATGAGACTTTTTACTGATGATGCATTTGCAGAATCTAAAATAAGGAATGTAAAAAATCCTATCATCGCTGCACGGTGGAACAAGACCTATAAAAAAATGGGAGATAGAGAAAAAGCCGAAATCATACCATTTTTGCAAGCAAAATTCTGACCATTCACGACCGGAACGTATATCAGAAATGTTATTGGACAACCACAATCTGCCTTCAATTTTTTCGACGCCATGAATGAAAAAAAAGTAATTCTGGTAAATCTTTCCAAAGGTCTTACCGGAGAGGAAAATAGTAAACTTGTAGGAAGAATGGTAGCAATGCAACTCAAGCTTTCAGCGCTCAAAAGAGCAAAACTCGACCCAAAAGATAGGACTCCATTTTTTCTCTATATCGATGAGTTCCAAAATTATGTATCTAAATCTATCGAAAGCATTTTGTCTGAAGCGAGAAAATACAAATTAGGACTAATAATAGCTCACCAATATATCGATCAGCTCAAACAAGAATGATTGTGAGGAAACCTTGATCTTTCCAAAACCATTTTTGGTAACGTAGGAAATTTTTTCATTCATAAAGTTGGTGCACCTGATGCGGAGTTTTTGGAAAAAGAATTTTGACCAGAATTTTCAGCAATAGATATGGTCAACGGAGATACCTTTAGAGCAGTATCAAAAATAGTAGTCAACAACCAACCAACGAGACCATTCAGTTTTCAAACAAGAGTACCATATGGTGATCCTATTGTAAATATTCCAGAAAAGGTAGAAATCATGAAGCAGATTTCTGCACTCAAACGATGAACAAAAAGAGAGTTAGTCGATAAGGAAATTTTCTTTAGAGTCGGAGTATAAAGTATTATTCTACTTTCTTTTTCAGATTTGATTTCAACGCACTCATAAAATTAAAATAATTTCTCCTATCAAATACATAATCCAAAGGACAAACATCAGGATTTTCCATCTGAACAAGATAATCTTTTCTGAAAGCTTGTATAGTAGCATACATAGCTGATCAATATTTTTCTTGAAATGCATTTTCCAAGTCTGTACTATACGAAGATAGGACATCAAGAGAGACATCAGATGATGGAGTATATATTTTATCATAGGATAACTTTTCCATATATCCTATTATATCAAGAACTGATCATTGCTTTTTGATGATATCAACAAAACTGGTATACGAATGATGAACAACCTTCTGCCTCATATCAGCCAAAGACATTTCTAATTCACGATAAGACTTTATTACATCGATATTATCTTGAAGCAATTGAACACTATCAGATGAATCATCTGAATAAGGATCAAGGATCATAATCAATTCTCTATGAACTGCTGTTTTGAGATAATCTATTTTTCTAATCATAAATTTATAATTGAACAAAGAAGTAGTGGTATTATAAAATTTATTATATTGATTGGGAGAAAACACACGATGAAGTTCTTGGGTATAGGAAGACAAAAAGTCTTGAGCATCTTTGAGAAGTGTTTCCGTTTGAGAAGTCAACGTAGAAAGATTTCTTTTCTTCATAATAAAAAATATAGAAATAAATTATGTTTTATATTTTTAAAAATATATCTTTTGGTCTCCCCGTCCTAGGATCTATATCTTTTGGATCAAGAGAGCAAATAGTATCTTCTATTGGAGTACCATCAAGAGATGGTAAAATTGGTTTTGCTTTTCTAGTAGTTGCAAGATAATCAGCTATCTCTCAGTCATTTTTTTTACGTCTGTCCTGTATACAATCAGCATGATCAGGAAATCGTTCTAACAATAATTCATACATTTCTTTTGCGATAAGGAGATATTTTGGATTATCCGTATCTATAGTCAAACTATTATCAGCTGCAGTAAGAAGATATTCAAAAGATTTTCCTATATTTTTATCCTTAATAAAACTAAGAAGTATAGGATCTTTTGGAGTTTTAACTTTTTCTTCTAGAGAGGAAACTTCTTGTATTGAAATCTTAGGTGTTTCACTTTCTGAGGTAATAGCTTCAGTAACAGATGTAAGTGCCATATCTTGTATGGCTTTAAAAAGAGTATTTTCTAAAATATTTGATTGTTCTGGAATAGTTTGATCTTCATCAGTATCTACAGCATGTTTCGTTTTACGAGATTTAATTACTTTACCGGCAGTAACATCAGGAAATGTACACTCTTTTCTGATAACCGTAGCATGATTAGGCAGATTTGCTTTATTTATTTTTGGCTGAACATCTGAAGGCAAAATAGGTAATTCACTGCGCAATTTATCCATTTCGTTATGTATTTTTTCCACAAAAGATTTATATCCTTTTCTCATCCATGATCTTGCCTGTCTAGCTAACTCCAAAAACATCTTTCTTCTCCCATTTTCCATTATATCATATTTTTTAAAATACAACTCAAATCTGTCTGGCGTACAATACCTTGAAATATTTTTCGCGGTTATTTTTTCACCTTCAAGCAATGATAATACATCACGTATTCGTTTACAAAGAGTTGGATTGTCACATTCTTGCTGTAAAGACAATTTCTCGACATAACTTTGTGTCAAAGTTAATACCTGTTTAAATTCCTTGAGAGATACATCTCCAGAAGCAGTAAGAACCAAGTGAAGATTATTCAATATTTCTTTTTTTTCTTGAGCTATATCCTTATCCTGAAGTAAAATATCTTGCAATGATAAAAGTGTATTGTGGCATTGTGATTTAATATTTGCAAGACGTTGACGATGTTCTGTATCACCTATAATTCACATACTCAAAACATTTTCCATAGATTTTATTTCACCAGAAAGTTTTGTAAGTATTGGCATAATTTTTTTCATAGCAATATCATGAAGTAAATCTTACGAGTACTATATAGATTTACAAACATAAGTCAAACAGATGTTATATATTATTGCGTTTTACATAGTATATGAAAATTCTCCTCTATCTGCTTCTCAAGGACATCAGGACTGATATGAAGATATTCACTTACAAACTCATAGATATATTTTACATTGACTGGAGTATTGGTCGTTCCACGGACAATTTGTGGACTAAGCCATGGTGCATCCGTCTCCAAAAACAACTGATCCAACGGCACCATAGCCAAAGCATCTCTAAGATTTTGTGCATTTTTATACGTCACATTCCCACAGAACCCTATGAACAATTTTTTAATCTTCAAATCTTTTAATCTTTTAATCTCTTCTGATCCAAATCCCCGACAATGAATATACACCGTCATATTACGATAATTTTGGAGAATTTCAAATGCGGAATCAAAGTCTTTCCTGATATGCACCATCAGAGGCAAATCTAATTCTTTTGCAAGATTACATTGGAGAGTAAACAATCTTTTCTGCAAAGACAAAGAATTTTCACTCCCTGGATAATAGGTATCGATACCACATTCTCCGATTGCTACAATATATTGTTTATTTTCTTCATATAATGTTTTCAGATCAGAAATTTTTTGCTGAATATTTTCTTCAGTTATCTCGCCATCATTGCAGGAATCCGGATGATACCCAATTGTCGATTTAACGACAAAATATTTCAATGCTTCCATCTTTCCATCTTTCCATGTTTCCATAGTCTTTGTTATTTCCAATCATCTAGTATTATATTCATCACTCGCTCACGAATTAATGAGTCCCACTCCCCCAGCATCGACAAATTGAGACAAATGGTCTTGTCGTGTCAAATAGAGATCATCAGCATTCAAATGGGTATGTGAATCAATTAATTTCATAATTAATAATTAAAATATTAAAATATTGCAATATTAAAACATTACGAATCACGAATTAAAAAAATTTTGATACTTACGTCTTGATACCTGCCTGCGGCAGGCAGGCTTAATACTTATGTCTTGATACTTATGTCTTGATACTTATATCTCATTTATAGTTGAATTACTTATATAATTTCGTAAACACTAATCAACAATAAAAGCAACTAACAATGAACAACTAATAACTAACAATGAAGGAATAGTAATTATAAACTATTGTAAATTACAATAGTCCATAAAAAAACAGAGAATTTAAGTTCTAAGCGCTAAGTTCTAAGTTCTTTTTAGTTTATAAGTAAAAGTATGGTAGTAGTTATAGGAATATTGATGTTCATGGGATTAGTACTCATTCACGAAATGGGACATTTTATCACGGCAAAAAGAAGTGGCGTGAAAGTATTGGAATTTGGGATAGGAATACCGCCCAAAGTCTGCAGAATCCGAACGGACAAATGAGGAACAGAATATACATTAAATTTGATTCCTTTAGGATGATTTGTGAGACTCAAAGGTGAAGATCCGAACGTTCAGGAAGATTTTCATGCAAAAGATAGCTTCATCAAAGCAAAGATACGAAAAAAAATAATCATCTTATTGGCAGGTGTGACGTCAAATATCATCTTAGCATGGGTATTGTTTACGATAGTATTCACTGCAGGAACAAGACCAATCGTTGTAGCATCAGAAAATAGTATCCAAGGAAGACATGAGAGTTATCTTTTTCCTACCAAAACATTTTTGTACCAACAAGGCTATATCACAGATACTATCAAAAAACAAATTGAAAGCATCCCCGTGATCATAACAAATCTAGAAATAGAATGAATAGCCAATACCGTAGGTATCCATACAGGAGATAGAATTATTTCTATCAATACCATCAACGTCAATGCATGGAATATAGATAGCACATTAAAAGAGATTTCGTGAACAATGTTGACCATCAGTATAGACAGAAATGGAAATGTAAAAGAATTTACCGGAAACTGTGGAAATAAAACATGCGAACTCGGTATCGCATACTCGGGAATAGACATTTCAAACATGGGAATTTTTAAAGAACAACGCATCAAATTCCCTCTAGGAAAATCCATGGGAATCGCAGCAAAAGAAATAGTATCAGAAACCAAAAGCACCTTCAATATCTTGGGTACTCTAGGAGCATCATTAGTCTCTTTTGAAAAGACAAGAATAAGCAAAGAACTCAATAAAATGACTTGACCTGCATGAGCAATAAAAATTGGCTGAATGCTCTATGCGGAATGATGACGGACATTTTTCATCATCTTCGCGGCGATGATATCACTAGCTTTAGCTATCTTTAATGTACTTCCTATCCCAGCATTGGACTGAGGAAGAATGCTCGGCGTACTTATTCAATGGATAGGGAAACTCAAACCAGAAAAATATTTTACCATAGAATGATATATCAATCTCATATTCTTTGTCCTGCTTATGGGCCTCTGAATATACATCTTACTGAAAGATCTAAGTCATTTCCGAGCAATAAAAATCCCCTTTATAGGATAGAACACAATTTCGACCCCCGACTTCTCGGGGGAGAAATCATAGCATAAAACAAGAATTTCCCGATTACTACAAAACAAAAAACTCTGCATCACCACAGAGTTTTTTTTGAAAATTAGAAATTAGAAATTGAAAATTATTTATTTAGTACAATTATCTATCATATGTTTATATTCATTAGCTCTACGATTATACCCAGGCAAGTTTTCATCTAAAGTTTTGAGTCATTCTTTTTTGAGACTGAGATAGGTTTCATTGAGCTCAGTCAAAATACTAGGATCAGAACATTCTTTGCTTTCCGCCATAGTAATGAGTTCCTGATACGTTTTTTCATAATCATATTTTTTTTGGAATGCTGCAGAATTAGTATTAGTCAACTTATGAACATATACTACTGCTCTCTGCCAAAGTACTTGAAATCCAGAAAAAATAGACGCTTTCTCTGCAGGATGACTTTGTATATAGGAAAAAGAAAATCCTAACAAAACCAATCCAATGATAAGTTTAATCAGATTTTTTCTTACAAACACTCTTTCTTCTCTATCCATTTGTAGTATAAAAAAGCATAAAAAAAATATATAGTGACTGAGTAATACAGTTTTCAGAATACTTTTCAAGGACTTATAACAAAAATACATTTTCCTTGCAAAAACAACGACAAAACAATACAACATCGTTTGATCGTTTATTCGTTTAATCGTTTACTTATGAAGTTTGCTTTTGTGCAATGTCGAATCACTCCAGGATGAGCATTAAATGTATTCAAAGACCTCATCGAAGAGGAGAAATGAATAACACATGCAAAGGTGTTTACGGTATTTTCTGATTGTACAAAACTCACAACACCGCATCATACATTAGAGGTTGTAACTGCTCTACCCAAACGAGTAAATAAAATTTTTCTCAGATGTAGCACCCATAAAATACCGATTCTTTCTCGACTATTTGATTATCGTAATTTGATATTTTTTTATCCAAGCCTAATGAAAACACTTTCCAAAAAAATAAAAAAATGGAAGCCTGACCATATCACCATCTCTTCCTTCGCCATTGCAAAAAACATCACCCCGATATCTGGCATCAAAACCACACTCTACCTTCACTCACCTATGCAATATATCTGGACACATTATGAGGAGTACAAAGAAAAATTACAAGGGTTCAAAGGCAAATTATTTCATCGAATAGTTCCCAAATTGAGAAAACGAGATCTGAAATTCACGAAGTTTGACAAAGTATACGCCAATAGTAAATACACAGCAAAAGTAGCCGAAGAGCTCTATGGAATAAACAACATAGAAATAAAATATCCTAGCATACCAAGCAAATTTTTTATCCCTGGTATCCAAGAAACACCACAAGCATATTATCTTTACGTGGGAAGATTGGTAAATTTTGTCAGAGAAGCAGATAAAATAATCAAGGTATGTAATGAATTGAATGTGCCGCTAATCATGATGGGAAGCGGTCCCGATGAAGTCTATCTCAAATCCATCGCAGGTCCGTCAATTATTTTTATAGGATGGATAAACGACATAGACGAAAAAATAAAGATTATCAGCCAAGCAAAATGATTGATAAACTTAACCAAAGAAAGTTATGGAATCTGAACCGTTGAAGCGCTCCTCCTCGGTGTCCCCGTATTCGGATACGATGAATGATGAACTGTGGAATTGGTAGATAAGGACTGCGGAATATTAGTCAAAGACAAAAAACACCACACGCTTGTAGAATGATTTAAAAAGTTTATGAACACCCAATGGGATAGACAAACGATTGCAAAGAAAATTAGAGAGAAACGAAAGAATAAGTAACAAAATAAATTTAGTTTTTTTTATATATTATGTTAAAATTTCTAAGAATTATTGAAAAATATTTTGGAGTCTGTCTAGTACTATCTTTGGTTATATGACTCACATTACCTAGATTTGCGGCAGCATTTCAGCCATATATTCTCTACATCGTTGAATGAATATTATTTTTGAGCTGCTTAAAAATAGATTTTTCAAATTTCATAAAAGGATTTAAAAGACCCTGATGGATAATCTATATCAGTATCATCGTCATGATTATTTGTCCAATAATATTCTATCTTCTCACTAAGGCAATCTATCCTGAATTAGCAATCGGCATACTCATACTTACCCTCATGCCAACAGCCATGTCTGCTCCTGCTTTCACCGACATAGCAAAATGAAATACCTCTTTGACACTCCTGTTTACTATCACATTGACCCTTATATGTCCAATAACCATCCCCTTCCTTATAAAATATCTTGTAGGGATGCAAATACACATCAACATACGAGAAATGTTTTTTATGCTAATAAAAACCGTATGCATACCTTTTATCTTAGCCATCATCGTAAAACAATTTTTACCAAAAATTATAGAAAAAACCAAAGACTATTATGGATGACTTTCCATTATACTCTTGATGATGGTTATATTTCCACCGCTTGCTGTATATAGAGATTATTTTCTTGCCAATCCCATCAAAATCATCCCTATGCTACTCTATCTATGTATAATTTCAGCACTGTTACATGCTTTCGGATGGTTCATCAGTTATAGGTCACCAAGAAAAGACAAGATATCTCTTTCTATAGTTACCGGATATATGAATCTGACCCTATCCATCGTATTCGCTATGAAATTTTTCTGACCTGATGCCGTTTTGACGATAATACTTTTTGATATACCATGGGTATTGATGCTTATTCCCTTTAAATATATAGTGGATAGATTACCAACAAAAGAAACAACATAACAGCTAAACAGCTCAATTTTTTAATCTTTCAATCTTTCAATATTTTAATCTTTATACATGGACCCTATAAAAATTATACAGAAATACTATGCAACAGATAGTAAAGCATATGAATTATTGCTGTGACATAGCCAAGCAGTAGCAAAAAAAGCTTTGGAAATAGCAAAACGCGTACCGCACCTCAACCCGGATCTAAAATTTATAGAAGAAGCAGCGATGTTGCATGATATCGGATGTTTTTTAACGAATATGCCCATCATTTGATGTTTCTGAGAAAAGCCATACATTTGTCACGGGTATTTGGGGAAAGAAATTTTAGAAAAAGAATGATTTCCAAAGCATGCACAAGTTTGTGAAACACATGTAAGCGTATGATTGTCTATTCAGGATATTGAGGAAAAAAAGCTACCTATACCAAAGAAAGAAATACTAAAAATATCTATTGAAGAAGAAATAATATGCTTCGCTGACAAATTTTTTTCTAAAGACGAAAAAGATATAACACAAGAAAAAAACATAGAGAAAATTAGAGAAGTTCTATGGAAATTTAACAACAACAAATTGCATATATTCGATCAATGGTTAGAAAAATTTTGAGAATAAAAAAAACTCGCAGTAAATACTGCGAGCTGAAATAGTAGAATAAACTTTTATGATTGTCGAACAGGTGTCCAAGACGAATCTTTATCCGGCCTAGTAAACAAGCGAACATACAATCCCGAACGAGAGTAATTAGTTGCTGAAGCAAGTAATTTTTGCGCCTGCCTAAGTTCAGGAAATTCCACTTCATCAATTTCCATACCTAAAAATTTCGATAGATTTGGACCAGCTTTCACCCTGATCTTAACATCAAGAAGCTCTTTAACAAGATTTGAAAGCATTTTCACGGTACCACTCTGTGATTCAACATTTCTGCTAGGATTGATTTTTTCAAAAAACGCATCGATAAGTATTTTAGCTTCCTGAACTTTCGCGACATCCATGATATTGATGCTATTGGTCATAATAACCAAACGCTTCGTCAACGAACTGTTTTCAATAGTTTTTTGTGTACCCTTTTCATGAATCCTAGGATAAACTTCCGTAGAAAGGAATTTATCCATATTTTCCAGTGCAGAAACTACACCTTCATTGAGCATAAAAATCTTTTCCACTATACCATCGATTTGCTGACTTTGAATCTGATATTCATGAAGTAATTTTTCCAAACTTTTTTCTTGGTCAATAATTTTTTGTCTTTGGGCTTCCATAGCAGCACGGGCAGCATCACGAATTTTTGTAAGTTCTTCTGATCTTTCATCCCAACCATCTGTAGTTTCCCAAAGTTTTGTAACTTTTTTGTTAATAACGCCATTTTTATCTTCAGGGTCATTAGTTAATTTCTTTTTTCGGCGATCATTCAATTGTTTGACTGCAGAGAGATATTTTTTATACCCCAAAGTCCACAATCTTTTGGCTTCAGTTTCCTGTTTTTTGAGCGGTTCAAGTTCCTTAGTAATTCTAGCAAGAATTCTTTTTTCATTTTCAATGGTTTGTTGATTCATAGTTTTTTATTTTTATTGTTAGTGTTATTTTATTTACATAAAACGCTTATACACATTAGCAAAACTATTTCAATAGAAATACATATAATAACACAATATATATATAATATAGACATAATTAGTTGACTTTTAGTCAAATATAACTATATATAATATAGAAGATTTAGTATTATTACCTATAAGATAATGAAGAAGCCGCAATTTGGAGTACTGTTCGAGGAAGCACTAGAATTTGCATTACAAAAGCACAAAGGACAAAAAAGAAAAGGCAATAATATGCCATATTTTTGGCATGCTATGAGTGTAGCAAGAAACGTACAGGAAGTAAAAGAATCAACAAATTTAGAGCTTTTGATGACCGCAGCAATACTTCATGATACCGTAGAAGATTGCAAACATCTCAATGTTACTATTCAAGAAATTGCAGAAGTATTTTCATACAAAGTTGCTTCTTTAGTCGAAGAATTAACGAATGACGATAAAAAAATAGCAGAAATGGGCAAGACAGAATATCTCAAAGAGAAAATGGCGAATATGTCCTCATATGCTTTGGTAATAAAGCTCTCCGATAGACGAGATAATGTAAGAGATTTGAATGATTTGAAAAAAGAATTCAAAGAAAAATATACCAAAGAGACCATAGAGATCCTTGACCATCTCGAATCATGAGTCAGAAAGCTGACAGGAACCCATATAAAATTGATTGCAAAAATAAGAGAAGTACTCAAAAAACAATCAGAAACTCAAGAAAACGCGTAATCTATAATAAAAAATATAAAACAAATACAAATACATATGGAAACAGACAAGTTAAAAAAAATCTGGAAAGATTTACCCGAGGCACTAAAAATCACTTTGTATGCATCTTCTAATGGATTTACAAAATTACTCAAAAAGCATTTTAGTGCTTTTACATTAGAAAATGATATTCCCAAAAAAATAACAGGAGATGAAAGAATTGACAGATTTACTGACTTTACTATCGCTATCAAAAACAGAAAAACAAGACAGTACAAAACGTACTCTAATGAAAAGTGGAAGGATATTTCCTTTATTCCTCAATTCTCTTGGGATGAAAAATCCCCACATGAAACAATAGAAATATGTATGCGGTCAGGGTCAGAATGGTATAAAGAAAATGATTTTCAACAAGATGATAATCAAAATGGAACACACAAAATTTCAACAGTAAATTTATGTGCATTTGATAATCCGGAGTTTGTAGGTTTCATCAACAAATGGCTAAATGATTTTTCAAAAAAAGGCCAGTTACTCGTTCAGTTCAATTTGGATGGTAGTATAAAAAGAAAGAATGGAAAAAAGGGATAGAAAAAAGTAATTATCATGTCTGGCTGTATAGAGTCAGACATTTTTTTGTTAATAAAAATAAATAAAAACGTTTAAAAAAAACTCCGTATAATCGGAGTTTTTCTCTATATAAGTAATTATGTTTTTATGCAAATGATTTTGCAAATCTTAAATCTCCATTAGTAAAATATCTGATGTCTTTGATTCCATAACGAACCGCAGCCAATCTACTTATTCACACACCAAAAGCAAATCATGATCGCTGAGTAGAATCCACTCCGGCTTCTTTCAATACGTTCGGATGAATCATACCCGCTCCGAGAATCTCCATCCAGTTGGAAAGTTCTTTTTTTCAGTTTTCTTTATTATACACTTCATATCTTACATCGATTTCAAATCCTGGCTCCACAAACGGAAAATATCAAGGTCTCATTCTTGTTTCTACATTTTTATGTAATAATGCTGAGAGTAATTTGGTAATCATTTCTTTGAAGTGAGCTATACTAATATCCTTATCGATAACTATTCATTCCATCTGATAAAACATTGTATCATGTGAAGCATCCATATTTTCAAATCTATATGTTCTTCCAGGAACGACAGCCTTGAGTGGCAATCAGTATTTCTTGATAAGGTAGTTTTGCATAGAAGATGTGTGCGTTCTCAATATTAAATTTTCTCCGTTAGCATCTTTGTCATTGAGATAGATGGTATCATGCATTTCGGTTGCAGGGTGCGTAAGTGGGATATTTACGGATTCAAAGTTTTCAAATTTCGTTACCACATCCGTACCATACTCCATGACAAATCACATTCACTTACAGATTTCTTCAGCATCTCTCCTGATTTCCGCGAGAAGCGAATACGATCAGTTTTCATGAGCAATATCTAAACTAATATCTACCACATCCTTTTCAAGCTGTTCATTGATCTGTGCCATTTTGAATGTCTGCTCCTTGGCTTCATATGCTTCAGTCAATTTCGTTTTGATCTCAGAAAGTTTAGCTCATCTCTCCTTTTTCTCTTCAGGATCAAGACCAACCATGACTTTGAATTCTTCATTCAACAATCACTTTTTCCCTAAATATATTTGAAAAAAATTATCCAACTGAACCATATCAACGACCTTCTCCAATTCTCATACTGCATGTTTCAACTCTAACATACGTCAAAATTTAAAGATTAAAAATTTATTAAAATTAAAAAATTAATAATAACTAAATAGTAGATAAGAAAATGCATTGAAGTTTCAACTATTTCTTTAAGCCTTCCTCACCAACACAATAAAAAATTATCTGTACCTTACCACGTCATTCCCGACCTGATCGGGAATCCAAGTTGCTAAGTATGGATTCCCGCTTTCGCGGGAATGACGTCGAGGAGAGAGAATACGGGAATATCGTCAAAAAGAAAATATTTATTCTATTTTACCCCCATTTTGGTCAATTTTAACGATTTTGTCAATTCAAACACCCAGATACAAGGACTTTCTTTTGCAAAATAGAAGTTTTGAGACTATACTTAATTATACAACCATATAGACATAAGTATCAAGTATCAAGACATAAGACACAACAAACTATAGTCCATATAAAAGCAAATACCATCGTTTTTCACTTTTCACTTTTAGTTTTTCACTAGTCTTCATATGAGTCTTATCGAAGTAAAAAATCTCAGCCGATGATATCGAGACAATCCAGATCCATTATTCAGAGATTTGACTTTTTCATTGGAAGAAAAAGAATTCTTTGTACTTACGGGAAAATCAGGAACCGGAAAGACTACATTGGTGAAATTCATTACAGGAAAACTTACGCCACCAAACGATGCTATCTTCTACAATAGCCAAGATATAGCTACATTAACATCAGAAGATATCCAGGTTTTGAGAAAGAGATTGGGAATTATTTTTCAGGATTATCAATTATTGGAAGATCTAAGCGTCAAAGAAAATATCACCTACCCATTACATTTATATGAGCTTGGAGAAACCGTTATCGAATCCAAACTCAGACAAGTATTGCAAAAAGTGAATGTAAAACACCTTTTGGATAAGCCAGCAAAATTATTGAGTTCTGGAGAAAAACAAAGAGTAGCTCTTGCAAGAGCACTCATCCACGATCCAGAATTTATCATCGCTGATGAACCTACCGGCAATCTCGATCGAGAAAATACACAAATAGTTGCAGATATTCTTATCGAAGCGAACAAAGCAGGAAATACGATATTTTTGATTACCCACGATATCCATTTATTGAATTATCTCAAAGAAAAACACAAGATAAAATTGCATGTAATCAAGTAATCTTTTTATCTCTTTTTACACCGATTTTCGTATGGCTGACAGTAAAAAAGACATTATCAGCAAAAACATTGTTGATGAATTAGAAACCCTAGACATAGCAGGATATCTCAAACACGAGGTGAAAGATTTTTTGAAATACTTGCATTATTACAAGATCAAAAACATCTTACAAAACATAGATGCACTCAAGGAGTATCTTATCTGTCTCGATCATCAAAACAGTAATCAAATCCACGAATTGGAATACGAAAAAAATCCGGATATGGAAATAGGAGAACATGATGTCTATTATTATGTTTCCACCAAAGGATTGAAAAAAATAGGAGAACATAAAATCCACCAAAAGATATGGGAAAATGATTTCAATCTGAGCTATATCATGCAAGGGATCAAAGGATTCCTCGTATTGACTGCTGACGAATTTTGTAATGCCTCCCCTACCAGAATGTCGATAAATAGGATGCTTTGGCAAAAACAATTAAAGAATACAGGTCACGTAAATACTACAGAAGACAGCTCCGTAATAGACTAAAAAGCAAGAAAAATAACTAAACCTCGAAAAGAGGTTTTTTTTATTTTTGAAAGAAGTTTTTTTATTTTTGTAGGGGACGGTCGCGACCGTCCCTTACGCATTAAAGAAAAATTTACTCTATAAAATATATAAAATCACTTGAGAACAAATACCAAAACCATATAGTCAAAGCAACAAAAAAAAGAAATAATTTTACACGATAGACAGTGAAATTTCAGCAATGACAGATTTTGATCAAAAACTCTTAGCTCTACTCGATGTAGTCATCGACAATTATATCAACAAAGGAGAGCCAGTCGGTTCTAAATTTTTGCATTCATTGGAAGACGCTGAATACGCACCCTCTACCCTGAGAAAATACTTAAATATGCTTGAAAAAGCAGGTATGGTCTATCAACCATATAACAGTTCAGGAAGAGTCCCTACCGTACAATGATTGACTGCATATATACAAAATTATCTTGTGGTACAAGAGGACGAAAAACAAGAAGAAGTCATCAAAGTAAGAAGCGGATTGAAAGAATTGGTAGAAAGCATAGGTGCTTTAGCTGATGGTGTTGTTGTCTGATTTTTGAGAAATGATGAATATTATTATCTCGGTATCAATAACCTCCTCAGAGATGATATGGTAGACGAATACCATACTACAAGAAGTATCATTCGTTTCATCGAAGAAAAAAGAATCGTGAAATTTATCGATAGCAAAATATTGAAAAAAAATCAGATATATTATACCTTTATAGAAGATCAAAAAATATTGATTTCGTGTTTATATACCAAGATAACAATTGAAGACTATGATTGTATGCTTTGTATCATCGGTCCCACAAGAGTCAATTACAAAAAAAATCTCGCAATATTCCAAAAAATATTACAATCTTTAGATAAGTAAAAATAGCCCATGACAGATATAGAAGATAAGAAACCCAAAGACAGTATTGAAAACAATAAGAATAAGAATGAGAATAAAAACAATAAGGAAAATGATTTAGATACATCGAAATTTGACCTCTCAAAACTCAAAGAAGAAATCATAGAAAAAAAAGAAGAAAACGAGGTAAAAGAAACTGAGAAAATGCTTGCTAACGAAGTTTTAAAAAATGATAATAATAAAGAAAACAAGGTAGAGACAAAAAATGAACAACAATGAGCGACAACAGAAATGACACCTGATCAGAAAAAAGAAGAGATAATAAAAATCATGAAAGAAAATGACATAGTAAATATAGCAGAATATACAAAAGAGATTGCTGTTTTAGCCTGATTGAGCTGAGGAAAAGTTGATGAAGCAAGGATTATAAACACCATACAAGCGAACAACAATATAGCAAACCTAGCAGACCAGCCAGGACCGCGATGATGGATATTCAAAAACCTATGATTTGAAGCAGACAAGATAGCATAATTTTTTAATCATATAAAGAAAAAAACGGTAATGGCGATCATTCAAAGCGCTTGATGAATTGTTTATTTTATTGCTCCAGATGGAGAACCAAGATATCTACTCATCAAAAGACATGCCCTCAGCGGCAAAATAGAACGAGTTGCCCCCAAAGGAAAAATCCAAGGGAGCGAAGAGATAACCAAAGCTGCACTCAGAGAAGTGAGTGAAGAAACGGGAATCCCTATCAACCAAATGAGATTAAAACAACAATTGGGAACTACCCAATTGAGAAATACCGAAAATCAAAAAGGTCAGATGGACAAAGATGTGACGTATTTTCTTGTACAATATTCTGGAGATCCCGAATTCGTCAAAATAGAACATGCTGAAGGATATATCGGTATCCACAAACGATGCACATTAAATGAGGTATTGGGGCTTATTTATTACCAGGATATCAGAGAACTTATCAGAAAAAGTTATGCATTGATCAAAGAAGGACAAAAAAATAATGATATCAAAAAGGACTTTATCGATAAATTAGGATAAATACAATTGAATTTTTCAACCAATTAACTATATAACAATAGAACACTAAGCTCTAAGTTCTAATTACTAAGTCCTTTTATTTTGTACCTTTTAAGAGAATGGCAAAAAAACCTATAGTTTCTTACCAATTTGTAGATGTACCAGCAAACATGCAAGAAATCATAAAAGATATTGTACAAAAAAATCTTGAAGGAAAAATGGATTCTTACTTCAAAAAAATCTATGCTAAGAAAGATACGGCAGAAATCAGAATAGACTATATCATCAGTAAAAATAAGCTAGGAAAATGGATAGGAGATTTCAAATTCAATTATGATGGAGTAATGTTCAAATGGACTACAGGAGAAGGTGGATTTAAAATCATAGAAGATATACCAAACCACGCATTCGAACACTTCAAAATGCATCTATCAGACAAGACAGAGAAACCAAATAGAGTTCAAAAATAATAATTAGACATAAGTATCAAGATATAAGTATCAAGACATATAAAAAAGTCTTATTACTTGATACTTGATACTTGATACCTTTTACTTGCTACTTTAAAAAAGTTATGAAAAAAAATTATCTTACCAAGGAGGGATATGACCAATTAGTGCAAGAACTCAACGAGCTCAAAAAAATTAAATTGCCTGCTGTTTTGGAAAGACTCGGAGAAGCAAAAGCTATGGGAGATCTTTCAGAAAACTTTGAATATAAATCTGCACTCGAAGACAAGGATTTCATCAATTCAAGGATTGGAGAAATAGAAAAATTGATCGATGATGTAGAAATCATCAAAGAGGAAAAAAAAGGCAAAGCTGACAAGATAGTAGATTACTGATCTAAAGTAATCATACAGACAGAAGATGGTGATATCTACACCGTTGATGTTGTAGGTACAGGAGAAACAACTATGGATTTTGATAAATCTCTCAAGGTAATAAAAGATTCTCTCAAAATATCATTAGAGTCACCATTAGGACTTGCAATAAAATGAAAAAAAGTAGGAGACACCGTAAAGATGAGACTCCATGCTATGAAAAAAGATGATACAGGAAGAAAAGAAGTGAAAATATTAGACATAAAATAATTCAAAATATTACAACATGGAAAAATGGAAAGATGGCAAATGGAAAAATGGAGGAATTTTTCAATATTTCAATGTTTCAATATTAGGTAATTTTAGTTGAATTGTACATCAGAAACATCCCACTCATTCCATATATCAAAAGTAATCCTGCATGTAGCGGGGTTATTTTTTTTATCCATTCATTGTACACCGAGGGTAACAGAATACGGATCATGATACGTGAATGTTCACTCATCATCTATAGTACGAAGTTGATTGAAATCATTTTGACAATTGGACTGAAGCAAATTCATCTTTTTTTCTACGACAAAATCTTTGTTGACGAATCTAAACATATTCGAAATATCCAGAATCATCTCATCAGAGATATCTTTGAAAATAAATCAAAACTGATTATCATCAAACGTCGTTCGAAATCATGTTCCATGTTTATAGAACGTATATGCTCGATATGATTCAAAATTATCTTTTTTAGTTTCGACATAATTAGCAATCAAATACGTACAATCACGAGCTTTGAGGACTTTACTACATACAAAACGTTCAATACTTACCACAGGATTTTCATTAAACCATATTTGGATATCATTTCATGACTTGGAAGCACTCAATTGAGGTTGAGTAGAAAAATCCAGATACATAAGGTCTTTGACAAAAAAGTATCTATTGGCAGTAATGATCAATCATTGTTCAGGAAGTTTAATCGTATCTACTTCCACTACAGGGGTTACTTTGAAATATTTTTTTACCCTTCCCACAAGTTCTATTTTTTTATTCAGATAGGCATTGAGATTGATGGTTGAACTTTTGAGACCGATTTTTTCTCATTTATTGGTAGTAATGGAATGGGTATAATTAGGAAAATTATTGTCTGATATAATAGTACCAGAAAAGGAAAGAGATGCACCAAGCGTATAGACCATATTTTCTTGAGAAGTCTGATTAAATCTTTGAACTACCAATGACAATCACTTGATCAAAAAATATGCACCGATACAAAAAATAATACACCAAAAAATGAACTTTGTATTTACTGTTTTCTTTTGTCTGAAATTTCTTATATCCATCAGATGGAACAAAAGGTAAAAAAAACGGACACAGTGACCTACTATAATGATTTTACAAAAGAAAGCAAGAGTTTGAAAGAGACACAAAGTTTTATACATATAGCTTCTCACCTATGGAAACAACACGAAAACAGCTAATAGACCAGTTTATATCTATAAATTCACGTACAAATCTCTCAGCTATCAGAGACCCAGAGGGTATTCAGGTCAAACACATCCAAGATTCCCTAGAAATCAACAAAGTCTTGATACTAAAGCCAAAATCAACGCTTTGTGACGTAGGTACCGGAGGTGGATTTCCTCTATTACCGATAGCCATGAGCAATCCAGAAGTCCAATGTATCGGAATAGACTCTACAAGAAAGAAGATTGACGCTATCAACGAAATGATCACTAGTCTTAAGATACCAAATGCTAAAGCTGTACGGACAAGAGCCGAAGAATATAAGGAACAATATGATTACGTTACTGCCAGAGCAGTCAGCTACATAGATAAACTACTTCCTCGAGTCCATCATCTCGTCAAAAAAGGAGGAAAACTGATATTATACAAACAATACACCCCCGAAGAGAGTCAGGATATCATGCATTTCAGTAAGAAATATCATTTTGTTATCCAGAAAAAGCACACCTACAAGCTTTTTGACGGAGATATTTTGAGAATCATTTATGTATTGAAAAAAATTTAAGTTGCGATAGTAATATAATTCTATAATAATCGCTCACTATTTTTTTTAGCAAACCCACCTAAATCCTCCCTCGTATGGTAAATGTGGAAAGGATTGCAAGGAGTAATATATAGAATATGATAAGATATGTTTGGGTAGCTTGAATTCCTCCTGACCTTAAAGGTTGTTGTTAAGTTAGAGCACCCATCCAA
>Ga0247842_10001524_pt1 | contig 38449 bp, 43 predicted proteins | sample LaCruzMarch2015__3_FD_192411 | JGI IMG/M metagenome (GOLD analysis project Ga0247842, IMG submission 192411) | Freshwater microbial communities from meromictic Lake La Cruz, Castile-La Mancha, Spain - LaCruzMarch2015_19m | ecosystem: Environmental > Aquatic > Freshwater > Lake | place: Spain...
TGAAAACCAATCCGTCTAAACTTCAGGAGTTTACTCAGGATGATCAGAAAACGCTCGTGGTAGCAGTCGGAAAACTTATGGAACTGCCCTCTGGAGAAGAGCCAACGATCGCACAAGTATCTGATGCGGAGAAGCTCAAAGAACAGCCATTTTTTATGAGTGCGCAAAATGGAGACCGGGTACTCATATATACCAAGGCACGGAAAGCGATTTTATATCGACCAGGGATCAATAAAATTATTGATGTAGCACCTGTCAATATTGGCGGAGAGACAACAGCAGTGACTCCAAGCGTCGTTCCAACAAAAACCCCAGAAAAACAAACGAACTAGTTTTTCAAAATCCAAACCCCGTGGGGTTCTGGGTGTAGGGGGTGACTGTTCCTAGATTATTTGAATCCCTGTCTGTTTGATTTCGTGTGACAGAAGATGGTGCGGGTCTTGAAATTCCATTGGAGAGATTGGGTGAGGCTCAATGTCCTGATAGTCATCCTTTGCCATCAACAGAAGCGTTATCCGTTCCTGTTGTCTGTCACTTCCGAAATTTGGTGATACGATGCAGGTGTCTATATCGCTTCCCGGGCGGCTTGTCCCTAGTATGTGTGATCCGAATACATACGCTGCAGTTACGGGAATACCTGATTGTTTGACTGCGTTGACGTACATTTTTGCTTGAGCTATTGCATCTGTTTTACTCATGAGAGGTCTCCCATTGTTCGCTGTACACTGTACAGATTTTTATCCAATGATCTGCATACTCACGTGTTGCTTTTTTATAAAACGTCAATTTTTCATCATCATATCTGGCCTCAAGGTTAAATGTAGTAATTTCAGTCAGTTCGCGTTCCTGGTTTTCTGTAAGTGTGAGATTGGCCGCGTGGGCGAGCCGGACGAGATTGTGTGTATAGAGAATCTCTCCTCCATATTTTAAAATGAGAGCTTTCAGAAGTTTTTCAAGGGTGAGATGCCAAAAAAAGAGTGCCCAATGATATTCCTTATTCATATAAAGGATGGTCGCTGTCTGTTGGTCGCGTTTTGACGCTTCTCGGAAATACAGGATAGAAGTCATATGGATTATGTATAGTATAAAGAACTTTTCTGTTGTACGCAAATGAGTGTCACTCATTTTTTAAAATCCAAACTCTGTGGGGTTGAGGGTGTAGGGGATGACTGTTCCTTTTGCATCAGTGAGAATGATGGAATAGATTTCTTCGGAGGGTTGGAGAGTGAAAAGTGTGGTGGATCCGCCATTTCCGATAATCGTCGTTTCGCGTTTATCCTGAGCGGAGCCGAAGGAGTCGAAGGATTGGGTATAGAGAGTTGCCCGGATATCTCCCGACAGGCCTTCTACGCTCACTACAGATCCTTGTTTTCGAAGCCGGATTATTGTCGTTTGGTCATAAAAAACGAGCGGGAGGCTTTCGACGATCGGGTAGGCATTTATTCGGAGAGCGATAGTTCCACCTTGTTTGGGGCTATTGGGAATGATTGCTTCAATCCGCGTATCTTCCCAGGAAGAAATATTTATATCCGGCACCATCACATCACCAATAGAGAGCCGGCGGTTTTTGGGGTAGCTGCCAAAATTGGTGCCTTCGATGATGATGACGTCGCCTGCTTTTCCGATCCAAGGATAGGCGCGGATGATGGTGGGAGTGCTTGCCGGTATTGGGCCATTTATAGGTGTAGGAATTTTTGTTGGAAAAAGAGGAATTGTTTCCACTGCCCGTGTGACGATCCGCGTTTGTTGTCCTCTTATGTAGATCCAGATAGGAAGTATGGCAAACGCAGTGAGAGAGGCGGCAATAAATAGGACCGTCGGGTAGGAAAGCCGATTTAGTTTTTCAAAAATATTATTCATAGATAATCGAAATACGTCGGTCGTAAACGAAAATTTAGACGCGTCTTCAGTTCCAAACTCTGCATTCTCCATACGCTTCATCCTAAAGAGGAAGTGAAGCCGCGCAAAATTTTGTTCACTCCCTTGTATTCCTTTGTATGTATTCCACTCATCGCGCGCTCATTTTTCTTTAATCCTTAAATTTTGTTTCCTCCCTTGTATTCTTCATCTTTAGACCATTTGTCATTCCTGCAAAAGCAGGAATCTTATTACTGTTTAGATCCCGCATCAAGTGCGGGATGACCCTTTGAAAAGGGTCATTTTCTAATTTCCATCATTTTATTCGTATGATCAAAAAAAATCGAGTACTGATCAAATAATCCTTTTCGGCCTAGGAGTGATCGGGTGCCTTCCGCCTCGGTAAACACGACCGGTAAATTGACGTTTTCATTCCCTAGCTGAAGTGACATTTGTGATTGATATGCAAACGATATGGTGTTCCCGAATCCTTTGAAAGAGATGCGTTTGGCATTGGCCAGATCTTTTCCGGTTTTTTCTGCCCAATTTCTGGGAAGAGATGATATGACTGCGCCGCTGTCTACGATAAATTCATTTTTTTCAAATCCCTGAAGTGTTTGTACCGGTACTTGTAAAATCGGTTCCATGACAGAGCCGATGTCCGACCAATCTTTGACTCCTATCGGTATGCGGAGTATGACAGTGGGCTCAGCTAGCATTTGTGTAGAGGCTGTTTTTTGTGATGTTAGGCTCAAAAATCCAAAAAGTATGGTAAGCGGTACGCTCACGATGATGAGGAGTTTACTTAATCCTCCGATGAATATATGTCGATTGTCCATCATTATTACTATAGCATATTTATATATATTGTTGACAATATCCCGGTATTTGTATATTCTTAACCCTACGCGTATGAACTATATGAAAAAAGAACACATACCAAGCATCATCGCAGGAGTCTTTTTTATCCTTGCTGTTTTGGGATTAGGAAGCGGCGTGTATTTTTACCAACAATATAAAACAAGTGAGGGGAAGCTGAAAAATCCTACAGAAGCGGCCAAAATAGAAAGCAAAGAACTTATGGTAAAAGTTGGGAAGCTTATGATGCTTCCCAATGAAGAAGCGCAGGTACTCACAGTAGCCGATGTAGAAACTCTGAAAAAAACCCAGTCGTTTTTTATTGATGGGAAAGATAATGATAAGCTTCTTCTTTTCCAAATCGCAAAAAAAGCTGTCTTGTATCGGCCTTCTACCAATGTCGTGGTCAATGTGGCCCCTATTATGGATTCACCGAATCAGGCTACTGCATCAGGACAGACGCCGCCCGTTGGAGCTCAGGAGCAGTCGTTAAAAATCGCGCTTCGAAATGGCTCGGGGATTACCGGCGTTACCACAAAATTAGAACAGGATCTGAAAGCAACGCTGCAAAACATCACTATCGTCGAAAAAGACAATGCGAAACGGATGGATTATGAGAAAACGATGCTCATCGTGCTTTCCAATACATTGGATAAAAATGTTGTTCAACAGTTGGCAACTGAACTGTCTGCAAGCGTTTCTGCGCTTCCCGCCGAAGAGCCAAAACCCGTGGCGGATCTCCTCATCATTGCGGGAAAAGATAGGAAATAGACAATAAGACAGGAAGACAATAAGACAAAGAGACAATAAGATTTCTTCCAGTCTTATAGCGAAGCGAGTCTTCCTATCTATCTTCTTTCTCCGCCTCCTGAAGACATCATCACTTCAAATTCTTTGATAAAACTCGCCGACATGGTGGAGGATTCTTCTTTGGAAAGTTCGCGGGTGCGTTCCGTAAAAAACGGAGTTGCCGTCGGTTGTTTCATAAGCTGAGGTACTTCCTGTTGAATGGGAGAAATCAGGGAAACAAGGGAGGCGACAATACCCAATGCAAGAGCAACCACATATGCAACGAACGTTTTTAATCCTTGGATATTCATAATATTGATAGGTTGAGGTTAGTATAGCACACCAAAGACAGCACTATGGAGCCAGCGGTTCAAGAGGAATCTCTGCCGGAGGAGGCTCCGGCGCCAAAGGGATAGGAGGCATGCCTCCCGGATCTCCGACGCAATCCGTTGAAACAAGGGGGATTTCCGTTTTGAGATTTGCCATCGGGTGGAGAATGAGGTCGATTGAAAATAATCCGTCAAACGTACCATAAAATCCTAAGTTCGGCATGGTAAAGTTGACGCCCCGTCCGATAATAGTCATCCCTTGGCTCACCGGTGTATCTATGACAAAAAATGATCCGCCCCGGGCCGGAAGTCTGAATTTGTGGGTAGCTTCATAATTGTGAACGCCGCCTCCGCCTTCAGCAGTTATATTATAGGTATTCGTCCCTTCCCACACATCATCAAAATAGCCGCACACATGGGTATCAATTGTGGACGTGATGACGACATTGGCAGTGCCTGATCCGGCAGGCGATGCTGATCCGGAAATTGTGTAATATCCTTTGCATGTGGTTTCCAGCTGGATCGCTTCATTCATCAGGTCATCCGACGAATCCGGTACTCTGCCTAATGATTGTTTATACTGTTCAAAATCTAATCTCCGCAGGAGCCTCCGGTCTACCTGGCAGAGCCGTTTGAGATAGGACAGTTTGTCTTTTGCGCAGTCTTTGAGAGCACCTCCGTACCTGTTCATGCCGGCAGTATCACCTGCGTCCTGCGCATTGCCGTATGCCTGGGTGTAGGCAAAAATATATTCATCCGTGCAGCGGCCGTTTGCTCCTGCCTGATTTGCCGCATCATCTGCTTTTCCTTTGTCCGGGTCTTCCGGAGTAATAGTGCCTTCTCCCGGAGGATCCCCGTTACCGCCTGTTGGAGGCTCGGCAGTATCAGGTTCGACGTCACCCGTCGGACCTCCCATCGGCGGACCGAGAGGGACGATGCGGGCAGTACCATTGCGCGGGACAAAGACAAAAAATGTCGGTGTTTTTCCTGACCCGTCCCGGTTTGGCTTTGCCGCCGGTTTTGGCGTGACAGAGGGTGAAATCGGAACATTCATCGTGATGTTTCCTAATCCGGCGCTTTCCATAATTCGTCTGGCCATCTCATTAGGATCCTGATCGTCAGGAACAACGGTGCCCGGGTCTAGTCCGGAGGGAGTAAATGTCACCTCAACATCGATGGGCGGAGGGTCTGGGGGTCCTTCGTCAGGCTCAGGATTGAATGGATCATCCGGATCAACAGGCGGATCATCAGGAGGTGCCGGTGGCGGAAGCGGGGGATCAACTTCGATATCGATACCTGGGTCAGGAGGCGGATTATTGCCCTGCGGGTCGCTGGGCCAGATAAACGGAGGCTCTTCAAGCGGTGTCAGGATTAGCGTGCTGTCCCCTGATAACACCCCCGGGCCGATCGTCACCGTATATGTGTAGCCGGTATCAGTGGTAACTTTTGCCTGTCCGCCGGTTTTTGGTATTTTTTGCGTGACTTTTTGATCGGTCAGGAGTTTCGCAGGTCGGGTATTGATGACAGATTTTTTCGGCAAAATCGAGAAATTTTGGAGCCGCAAAAGTTTCCAGAGCGTTATGTTGGGGTCGTTCAGCCGCATGATGACGGCAAAGACACAAAAGGCAAGAAATAACAAAAAGAGGATGAGAAAGATAATGTTCCGTTTTCGTCCTGAACCCGAAGGGTTTTTCGGTACGGTTATTGTTTTTGCATCAGATGAAACAGTCGGTTTTTCCTTCACAATAGTAGTATGAAATTATTTGTGGATATTGTCAATTCTTATATTTGCCAATTAGTTTGTTTATTGTGATGGACGGTTAGGTACAGGATGAGAAGCGTGAATCATACGGGGAGTCTCCATCGCTTCCGGTAAGAACAAGGATAAAAGTATCCGGATTTATACTGCACCTGACAATAGTGCTGCCATTCCGCAATATTCTCTGGTACATTTTTCCTGAAAAAGCGTATAAAATGATTCAGATATGACCTGCCAGTCAAATTTTTTCTGCATTTCCTTTCGGCATTCATTGCCCATCTGCTTTCGTTCAGATTCGTGATCAAGCGCCCAGGTGATCGCATCGGTGATGGCTTTGGTATTTTTTTGCGGGATGATGATGCCTGTTTTTTTATCAGTAATGATCTCTGTCGTGCCGGCATTGTCTGAAGCGATGACAAAAGTTCCCATAGCAGCAGCTTCCAGGACACTATTGGGAAATCCTTCGTTGTGGTGTGAGGGGTGGATACATATATCGGTTTTCCGGAGAAGATCCCGCACCTGTCGGCTTTCAAGAGGACCCGTACATCGTATACGTTTGGCGAGATGATTTTTGTCGATCTCTTTTCGCAATTTTTCCTCAAGGTCTCCTGACCCTGCAATCGTAAACACAATACGTTTGGAAAGTGTCGTGTCCAGTTTTTTGATAGCAGAGAGGAGATAAGTAAGTCCTTTGGACCAGATGAGCCTGCCGATATACGAAATGATAATGGTCTGTTTTTGTTCTTTTTTCGGAGAAAAAAACTTCGTATCCACACCACCATAGGAGACATGTATAGGCTTTTTTATACCCAGCGTTTGTTCCAAAAATAGTTTTGCCGGTGTATTGGTCGTGGTGATCAGATCATAATTCGTTATCGCCCATCGGGCGAGCGTGTGATCAATACCTGTAGCAATACGGGTGACCCATATATTTGGGTGTACCGGATGCGTCGCGACGTGTTCCGTAAATATACTTCGAGCGCCTATCATTTTCGCATATATCCATGTCCACCATGTCGCATCGAAAAATCGGATGTGCGTGTGGACATAGTCAAAGCGTTTTGCGGAAAGTGTTATAAGAAGAGAAATAAGCGCAAAAGGATACGGGAGCGCAAATTGTCCGGGAAGTATGGTAAAGCAGGGGATGCGTAAAATCGTTAATTTACGATACCATTCCCTACTAGGAGCATTATCCGTGTTGTAGGTGAGGACGGTGACATGAATGTTCTTGTGGGTTTTCATCAGATGCACATATAATTCCTCGATATATCGTTGACTTCCGCCGATATGCGGATAGAAAAATGGGGATATGACGAGTATGTTTATCGGACTTCCGTTTGTGGTCATAATATCCTTTCAAAGACTACGATACTTGGTGTCGTAAATATCGGGGTCAGACTGCAGCGTTCAGATATCTGTTGGATTTCCATCGTGTTACGGATCGAAAATCCCTGTGGTTGCCAGACATTCCAGGCATTGCTGTTTCGTATAGTTTCCTCTGTATGAAGCCACTCCAGTGTTCTGGCAGAAATTACGACCATAGAAATTTTTTCTTGCGGAGAAATTCCGTCACGAATCAAATCCAATTTGTCATTGCAGAAACTTTGGTCCTCAGAAAGAAACGCTGATGCCAGATATTGCCGGTTTGCAGTGTTCATGTACGCTCCTCCCGGACTGTTGACCCCCGACAACGCTTCGAGGATATAGGATGTAGCTGGGTCAGATGCCAAAAGTACGGGTTTATCCCTATATGTTGAAAGGAACTCTGCGGTTTTTCTGTCATCTTTCGACACTTGAGATGCGATATCCAGATAGGTAATGGTTTGTTTCCAGGAAGTATAGTTTGCGATGAATATTGTTTGACATGTGATGATGATGAAAAACAACATAACGCCTTTGATAATGATATTTTTTGTCGATTCCAGGAAAAATAAAATCCCGGATCCGATGAATGCGATGAGAAGAAATCGCCAGAGGACGATAAACTTCGTGACATACGGAAACGGTGAGAAAACGAGTCCCGTCAGTATGAAAAAAAGGAGGATACATATCCTACCCGGATTTTGCAGACGCATTTTTTCCAGAGCGATAATCCCGAATGGAAAAAGGAGTACAGGGAGAAATCCATACCATGTACACATGTCAGTCCATGTGCGGATAACGGTGTTGGAAAAATGTCCGGCCTCTCCGAAATTGATAGATTGAACGGGAAACATAGTGGTGATCCCCGTAAGCACACCGAAAACAAAGATAGGAAGAGCCAGAAGCGCGGTCACATAGACGGCTGTTGACTCCAGGATGCGCGTTTTTTCCAGAATGAGATAAAAAAGGTAGCACGCTATCCCGACACTGCCGATGATGAAGTGTAGGGAAAAAAGAATGACGGAAAGAGGAACCATGACCAGCATTCGTGCAGTAGCGCTTGTTTTTTGCAGAAGATAGGAAAATCCGAATACCCAGAGGATAGCGGTAACCGTTTGCGGCATGAGAAACACCGATGTATAAGAGAGCGATGATTCGAAAAAGAATGCAGAGAGTATACCCGCAACGATACCGGCCTGTTTTTTTTTGGTTATCGATGTGATGAGTACATACGCTGCGATGGAAGCGGCAAACGTGTGGAGCGTTTCGGCGAACCACCAAAACCCCAATACATCGGGTTTGAAAATATATTGCGGGATCGCGATCCACATATGAAACAGCGTCGTATAGCCATTGAACTGAAACGTATCGGAAAGACCGGACGGCAGAAGCGTAAATGTCCCTGACAGTATCGCATTGACCGCCGTTTGATGTTCCCAGATATCCCAATTGAGGGGGAATGGATAGGGGCTGTTTGACCGCCATAGCATAGAGCTAAATACGGAAGTAATCAGAAGAATGATTCCATCACGAAGGGGCTTTTTCCCCATGAGAACGATACCAAATCCAATCGGTATACTGTACAAAACGAATGCTGATAAAAATGCAGTGATCATAACATTGCCTCGTGTATTTGCTCTACCACATCAAAAATTGTGATGGTGAGAGATGGAAGCGGCTGTTCTGTATGGATGAGTTTTTGTTCCCTGTCGATAGTGATGATCACTTCTTTAGGAAATTGAATTTTCAGTATTCCTGGAATATTTGGATTGATAATAAACATGGTTGAGGAAAGAATCGGTGTGGTCCTTTTTGGGTCGGCAATTTTTAAAAGAGCCATAGTGAGGATGTTTTCAACATACATCTGTTCTTTTTCCGGTGGTTCGGTATAGAGATTACCCAAGTCGTCAAAAATAATATCGTCTCTGCTGTAGCCGATGGTTTGCTGTGTTGTTTTACGTGAATAGACAGTGAGTGTTTTATCGTTTTTGGTAAATGTGTCAAATCCGTTCAGTTGTACGCTTGCATGTTTGTCCTGTTGGTAAATCGCGATGCCAAAGGGATTTTTGCTGACGGTAACATATCCTATGGTTGTTTCCTCTTTCGACCATGAGGGGATGCCGGCAACCCCACCTGCCATGAGGAAAGCAAATAGAATAACGATTCCCAGATTTTTGAGGATGGAAGGTAGTGTGTTTTTATTCATAGTTATGAAAAAGCCACTCTCTTGCGGTGGCCTTGTGAAATTTCTTCTTTCCACAGCTCCACCCGTTTATTGATAAGAAAAAGCGCATGAGACAGTCCTGTTTTCCAGATCTGTTGTTTGCTGACATTTCCGTTTCGCGCAAAATGATTGATGTGGTATTCGGCAAAGGCAATGGCGGGATTGGTCAGCGCGTTGATTTTGAGTTCAGGTGAGAAATTCCAGTCGCCTTGTGTTGCACCAAGTTCTTTGACTGCTGTTTTCCGTATGACCCACATGCCCGTAAGGATATCTTTGATCGGATAGCCAAATAGCATGAGCGTCTCCAGATTGAGGATATGGATACCAAGCTGGCGGACGGGTGAGATTGCCCGCGGGTTTTTCAGGGGAAAGCGGTTGCAGGACACGACATCCAGTCCGCGTTTTTCCATATGAGTAATGATTTTTTTGATGGATCGCACTGGGTAGGTGTCATCGCCGTCCATAGCGACGACATAGTCGCCTGATGCGTTTTTCATACCCGTCTGATGGGCAAAGCCGTAGCCGATACCATCCATGGTTCGTTTTTCCGTTACGACTGTTGCTCCACTTTTTTTTGCAATTTTTGCCGTGTTGTCCGTAGACCCGTTATCGACGATGAGAATTTCATCCACGCAGGGCGGGACTTTTTTGATAAAGCTTGTAATTATTTTTTCCTCGTTCCGGCAGGGAACGACGAGTGATATGGTTTTTCCGTTAATCATAGATGCTGTTCTCAAAAGACAATTATTTGTCTCTTAGAAACAGCAAGGCAATAGGGTAAAAGTGAGAATATCTCACGATTATTTTGCACTTGCATGTTTTTTGACCGTGAGGTCGGGAATTTTTTGCTGTAACGTCTTACTATTTTTTTTCGCGATTATCATCTGCAACGATCTATACCATGTGGTATACAACGTCAGAGTAATCAGCGTGAACTCATCACTGAGTTCTAATAGAAAGGTTCGTCCTTGGCGGTTCCCGACCTCTATTGGTCGTAGTTCATCACTATCGTGCGTCGATAGTGTTGATGTTTTTTGACCTATCGTATGGTCCCCACCACACGAGACTTTCGTGTGTTGGCGCGGCAGTTGCGTAACTGACAGAAATTGTGACAACCCCAGAGTTTGGAAGGATAACTGTGATATCTCCCATATCTGAAGTAGACTGATTGACAATTCTTCCACCGGCAGTTTTCACTGCAATGGTAGAATTTGGAGCAATGCGGACATTGATACCAAGGGGATAAACTCCCTTGCCCATGAACTGCTCCCGCCACTTATTGTCAGTTGACAATCCCAGGCACCACGCAATCTGCGTAGACGTTCCTCTGTAGACAATTTCTCCTGGATTCCCATGGCTTGCCCATGACCCGCCGGAATTGTTTCCGAGGGCTAAAGACACAAACCAAGAGTCAGCTCCGCCCCAGTTGGCAGCAGCATTGAACAGCTTGGTATCAAACACCCTATGAAACCAGGTATTTAATGGAGCAAGTTCAATAACTTGTTTCGGCCACGTGTTCGGATCGCCAGAAGGCGATACAAATTTACACTCGGCCGGAGCAGCTGGCGCGGGTGGCTCAACTGCGGGTCGGACCACATCCGATGATGGCTGCGCGGGCGGCTGGGCGGCGGCGGGAGCTGGTGCAGCTGGCTGAACTGGCGCGATGGTCGGCAGCTGGGTAGCTGTCGACGCGGGCGCTTGGGCCTGCGTGGCGGGTGCGACGGTCGGTGCCACGTCTAGGACCACGACGGCGGCTGCTCCACCATCAATTTCATTTTCAATCCACCTTGGTGGACTGAAAGACACGTTTGTTCTTGGTCCAAGCCAAGAAAAAACAAAGATTCCTAAACCGACTCCGGCTAGGATCCAAAACAGATAACTATTTCTAGTTATCCCAATACTTACTCCTGTTACCAGGATTGAAAATCCTAGTAACATAAACAGACCCTGACAAACATTAATTGCTAACATTTTTCCCTCCTATAGGAAAAAACAAATTTGTATTCCTTTCTTGGTACTTTGGGAGTCTTTTGGCTAATGAGACCAATAACTCGTTCCCAAGATAGGAAGTTGATTAATATCGATCTGTCACGATGACAGTTGGTATCGGGGTTCGATTACCCGTAATTTTTTTAGATTGACATCCTATATTTTGGATGAATCCACCCCGAAGAGAACTATTTTCTCTTCAAAATGGATCCATCCAAAGGACATCGTTCCTTGGAGGAAAAACTTGCCTCGACTCGCGCTAGCGAGGCGGGTTGCCACACCACTCCACTAAAAAAATACAAATGCATATGAGAAATAACAATGCGTTATTTCTCATCCCTATTGCCTTGTTAAGGTGCGAGTCGCAAATATAATTCTGCGACGAACACCGCTAACCATGTACACGCGCTCCTCGACGTAACGTCGGGGTAAGCGTTGTAGCGTGGTTAAGGTGCGCTTTTCAGTTCGAATGATTTCTGCGCATTGCAGAGATTCAAACCTCCAAGCCCTAAATCCAATTTGCATTGGCTTCAGGAATATGATGCGTCTTAACGTTTCTTGTCCTATGCTCATTGTCTAATGTCTTTTGTTCTGACGCCTCACCTTTCCAAAGTCAATTTAAATTTTTATTTGAAACCATGTGTTATACTATCGATATATGCAAACAACACTTCTTCGATACAACGTCGTCATTCGTAAAGAAGGACGCAATTACATAGCTGATGTGCCTACTCTTGGCATTTCCGATTTTGGCCGGACGCTTGAGTCTGCACAATCAAACGTTCGTTCAGCAATTCTGTGTCATATCGAAGGGCTTCAAAAAACGAAAACCCCTGTTCCTTCTCCTGATACAAATTCTTTGACTGTTGCGAGTGCTGAAATATCATTTCCCGGATCAGTTCAGTTTGCCGTATAAATTTTTATGCCACGTCTTGTCCCTATGAAGCCGCGCGATATCGAGCGGATTCTTCTTCACAACGGCTTTGTTCTCAATGTTTCCAAAAGCAGTCACCGGCAATATTTCAATGCGAAACTGCACGCGCATACCACTGTTTCGTTTCATAGCGCAACTATTCCGATCGGGACCCTGCGCAGTATCATCCGGCAATCAAAACTTCCTGATGACCTTTTTCGAAAATGACACTCTTTTATTAATGTGCTCGCTTTTTAGTTCGAATTATTTCTGCATATTGCAGAGATTCAAACCTCCAAGCCCTAAAAATAATTTTTAAATTATTTTCAGGAAAGAAGGCGTCCTCAAGCCTGCCTCAAGAGAACACCCTCTTTCCCGGGAACAATATGTTCAGAAAACTCAGAATATATTCAGAAAACTCAGAACACTCAGATTGTCAGAAAAATCAGACATTCAGAGTATCGGACATTCTGATTTTCCGATTCTCTGGTTCTCCGAGTATTCTGATTTATCCGATTCTCCGAGTTTTCCGAAAAATACAGAGTTTTCCGATTGAACTCAGGAGTGGAATGGCGTAAAGACACCATCCCAATTCCGACTTCAAATTGATGTACAATAAAAATATGACCTTCCGTTTTACCAAACATGCCAGAGCGAAATTCGTCCGTATGCGGCAATCAGGATTTCGCCTGACTCAGACAAAAGTGAAGGAAACGATTGCTCAACCTTCGAAAACTGAATCGCGTGATGACGGAACGTTTATTGCCACATCACTTTTTGATAGCAACCATGTCCTGCGTGTTGTATACCGGAAAGAGGGTGATATAATAGTTATCATTACCTTCTATCCAGGAAGGAGAAAAGCATATGACATTTAACTACGATCCGGATGGCGATATTTTATCGGTAACGCTCAAAAACAAACCCTTTTCCTATGCTCAGGAAGCAGGGGATTTTATCGTGCATTTTGATAAAAGCGATACGCCGGTATATGTGGAGATTCTTAATGCGCACGCATTCTTATCTAAAGCAACAAAAATTCTTCCTAAAACCATGCCATCTCATCGGTTTTCTTATTGCTGATTTTTTTGCTCTCTTTCCGTTCATTTTTGATTTTCTTTATCTCTCTTGACGCTTCTTCAATGGTTCATGATAGGATAGGTTTCCTATGACGAAAGATTATTGTGATATTTGCCAGAAAGAGATGAAATATGAACAGGAAGTTCATATAAGAACATATGGTGTTCTCACGGAATTGTGTATATCCTGTTTTCGCAAGAAACAGAACTGGTCGAAAATCATCAAATCTCATCTGTTAAAGAGCCACAAATAAACCGGCATCGCTGCCGGTTGTTTTTTTCTTGCATCCGGCAGGATGATACGTTATTCCTTATTGTCATTGTCATCCCGCACTTGATGCGGGATCTTAAATACAAGATTCCTGCTTTCGCAGGAATGACATTATTTATTTTTTTTCAAAAGTGCAATCCCAATTCCCCCGAGTGACAGGAAGGGAATCATAGCGAAAAGATCATTGACTCCGGCAACAGGCAGATTTCCGGGGCCGGTTGTGATACAAAGTTCGGCTGTGTCATCGTCTCCATTTGGTCTGGCTGGAGCAGTGACTTTGCTATAGTTGCTGACACAAAACAAAGACCGGCCTGCGGGAAACGCAGATTTCGATGCAACTTTTACGATAAGGTCGATTGTTCGTGATTCTCCGGCAATCATGTTGGCAAGGGTAAACACAATGCTGTTTCCGCCTTTATTGACTGAGGAGGGAACGTTTGCCGAAATAAATGAAAGATATTCCGGGAGTTGATCGGTGACGGTGACAGGATTCATCGTTTCACCGGATCCGTTTTTGATGATCAGTTTAAATGAAGCAGTCGCTTCAGGGGAAAATGTCGGATCTGTACTTCCAAGATTTTCCACAAATACATTGGAAATCGGATTTTTTACTTCTTTATTGATGACGAGATCCGTGGGAGTTTCGCCTCCGCCATAGGAGCCGTAGGAGTCAGCAAGCACTTTAGGTACAGTGACATGGGACAATAAGCATAGGACAGAAAGAACGAATAAAAAAGAAAATATTTTTTTCATAATTTTTTTTGTAAAAAATTTCTTTAATAAAAAAATGCTAGAACATATGTCTAGCGCCAAACTGTAAAAGTAACTATATCCTATAACAAAAGATATGTCAAGTAGTTAGAACGTATACATGCTTTTTATTGAGTACAAAAGGTATCCTATAGATGTAGTTCCTGTCTGCCTATTAGTTCCGAAATCAACAGGAGTCTTTCGGTTGTACTCCCCGGTGGGTAGCACGTCTGCAAGATGAGCCTGCGGTCACCAGCAATGGGCTGGAGATAGGAGGTTTCTGACGGCTTCACGATCCGTTTTTCCGTGAGTTTGTAGGTATAAAGGTTTCCCTCGGATTCCTTTGAAGGAATCCGTCCTGAGCTTGCCGAAGGATTATAGACCAGGACAATCAGGTCTCCAGCCTCAAGATTTTTCAAAAGGTAGAAAATGGCGTTGAGGTCACCCGCGAACCATTCATAGTTGGTGGAATGGGAGAAAAGGTATGTGACACCCTCTTCATTTGGGAAAAAGCTGGTGGAGGCATGGGCCACCCCCTGTTTTAGAGCTTCCGCGTATTCAGCCTCCTTGAGTGGATTGACGTTCGGAATCACCCTGGCGTTGACGCCTATTTTGGGGATGACGATTCCAAATTGGGTATCTACAGGCACGATTTCTGATCCGTCAGGAGCAATAAGGGGGTTGAATATGACTGGGATGGCAGCCGGAAGCGGTTTTTCCTCCTCTTTTTGTTTTCTCACCATTTGTTTTACCGCGTTTATATAATAGGAAGACTCAAGGGCAACTACCGGCGTGAGGGCCGGTGTGATGCCACCCAGAGCCAGGGCGATGAGGCCAATGCCAATCATCCGGCCTGAAAGACCCTGTTTGGGAGGTTTTGGAGGGATAGGTATCTGCATATTTTCCATAAATTTTTTGAGGTAGGAGTTACGAGTTGAGAACATTTTTCTTATTTCCTACGTCTTATCTCCTATCTCATGTTGCTAACAGGGAGTGTATCAGAAAGACCTATAGAAATCAATTTGAGGAAACAGAGGAAAGCTCCATGTTTTGGCTTGCCACTTTTTTGGCCAAGTCTATCGCTGCGTCATATTTTCCGACGCGAATATAGTCTTGGACTGTTGTTGTGGCTTTTTTGGTCACCGTCTCTTCATATTGTTTGGCAAAAGGCAGGACGATGGGAGAGAGTTCAGGACACACATCATCCAGTTGCATGATAGACTTATAAAGATCCGTAATATTCATTCCAGGTTGGAGGAGGTCCAGGACGATTTTTGATATGATTTTACTCCTGTCTTCCGTCATTGTCTCATCAGAGAGCCGTGTTTTCAAAAGTTCAACGACCTTGAATTCAATTTCTTTACAAATATCATCAGGGGACATATAGAGTTAGTATAAAAGGAATGAATACAATTGAAAAGGACTATTGTGTAAGTAGTTCACCTTGCAAGGTCCGACCTTGCACGCTGTCTATAGTAATTCATCATCTTCATTTTCAAGCGCGAGAGTAGGGCCGATATATTGGTCAAGTTCTTCATTTTCATACTCTACAAATGATTTGTACGTGTTTGTGTGCTTGAGAAAGGGGAGTTTGGTGGGCTCAAATGCAGATAAGACGATTTCCGGCTTGACCCATTCCGTTTTTCGTAATCCTAAATAATCTCCGTAGGATGAATATGCGTTTACAAGATCTTTTGAAAGAGGCAATGAATTTCGATGGATATACCGTGAAAGGTGGAGGAGATATGGCTCCTCAGTTACATTAACTGCTTTATAAATACCCTCAAAAAGTGTTCCTTTGCGATGATTCTGTTTATTAAAATACATTGAATACCTTGTCGCAACAGAGCGCATAAAATGATCTATGACTCGGCTGTCTCGTTGCTTGAGAAGAAGATGGAAGTGATTGGGCATGAGGCTATAGGCAAACAATTCTATTTGCCCAAAGAAATTTTTCGGTGGCTTGGCGATGCCTTTAAAGGTTGTTCCTTTCAAGGTAAAGGTTTTAAATTCTTGTTGGATTTTTTCGGGGGGAAGAAGTGCTTGTTTGAGGCAATTTAGGAACACCTTGTAATCAGTTTCATGAGAAAAGATAGTTCTTTTTTCTACGCCTCGGTTATATATGTGGTAGATTCCATCTGAAATAAATATTTTTACAGTATTTTTCTGTGGCATAATTTTACTATACCTTTAAAGGAACAACCCTGCAAGCGGTATACCTTTAAGGGTTGTTCCTTGCAAGGTGTATATAGTAATTTGTGCGTTGGTACTTTTTGATGGGTTTGGTATGATTACCAACACGAGTTTCAATATAAGTATTATTAAGTATTAAAAATGCAAATATGAGTACTAACATGAGCGCTTCTCATCCTTTTGAAAAAACAGTCTTCCCTGGTGGGACGCGTCTTGTACTGGTCCCTATGGATGGGGTCAATAGTGTCGCTACGTGCGTGATGGTGAATGTGGGAAGCAGAAACGAGACTCCCCGGACCAGCGGCATTTCTCATTTTTTGGAACACATGGTTTTCAAAGGCACGAAGAAATATCCAACCACCGAAGATGTCAATTTTATCGAACGTATGGGAGGGTTACAAAATGCCTATACAGATATCGATATCACCAATTATCACAATAAACTCATGGCCACGGATTGGAAGGAATCATTAGAACTCAACAAAGAGCTTGCGCTCAACCCTCTTTTGGAGGAAAAACACATAGATAAAGAGCGGAATGTTATTTTAGAAGAAATGAAGCGGTACAATGATGATCTGCCGGTAAAAGTCAGCGAGGAATTTCAAAAACTTCTTTACGACAAAACGCCACTTGGCATGCGGGTGATCGGTGAAGAGCAGTCTCTTCGGGAGGCCGATGCGGAAACGCTTCGATCCTATCACGACTCCCATTACACTTCAAAGCGGATTGTGGTAGCCATTGCAGGGAATATTGAAAAAAATAAAGGAAAGATGCAGGCGCAAGCCCGGGAATGGTTTGAGACCCGGCCTTCGCATAACGCTTCGGCGGGCAAGCAGGAAAATGTGGGTGTCACTGATACACAGGAAAAGCCGGCACTCGTCGTAGTCACGAAAAAAGATGCTCAGCAAGCTCACCTCACCCTTGGTGTCCGGACGTTTGGAAGGGGTAATGAGGATCGATTTGCCTGGAGCGTGTTTAATCTTTTGTTTGGCGTATCGTTTACCAGCAGACTTTTTAAAGAAATACGGGAAAAACGCGGGCTTTGTTATACGGTCCGCAGCGGCTCGGATAATTGGGATGACGTGGGATGCTGGTCTATCTACGCAGGTGTAGCCACAGAAAAAGTGGGAGTCACAGTATCAGCCATTATCGATGAGCTGAAAAAAGCAGTGGATAAAGGCGTGACTGATGAGGAAGTGAACGTTGCCAAAAAAAGGATCCTCACCATGGTTTCCTTCAAAGCAGAGGATCCGGAATTTATGGCAGAGTTTTATGGACAGCAGGAGTTGAGACATCTTCCTATTTTCACAATAGATGAGTATTTCAAAAAAATTGAACAGGTGAGCAAGCGTGATATTGACATAGTAATCAAAAAATATATTCTTGAAAAGACGTTGAATTTGGCTGTCGTGTGGAGTAAATCAAAAGATGAAAAGCTTATCCAGCTGTTGAAAATTTAATACTTTTTATTTTTTCTTATTCGGTCTACAATACGTATCTATGAATAAACCTGAAGCAGTTTTATCTCAGCCCACAGAATGTGTTGAAAAAGCACAATCTCCGGTTCTTCGATTATTCCATACTGCAGGTGAGTTCGTAGGATGGATATCTGATCATTTGGAGCCTCCGGGAACGTATTATTGGAGAAGTGGGCTGAACACATGGTCAGGAGATAGAAAAAATACATATTATAATGACTCAATGCGGAATAAAGAATAATATGACAGAACAAACTGTTGTCTTGATAAAACCTGATGGTGTAGAGAAGCACATCATTGGTGAGATTGTCTCGCGTTTTGAAAAAGCAGGATTAGTCGTTGTTGGTTTGAAAATGGTCCGGCTCACTCAGGAAATTCTTGACGTGTGGTATGCACATCACAAAGATAAACCGTTTTTTCCGGAACTTTCAGCTCAAATGATGGCGACTCCTATAGTGGCTATTATTCTCTCCGGAGAAGGGGCGATACAAACAGTGTTTGATCTTTGTGGACCAACGGATCCTGCGGAAGCAGCAGTTGGCACCATCAGAAAAGACTTCGGGGAAAGCAAACCAAAGAACGTCGTACACCGCTCGGACAGTGTGGAAGCAGCGGCAAAAGAAATCGGATTATTATTTTCCAAAGAGGAAATATTTTAACGAGTTAGACGTATTATTTGATGATTTCTAATTTTCTCAGCACCGGGAGAAGTTCTTCAAAAGGCAGTCCAATCACGTTCGTATAAGAGCCGTCTATCTTTTTGATAAAATCCCATGGGACTTCGTTGATAGAGTAGCCGGCAGCAAAGCGGGAAAAATCATACCGGTTCACATAGGCGTCCAGTTCTGCCGGAACCATTTTTCTCATCGTGACTTTTGTTTTGGTCAGAGAGTCCCATGTTTTTTTGACAATTCCGTTGTTGATAAAAACGATCGTCGTGGCTGTAGCGAAAACATGGGTTTTGCCCATGAGGCTTTTGAGCTGGGCCTTGGTTTCTTCTTTATCATGTGTCCTTCCAAATGTCGTAGTTCCCAATACCGCCATAGAGTCTGCTGCGATGAGAAGCATACGTCCTTCAATTGGTAGATTATAGAGTCTGGGATTTTTGATGACTTCCTGTGCTTTGGCTTCTGCGCGTGCTCTGATCATTTTAAACGGGTCTTTATGTACAATTGCATCTTCATCTACATGAGTGATGAGGGTGCGGAAGATGATACCAAGTTTTTCCAGAAGTCCTTTTCTCCCTACGGATTGTGAAGCTAAAATGACCTGTATGGGACGCTCTTCAGGAGGAATATTTTGCGGCCGGAAGGATAAGTTCATACGAGTATTATACCGTAAAATCAGGATAATTGCTATGGGAGAAAAATGAGCCCTCCTTCGCTCGTCGAGCTTCGGACGGACATAAGAATCGCTAATCTTCTCTTTTTAGTAATAGAATCAGAAGCGATTCTAATGTCGGGGTAGCCAGATTCGAACTGGCGACCTCATCGTCCCGAACGATGCGCGCTACCAACTGCGCTATACCCCGAACTTCCTTCATATTGTACGTAAAGAGATGGTAGAATACAATCAGATATTGTCCCCGTAGCTCAACGGATAGAGTAGAGGTTTCCTAAACCTCCGATATAGGTTCGATTCCTATCGGGGACGCAAAAAATTTTATAAAATTTATCTGATATTCACCGCATAGAGGTTGTCGATGGCTTGAGCGCTGGGGTTCAGGTTTGTCAAAATGACGATTCTTCCTGCATTACTCCATGGAGCTACAAAGCCGTCCAAAAATGGTCCTGCATACACGACTTTCCTATTTGTTCCATCATAATCCATGACTTCCACTTTATTTTTACCGGTGATGACGAGGTTTCGGGAGGTGGGGAGCCATTGAACAGGCGCATTTGCGCCAAAATTTTCAATTTTTGAGGTAGGCGTTGGTGTGTTGTTTTCCATACCAAATTCTTTTGTCATGCCAATGAAATAATTCCTATCTTCTTTTACATCATAAATATATACATTTCCCGGTTTTATTTCGCGGATTTCTTGTGTGGGATTGGTACCGATTAAAGGAGGATTAATAATGATAGGAATGGTCATGCTTTGCGAGGCTTCGTAAAGAATTTTGGTTTCATCAGGAGAAAAAGAAAGAATAGTCATTGATGACGTGGCGATATTCATCGCTTCACCTTTCAGAGATAATAGTTTTTCTTTTTCTTTAGCATGTTTCATTTCTTGCCAGTCGTTGGAAAGTATAGAAATATCGGAAACGAATTTTGGCACATCATTGAGCTTGTCGCTTTCTAAAAGATATGTTTCCTGTGTTTTTATCTTGATCAGTACCTGTTTACTGTCCGGTGACCAGGAAAGGACTGCCTCATCAGTATCGAGTTGTTCTTTTTTGACGATTTGACGGGCATCTCTGTTCATGCCCAATGGTTTATCCAGTAAATCCAGTACCCACACTCCTGCCCGAGAGATGAGCTGTGCGCCATTAGTAGATTCAGGAGTCTCCGGGACGTCATAGGCAAGTTTTGTGCCGTCAGGAGAGAGGATAGGATTGGTGACACCGCTTGAGGTGAGCGCAAAAAGAGATGGATTACCGGAAAAAAGTATGGGATCGACCCGGGTGAGGACTTCGCCCTGCACTCGTACACGTTTTTCCCATGGCTGATAGCCGTTTTTTACTACCGTCACCGTATACCAGCCGGGGGCAATATTGAGGTTGGTGTTGGTAGCGCCTTTTGGTTTTCCGTCAATAAAAAGTTGAGCGCCTGTTGGGTCTGATGTGGCAGCTATCAAACCGGTCGTACCGAATGATTTATCACTGAAATCCATTCGATAGCCTCTCCCATATGCTATCACGGTAAATGAAATTCCTATGATAATAACGACGGTAAGTATGGAAAGAATCGTATTGGTAAGATTTTTTATCGCCATACCCGTATTATACGACGAGGTGTGTTAAAATGGAAACGGAATGAGTCGGAACACTCAGAAAACTCAGAGAACTCAGAAAATTCGGAAGTTCAGAAACTCAGAGCATCAGAATGTCAGAGAGTCCGATTCTCCGACACTCTGAGTTTTCAGAGTTTTCTGAAAAATTCTGAGTATTCCGAGTTTTCCGAATGTATTTGTAATTCGTTGAAAACTTTTTTATGTTTACGAAACGAATCGGTATTGATCTCGGCACCCCAGTAGAACGCTTGCCGTTCCCGAAGCTTACAGCTTCGCGTCATGGTGTCGCGTCTACGGGGCAGGCTGCAAATACAGCATATGATGGGCTTTACTAAAAGAATAGGCATAGATTTAGGTACAGCTAACTCTCTCGTGTGGTTGGCCGGAACCGGAGTGGTGCTCAATGAGCCTACGGTTGTGGCAGTCACGGTGGATGAGAATAAGGTCGTTGCGGTGGGAAATGAAGCAAAAGATATGCTTGGGAGGACACCCGGCAATATTACTGCGACCCGCCCAATGCGGGATGGTGTGATTGCAGACTATCGGATTACTGAGGCGATGCTTTCGTATTTTATCGACAGGGCTGTCGGGAAAAACCATTTTTTTAAACCCGAGGTCATGATTTGCGTTCCAACTGGGGTCACACAGGTGGAAAGGCGTGCTGTCATGGATGCTACCCTATCAGCGGGAGCCAAAATCGTCTATATCATCGAAGAGCCTCTCGCATCTTCGATCGGTGCAAAAATTCCCATTGCTCAGGCATCCGGCAATATGATTGTGGATATTGGTGGAGGATCGACAGAAGCGGCGGTGATCTCTCTGGGCGGAGTGGTCGTTCACAGGAGTGCACGGGTAGCAGGGAACAAAATCGAAGAAGCAATTGCTCAGTATATCAAACGCCAATACAATCTTATCATTGGAGAACGGATGGCAGAAACGATAAAAATAACCATAGGAGATGCGCTTGAGAAATCAGAACACTCAGAAAACTCAGAACAAACCAGAAAACTCGGAATACTCGGAAAGTCAGAAAATACAGAGAGCCAGAACATCAGAGTGTCTGATATTTCTGAACGTCAGAATTTCCGATCATCCGAGTCTTCTGAGTTATCCGAAAGTATGGAGGTTCGTGGACGTGATACGATTTCCGGACTTCCGCGGATGATAACTCTTACCCGAAAAGAACTCACGGTTGCTATCATGCCGGTTCTCCAACAGATTATTGGTGCGGTCAAACAAGTGTTGGAAAATACGCCTCCTGAGCTTGCCGCTGATATTATCGATAAGGGTATCGTCATGGCAGGAGGCACATCACTTCTGACGAATTTAGATAAGCTTATGACGAAAGAAACCGGTGTTGTCTGTCATGTAGCGGAAGATCCACTGCTTTGTGTGGTCCGTGGTACGGGGGTAGCGATAGAAAATATAGAACTGTACAAACGGACGGTGAGCAGGAAATGATCATTGAAATTGTTGTTCCCGTGAAGGAGGGAATCTAAAGAAATTATGGATATCATCCAGACACTGTATTCATCGATAATGTTGATCTTTTCCAATCCCATTTTTCAGAAATACTGGTTTATTATTGCGATGTACGGTGGGTCTGTGCTTTTCAACATACTTTATAAGCCACAGTATCGTCCGAAAAACCAGCATTTTATCCCGTCATACTCACACTTCGTTTTTGATCAAGGATTTCGCATCTATTTTCTTTTGCTTCTTATTGTGGTTATGCCGTTGTATATCGTTGTTGGATTTGGACTGAAAGTAAACCCAATGCCCTCTCCGCAGATAGTTATCATAGCATGTATCCCTATAGTGCTTGGAATTTTGTATAAGATGTGGATGTATTCAGTAAAGACATATATTCAAAAAATGACGAGAGGATTTTCTTTGGATCTTCCACGCTGCTCGCAATGTAGTCGGGAATTTGTTTCAAACAAAAAAGACTGTCCGTATTGCAAAATTTCTCTCATACAACCCGAAGAAAGGAGTAAAGAATATTATCATTGTCGGCTGATTGAGCGGAGGTGGGATGGTGTATGGATTGAAGTAAAATCAGCTGAAGACGGTATGGATCAGATGCCCGATCCTGCAAGTTTATTCCTCAATTCTTTTCGTGAGCTTTTTATCATGCTTTGTATTGTCGGATGTATTGGTATGGCGATTGTTTTGTGGAATATAGTACAGGGAAGATCCATAATATAATTTATGAAGTTCTACAAACGGACGGTGAGTAGACGCTAAGTTCATAAAGAAATTACTTTACAAACTTTAAAAACTTTTTACTTTATAACTATTTATGTTGCAAAATTTATCCATTTTCGGTGTTTCCGTTACTTCTTCGTCACGACAAGAGATTCTTGATTCTCTTGCTCGTTTTCTTTCCGTGAATATCAAATCACGAAATATGAATTCTATTTTTACTATTGTCACTCCCAATCCGGAACAGATTGTTTTGGCGCAAAAAAATGAGAAATTTTGTAGGATTCTTAATAACGCAAACGTTGCTTTGCCAGACGGAGCGGGGGTAGTGTGGGCGATGAACAGAAAACCCTTCGGCAGGACTTCGACGGTGAGCTCAGTCGAACCGCTCAGGGTTGGACAGAAAACAGAAAGCAGAGAGCAGAAGACTGTTTTTCGGATTTCTGGTGTGGATTTTATGGTCGACCTTTGTCATATTGCAGCTGAAAAAAAATTACCCGTTCTTTTCTACGGAGGTCGGGGAGGAGTGACGCAACAAGCTTTTTTAAAATTGAAAAAAACTATTCCGAATTTGGATGGTATAGCCGTGTCCGGTCCGGAACTAACTGAAACAGCAGAAATTGATCCAGCAATAGTTGATGAACTTCGCCAAACAATCCGCAGCCGAAATATTCGCATTGTTTTTTTCGGCCTTGGTGCTCCGAAACAGGAGTATCTGATGGAAGCCCTGCGTTTGTCTTATGCTCATTGTCCCATGTCTTTAATGATAATGGTCGTCGGCGGGGCATTTGATATGCTTGCGGGAAAAGTGACGCGTGCGCCAAAATTTGTTCAGACTATAGGATTTGAATGGCTCTATAGGCTTATTCAGGAGCCATGGCGGTGGAGAAGGCAGATTTCAATCCTTGAATTTCTTTGGATGATACGCACAAAAAAATGATTTCTCCATTGTGCTTTTTATGAATGTTCTTCATACTTATATATATGAAGATTGCTATTCTTGCACCATTTGAGGAGCCGGTGCCGCCGAAAAAATACGGCGGGACGGAACTCATCGTATCCAACCTGATTACGGAGTATGTAAACATGGGGCACGATGTCACGTTGTTTGCTACCGGGGATGCGGAGGTGCCGTGTAAAGTAGAAGCAATTTTTCCCACATCCATTCGCAAAATTTCACCCTATGATACGGATCAGAAGGCACGCGAAAGCGTCAAATGGGTCGGAATCGGACGGGTTATTGAAAAATTGCAAAAAGAAAAATTTGATATTGTTCACGATCACATCGGGTGGCGGCTTCTTGCTTTGGGTAATTTGATTAAACAGCCTCTGGTGACGACCTTGCACGGCCCTATGCATTTGACCTATCAGCACGTCGGATTTACCGCCTCTCCCAATTTTCAATTTGTTTCTATCTCCGATAATCAACGAAAAGTATTTCCTGACCTTCATTATATTGCTACGGTTTATAACGGAATTGCGGTAGAAAAATTTCCGTTTTCCGATAAAAAAGGAGAGTATCTTTGTTTATTAGGTCGGTTTTCTCCGGAAAAAGGGATCAAAGAAGCTATTGCGATAGCCCGAAGCGTCGGCATGACTCTGAAAATTGCGGCAAAAATTGATTTGGCTGATCAGGCATTTTATGAAAGCGTCAAGCCGGAAATTGACGGTACCCAGATTCAATTTGTAGGAGAAATCGGATTTGACGAAAAAACTGAACTTCTGAAAAATGCCTACGCACTCCTGGCTCCCATCCAATGGGAAGAGCCGTTTGGACTCAATGTCATTGAAGCAATGGCGTGTGGAACGCCTGTGATTGGTACGAAGCGCGGATCGTTTCCTGAGCTTATTACTCACGGCAAAAACGGATTTTTGGGAACGACTGTGGAGGAAATGGCTTCTTTTGTCAAAGATATACAAATCATTGACCGCACTGTGTGTCGGAAAACTGTTGAAGAGCAGTTCACGACAAAAATTATGGCGGAAGGGTATCTCCATGCGTATGCACAGGTGATAGAAGCATTCGGAAAAATGAAAAATACCGTATGAACATCGGGATGTTTATCACTCCCAATCACACCGTTCCTCCTGATGACCCGGCAATTGCCGCTCCCTGGTACATCGCCTGTGATCTTTCTGATGCGTTGACCCGGAGAGGTAACGTGTCTGTTTCTCTGTTTGCCCCCAGTGGTTCTAAAACAACCGCCATACTGTATGATTTTGATATTCCTCCCACCATACGCATGGTATCTTCATTACCAAAAGAAGCGTATCAGGAGAAGGAAGCTGCAGATGAAGCATTTTTTTTCCAACGCATGATAGAGGTAGGAAAAGAAAAAAATATCACGCTTTTTCATCTTCATCAGTCGTTCCGTATGTACCCTCTCATCGCAAAAGCGCCGAAAGGATGCTCGTTCCTCATCACACTTCATGATCCGATGATGGGGAAAAAACGCGATTCCCTCGAGGAGTTATCCGTTTTCCCTAACTGTTCTTTTGTGAGCATATCCGATGCACAGCGGGGAGATGTCAAAGCACGATTTGCAGGGACGGTGCATCACGGACTGGTCCTAGAAAATTTTCCTTTTTCAAACGCAATTGGTTCGGGATTTTCTGTATTTGGCAGAATTATTCAGGTCAAAGGTCAGGATGATGCAATAGTAGCTGCCAGACAAATTGGGGCGCCTCTCATTATCATTGGTGAAGCGGTACGGGATACTGAAGAAAACAGAAAATTTTGGGAAGAGCGTATTGTACCTACAATTGATGGATCACATGTCCGATATGTGCCGGTTATAGATCGGAGCGACCTCCCAACCTATTACCAACATACAAAAGCTATCCTCATGCCTATCAAATGGGAAGAGCCGTTTGGACTGGTCATGATTGAGGCTATGGCCTGTGGGACGCCGGTAATTGCCTATAACCGAGGGTCTGTTTCTGAAATCGTGAAAGATGGAGTCACCGGATTTATCATTGATTCGGATAATGAAGAACGTTCGGGTAGAGGCACATGGATCATCAAAAAACAGGGGATTGAAGGATTGGTGGAAGCGATGACGCGCATTGACGATATTAGTCGGCTGGCATGCCGGAAACACGTTGAAGAGCATTTTACCGTAGAACAGATGGCTACAGGCTATGAGAAACTGTATGAAAAAATCCTCAATGAACAGTCTCTATAGCATTTTCTTCATATTCTAAGAAGTATTATCAGATATTTTTTTTACAAAAATCATTTTCTGGATGGTGAGCCCATTGACAACTTGTGATATGATGAGTGATGTATGATGAAACGGATTGCTGTATTTACCGATAATGCTGATCCTTTGGCGCCACTGGGTGGTATAGAAAGCGGCGGAGAAAATGTATATGTCAATGAACTGACGCGCGCTCTTTCACGGTTTGGATGGACGATCGATATTTATACCCGGTGGTCATCACCTAAAACCGCTCAAATTGCCAAAATCGGAGAAAACGTACGGGTGATCCGGCTTGCCGCAGGGCCACTGGAGTTTGTCAGCAAAGACAAATTATTTCCCCATATGCCCGCCTATATTCAGAGTTTTTTGGCATACCGGGAGAAAAATAAGCTTGAATACCTGTTGGTTCACGGTAATTACTACCTGTCTTCCTGGGCTGCAGTACATATCGGGAAAATGCTCCGGATTCCTTCTTTGACCACATTTCATTCCCTGGGGATCATAAAGCATAACGCGTTGAATTCAAAAGATTCCTCCCCGAAAGATCGGAGTGCTATCGAACTGGAAGTGATGCACGACGCAGACAGAATTGTGGCGACCAGTCCGGTAATGAAGGATGAGATCCAGAAATTCTATGAAATAAACGGAAAAAAGATTGCTGTCATACCCGGGGGAGTGAATTTAAAACGGTTTCAGCCGCTTTCTCAGATTTTGGCCCGTCGTGTTCAAAATATAAATACCAACCGCCTGATCGTTCTTTACGTCGGCCGTTTCGAGGAGAGGAAAGGTATAGAGACGCTCCTATGCGCGATGGATGAGCTGGCGAAACGGATGCCTGAAAAGCGGAAAATTTTACGGTTATATGTGATCGGTGGAGAAAAAAGAAGAAATTGGAAAAAAGAAAAAGATACTCCTGAACGAAGAGAGCGTGAGCACTTGACCAAGATAGTGGAAACGCTGGGCATCAAAGATATCGTGCGGTTTATCGGAGGAGAACAGCGGGAATATCTGCAATATTATTACGCAGCCGCTGATGTGACGGTCGTGCCATCGTACTATGAACCGTTTGGATTGGTGCCTCTGGAATCTATGGCGTGCGGGACTCCGGTGATCGCTTCGAAAGTCGGCGGTATGCAATGGACGATCAAAGAAGGAAAAACCGGATATCTCGTGCCTGCCAAAAGTGTCCAGGCGTTTACCGATAAGATTCAATATCTTTTGGAACATTATGCGACCAGGAAACATATGCGGGAAAATGGTATAGAACGTACCAGAAGGTTTTTTGGATGGGAAGCAGTCGCCTCTCAGATGTCACTTTTGTACAACGATATTATTATTGAAAATTTTTACCGTCAGCTGTTCCCCAAAATTAACGGCAATGGGAAATAGCATCTTACCTTTTGTTTCTCACCCCGTGTATTATAGATATATGAAAGTATTATTTGCGACATCGGAGTGTGTGCCGTTTTATAAAAAAGGGGGACTGGGGGATGTCAGCCATTCTCTCCCTGTAGCACTTTCTCATTTGGGAGTATCAACAACGATAGCCCTTCCGTATTTTGAAAAAGTGAAAGTAAAACGGGGTGACCTTATCTGCCTCGGTCCTCTTGCAATCGACTATGCAGGGAAGCGGGAACTGGTATTTGTATTCCTGACCCATATTCCCAAAACGACGGTATCCGTACTCCTTTTTCGTCATCCGAGACTTTCTTCCTACGATGAATCAACGTTTTTGTTTTTTTGTCTTTGCGTTTCTGCATGGTATCGGCTTTCCGCACTCACCGGAAACGGATTTGACATCGTTCACTGCAATGATTGGCATATGGCTCTCATACCGCTTCTTTTGGGAGAACAGGATAAAACATTGAAAAAACAAGTGAAAACGTTGCAGAGTACTGCAGTGAAAACTGTTCTTACAATTCACAATCTTTTGTATCAGGGCGTTGTCCGTGCCAGCACGATTCGGAACATGGGACTCCCCATGTCTATATTTGAAAAAATTCCATCTCCGGAAGGTGGAGTGATTAATCTGTTCCGTGAAGGGTTGGAACACGCTGACGTGGTATCAACCGTTTCTCCATCGTACGCCAAAGAAATATTGACGCCTGAGTTTGGACCTCATATTTATGATGCGCTTCGGAAAAGACACGATCCGGTCGTCGGAATTCTCAACGGCATCGATACGGATGTCTGGAATCCAAAGACAGATGAGTATCTGCCAAAAAATTATACAAAAAAGTCGGTGACAGAAGGTAAAGCAGTCAATAAAGAGCGGCTTCAAAAAGCAGTGGGTTTGCCGGTGTCTGATGATCTTCTCTTTGGATTTGTGGGGAGAATTGAGCCAAGACAAAAGGGAGTCGATCTCATCATAAAAGCAGTGCGGCAACTTCCCAAAAAATCATTTCAGGTCGTGCTTTTGGGGACAGGCAACATCAAGCAGATGAAAGAATTGGAACATCTTGACGGGCAGTGTACTCATATTTCTTACATAGAAACGTTTGATGAACGGCTTGCACGGCGGATCTATGCCGGGAGTGATGTCCTCCTGGTGCCTTCCAAATTTGAACCATGCGGACTGACGCAAATGATCGCGATGCGCTACGGGACGATTCCTCTGGTGCGGCGTACCGGAGGGCTAGCAGACAGCGTTGAGGATGGGGAAACAGGATTTGTGTTTGACGACTATCATGTGGAGGACCTCTGTAAAATTATGTGGAAGGCTATAACGCTCCGGGAAGATGACCCAAAGAAATGGCAGGCGATGGTAACTAGAGTCATGCAGGAGGATTTTTCTTGGAAACGAAGCGCAAGGGAGTATTTGGAAGTGTACAAAAAATTAGCCCCGCCAAGGCGAAGCTAAAAATCCAATGGCGAATTTTTGAAAGATAGAGTACAATACTCTCATGTCTTTTCACGAAAATAAATTATGGCAGGATGCATATGTCACCCTCATGGATACGCACGAGGCGTTTGAGGGGCAATTTGAAGATTCAGAAAAAGAGATTGTTGAGCAGGTTATAACTAGTGCCACAAACCTTTCTGCAAAAATTGCCGACGGACTGTCGCGTATAGACCGCCGGTTTGGCAGACAAATTCTTTTGGACAGTGTCGGTATGGTCGCGGTCGTCCGCACTCATTTGGCTGTCGCGTGGGGACGGGGAATCCTGACAGATGAAACGTTTAAAAAATTGGACGGAAAGTTCGACGCACTTGGCATAACACTCCAACAGAATAGATAAATCGTAAACGTCTTCGTTGATTTTTCCTCTTGACTGACACTCTCTTTTTGTGCGCATAATATGGTATGGATACCAATCCTAAAAAGCTTTCACCATTTCAGGGGATCACCCTCCTTTTTCTTCTTTTGGTTATTCCTGTCGGGGTATATGTAGGGTCGCAGTATCGGTCTATAGCGGATATGAGGAATAAAGCTGCAGGTCCCCCTGATGTTAGTCAACGCCCTGCTATGAACTCTGCTCCCGCTCCTGCAGCTGTCGCTCCCGCTCCTGCAGCTGTCGCTCCCGCCGCTGTCACTCCTGCTACTCCCACTCCCACGTTGTATTTTTCTAATAATTGTAATATCGCATGTACAACAAATGCCGGGTGTGGAGAAGAGATGTCTTGTGTAAAAATAAATGCAGTAGGCGTATGCCGCAGCACTCAATGTATCAATGTGGAAGATTGTTGGTGCAATAAAACAGTATCTTGTAATACCACCTGTACCACGGAGGATCAGTGCGGATTGGGAAAAGTCTGTGTAAAGATTGATGGCATTGGGAAATGCAGAAGTAAAGAATGTTTTGGAGCAGAAGATTGTCTTTGCTATACCATCGGTGGTACTCCTACTCCTACTCCGACACCACTTAACCGCTGCAATAACACCTGTGCAAGTGATGCAGAGTGTGGAGAATCTATGGTTTGTACAAAAACAACAAAGGGGAATAAATGCAGAAATAGTCAATGTTATGGAACTGAAGATTGTATCTGCTACTCCGCCATCTCCTCTCCCACACCTATTCTTTCATCTGATCCCATCAGGATTACGACACTCCAACCCACACCTATGCCTACTATCATTCCTATGCTTCTGGCTGATCTTCTATCTACTCCCATACCGACTCCTTCTCTCCTTCAACGAAATATTGCTCCTCCTCTCCTGACCATTGATCCGTTTTACAATGCAAAGAAACAAGCCAATCCTATGGTCTCCCTCTCCGGTACCAGTGATCCAGAAGCAGAACTGGATATCAGTGTGTTTCCTGACGGGATCGTCATGACCGTGACTGCTGACTCTCTGGGCAACTGGCAGTATGTTCTCCCGAAGAAACTCACCAATGGAGACAAGCAGCTTACCATCATCTCCCGTACAAATAGCGGAGGACAAATGACTAAAACAGAAACATTCACCGTTGTTGGTGGTTTTCAATTTCCCTTTGCCGCAGTGGTATTTAGCTTCCTCATCGCTCTTGGGGTAGGAGGCTATCTCCTCTACCAGAAAAATATGAATAAAAATCAACCTCCTCCTTCTGATCCCATCCTCACCACCACATCGGAGTTTGTGCCTCCCGAAGCAATAGTAACTGAAGAACCCGTACCTTCTGTTCCGATTGAACCTTTCCAAACGGAAATTTCTTCCTCTACACCGTCAGGAACAGTTTAGTCTCATTTTTTTTTGCACTCATGTAAGGAAATCGCGTATCATCGTACTATGAATGAAGATATTCTTGTTGTTGACCAATTAGTGAAACGGTTCGGAAATTTTACCGCAGTGGATGGGATTTCATTTTGGAATCTCGTGAAGGAATAAGGTAAATTACTTTTATGATATCTATTCGGCCGGTCAGAATTGATGAAAAAGAAGCGCTCCAAAAACTCAATCAGGAAGCGTTTGAGGACAACGCGGCGTACGATCCGGATCTTTGTATGGATTGGGCGATGTCTGACAAAGGTAAAGCGCATTTTACGAACATCTTCAAAAATCCGGATTCCCAGTGTTTTGTCGCGGATGATGCGGGAGTATTGGTAGGGTACATCGTGTTGTCCAAAAAAGAGATGGATTACCGGAAAAGCAAGTGTGTGGAGATCAACGATGTGGGAGTCACGCCTCTATATCAGTCTAAAGGCGTCGGGTCGCTCCTCATGGAAAAAGCAAAGGAGTGGGCAAAAGGGAGAGGATACCAGAAGATGTACGTGAGCTGCTACTTTCACAATACCCGAGGTGTGGCTTTCTACAAGAAAAACGGCCTTACGGAGCTTGACCTGGGATTGGAAATAGATTTATAAATTTAGCTTCAAAGGGCCTCGCCTTTTGAAGCTAAGTGTTTACTACAGGACTATTATTGTTCGTCTATGATTTCTGGAGCGTGGGAGGTGCCGAAGCGGTTGGCGCCGGCTGCCAGAAGTGCAAGCACTTCCTGTTTTGTGTCTATTCCGCCCGCGCCTTTGATTTTCATGTCCGGACCCACGACAGAGCGGATAAACGTGACGTCATCGACCGATACCCCGCGTTTGGCCATTCCGCTGCAGATTTTGATAAAGTCAGCTCCTGATTTCAAAATAGCCTCGGCGGCCTGTTGAACACAAAGTTTCCCCGATTGGATCTCCGGGGTATCGGAAACAGACAAAAATTGTTCAGGAAGAAAGAGTCCTGTCTCGATAATAAATTTTATCACGATGGTTTTCCGCATGGAGCGGGCAGAGGCCGTCAGATCAGCAAGTTCCTGCTCAAATACATCGGCGTTTCCCTCCTTTATTTTTGAAATATCCGGGACGATATCCAGCTCATCAGCCCCATCCTGGATGCACTCCCTGATGGCATGGATTTTTACGTCTTTGATGTCCTGTCCAAGCGGAAAACTTACTACCGTTCCGACTTTCGCTGTTTCCCCGACACAGGATTTGGCCAGTTTTACATGGAGGGGATTGACAAAGGCGCTGTTGAATCCGTACTGAAGCACTGTTTTACAGAGCTCCCGGATGTCCTCAACAGTGGCATCCGCTCTGTGGTTAGCAAAGTCAAGCATTTTGGGATCAATAGTGTCCATATATGTACTATATCAGACGCATAATAAAAGAGAAATACGTGTCATATCTGGTATCATGAATCTATGAATGTTTTTTCTGTATCGTTTTTGAAACGGCATGAATTGTGGATTCTCATGGGGCTTTTTTTGCTTACATTTTTTCTCCGTATCTATCGATTTGAAGACCGGATTGATTGGGCTAAAAATTTTGATCAAACACGGGATATATTTGTGGCAGAACATATGGTCCGATACGGAGAAATGCCGGTGTCAGGTCATATTTCTTCCGGCAATCGCATGCTTTATCCGCCATTTTACTACTATTTTCTCGGAGCTCTGGCTCTTTTTTTTCCTCATCATGTCTGGATCACGATAGCAGTTATTGCAGTCATATCAACTACGTCATTATGGATTTATGGGATAGGAAAAAATGTAGCATCTCCATTCATAGGATTACTTGCGGCAATCCTGTATGCAATGTCTCTGTTTATGATAGATAAAGCAAGTGTCTTGAGTGTAAATGTAGGTGTTCCATTTTTTACCTGTGGCGTATTTGCCGTTTTTTCAAAAAATCAAATATTTCGCTATATCGGATATGGATTTCTCCTCTGTTCCGGAGTGATTCATGCATCGGGATTTGTGGGAGCAGCACTTGTATTTGGTACGGATATCCTTACTCGAAAATACTCCATACGAAACATCCTCGGTACACTTTTTTTTATGTTGTATTGTATTTTTTTACTTTTTTTTCCTTTTATAATAGCTTCCGGTCCATCAGTGCTTATCCGTTGGTTTAGCGTCGGACAACTCATTGACACCTCGCACGCTGGAAATACTTTTTTCCGGAGTATAGGAATGTTTTGGGATAGGTGGTACATGCTTTTTGGGATGGAACCATTTGACATATCTGTCATTGTCGGAAGCTTCGTGTGTCTATTTTGTACATTTTTTGCTTTTTTTGGGAAACAAAGAAAAATCATCAGCATATTGGCGTTCAATTGCTTATTGTTTTTTCTTTTTGGGGCGATGAAGAAAGGAGAATTTCAAAGTTGGTATTTTGATTATGTCTATCCTTTCCTCTTTCTTTTTATCGGGATCGTCATTGTGTGCGCGGGAAAGCAGATATCATATATTAGGTACGGCATAGGGGTTCTTTGCATGCTTATGATGAGTACGACTCTTTTTGTATTTTTTACCAGGCCACCCGCAGAATTTACATCAAAAAAGATTGATACTATCGTTTCCCATGTCCTTGTAGATGCAAAAAAGCAAGCGTTTGCGTATGAAACGGTATTGATTACCGGTATGGTTAATTTTCCCGGATCTGCATATCCCGTTGATTTTCTTCTCTCTATGTATGCGATTTCCTTTGAAGAGCGTACGGGGATAAAAATGACGGTCAGCGGTCTTGAAAGAGATGGTGTGCACATGCCCACATATGTAGTCCATCGCAGTTCGGGGTATGAACACGTGTACTATATTTGTCTTGCTTTTGATAAAGCGCCAAAACGATGCATCGGAGACATTTACCGCGGAGCGTATGTGTTTGAAAAAGAAATAGAAAGCCCGGATGAAAAATTCCGGATATTTTTATTTAAAAGAATGCAGAAAAATTGAGTTTTTTTGCTATAATACGCTTCTATGAAGTACCAGTCGGTTATCTGTAGCGGGACGTTTGACCATCTCCACAAAGGTCATGAAGCATTTTTGACGAAAGTGCTGTCGAATTGCACTGAATGACTGTTCCATAGGGTGCTCGCCGTATTTCTCGTGAGGCATCTGAAGTCTCGCCATGAAAATTGTCCGGATCGTGTAGTTCGATTGCTATATGGGGTATGATATTATGAATAGAGAGAAATGCTAAATCATTATAAGTTTTCTGTGTTGTTTGGTGGTTACAGAAAGATTTTTTCATGAGCATCTCATGGTTGAGAAATAAAACATTCGTATTCCTTAGTTGCGGGATAGTATTTTTTATTATCCGCATTCTTTTTCTGACGAAACTGCCGATTTTTAACGATGAATCGATTTATCTTCGATGGGGACAGGCGTTTCATGATAATCCATACCTTTGGTCGTTTCCCATATTGTTTGACGGGAAGCTTCCCGGGCTTACGATGCTTTTTGGATTTCTCCAGTGGCTTCCGATTGATCCGCTTGTTGCCGGTAGGCTTTTGAGTGTGATGTTTTCTCTCGTCACTTGGTATGTGCTCCTTTTGTTTGCCAAACCATATAGTGAAAAGATCGGAGGTGCGATTGTCCTTACTATCCTATATGCTCTTTGTCCGCTTGCATTTATTTTTGAACGTATGGCTCTTATGGAAAGTGCTGTCATCATGGTTCACATAGTGAGTGCGTTCCTTTTTTTTCGTCTTTTGGAAAAGCCAACGATCGTAAGGGGGGCACTTCTTGGGCTTCTTTTGGCATTTGGATTTTGGATAAAAACAATCGTACTTCTTACCATGCTGTGTGTGGGTGTAGGAATGATATATCACATAAAGCGTGATAAAGCAGCTTGGATGCGCTATCGTCCTGCACTTATGGCCATAGGAGGTGTTTTTTTTCTCAGCATTCTTCCTCTTTTTTCTCAACAAGCATTCTGGCATATGGGAGAAAAATCTGCATGGACTCTGACATTAAAAGATTTTCTTTCATTTCCTATCCGATATTGGTGGATGAATGTAGTGCGATTGCTTTTTTGGTCTATTGAATTTTTGACACCTCTGTATCTTATAGCAGCAATTATTGGAATTTCAATCGTACGAAAAACATCGCGTGGTATCTATATGCTTATATGGGCGGTCATTCCGCTTATTGTAGAGCTTTTTGTGGCAAAGATATTTACGACTCGCTACATGGTGTTGGTTGTTCCTTTTTGGGTACTATTTGCATTCGAAGGAATTGAGACATATTCAGGAAGATTAAAAAAAGTGATATTGGCTTTAACAATTTTTTTTTCTGGGGTAACGACACTCGTATTAGCCGGAATGCCGCTTCTTTACTATGCACTCATTCGTGCGATCCCGTATGCGCATGAAGATTTTTCTCAGTACGTTCTTTCTTTGTCTTCTGGATATGGAGTTACCAATGCTATTCATTATATAGAGAAGTATGAAAAAGAACATGGAAAAACCTTGGTTATCGTGCGGAGTGATTCGGGAAATCCTGAAGATGCTGTCTATCTTTATCTGTCACGGTATGGCATGCGGGTTGTTTTTAATGATGAATTTATAAAAAATGCAGACACATTAATACCAATGTACGCACCAAATATTCTTTTTGTTTCTCGTGGAGATCGATACGCAGAGTTTGGTAAATACATTTATGAATTAGTGAAATTCCGAAAGCCTCTCGATGATGAGTTTGTGGGAATATATCAACTCAAGCTATAATATGCACTATGCAATTACAGTATGGGTTAGTCGTCGTTGGCGGAACGTTTGACCATCTTCACAAAGGTCATGAAGCATTTTTGACGAAAGCGTTTGATGTTGCAAATCATGTCGTTCTCTGTATAACGACGGATGCATACGTCCGAAATTTTAAACGCGGACAAGAGGGTATTACCCCATTTTCTAAACGGAAGCAGGCTATAGAGCGATGGGTGTCAAAAAATGGGTATCAGGATCGTGTCCAAATACTCCCTATCGATGATCCGTATGGGCCGACATTAAAAAGAGAACAAATGATAGAGAACCCGCTCCGACTCGAATATGTCCGGATCGAGGCGAGCAAAAAGCAGAGTATTGAGTTTGACGCGATCGTCGTTTCCACTGAGACGAGGGGAGGGGCTGAGGAGATTAATAAGGTGAGGAAAGCAAATGGTCAGAAAGAGCTCATTATTATTGAGATTCCTATGACGAGAGCAGAAGATGAGGAACGAATTTCCTCGACTAGAATCAGGACCGGTGAGATAGATGAAAACGGTAATTTTTTACTCCCGAAAAGCCTCCGGTTTGAGTTGAAAAAGCCCATTGGGACGGTCTTAAACAAGATTCAAGTTCCTGCGGCAATTGAGACAGACAAAGGAACACATATTGTCACTGTCGGAGACATGACCACGGCTACGATAATGGGACTGGGTATGAGACCCGCCTTGTCCATCATCGACCTCCATGTCGAACGTCAGCCATATCTTTGGGAGAAAGAGGTGTTTGATCGTCTGCGGGAAAATGCAAGAGTGGACTATATCAAAAGTGGTCCGGGGTTAATCAGCAGTCAGGCGATGCGAGTGATACGTCACTGGTCTACTACCTTTAAAGGAACAACCCTGAAAGGTGTATATAGTAATCAATTGGATGCCGTTATTGTGGTTGATGGAGAAGAGGATCTTCTTGTGTTGCCTGTCCTTCTTTACGCGCCTCTGGGCACTGTGCTTTATTATGGTCAGCCTTCTCAAGGTGTTGTACGGGTTGTGGTTACAGAGGAAGCAAAACAGCTTGCCAAAACGCTCCTGAATAAGTTCGTGAGAGAGTGAGCCTCGTGACGCTCTAAATAAAATCAAGGCTTAGCCTTGAATCTAATAGCGTTAGGGTTGATTATTTTCAAATAGTAAACAGCTTGTTGGTATGCGCAGTATATTTCCTGAGAAAATTGTATTCGAATCAGAGAGATTATTCTCTAGGACCATTTTTTGAAGTATGATATCAGGATTTTTATTGAATTCTTTTTCACATATTCCTTGAAGGATTGTTCCTAGCGTGTCTTCTGGTTGGATACGGTAAAGAATATATGATGAAATGGGGAAAGGATGTTCTTTTGAGAGTTCTGATATTTTTGATTGGATGCCATATTCCGATTCTGCACTTTTGGTATCCATAGGTTTGCATCCTGCGATAGAGAGCGCTCCCATAAGTACCAGTGTCATCCCGGTTTGCATTTTTGTGTGGATATTGGGTGAGAGTGTCTCATGCGCGTTCATACCACAGATAGTACCATAATGATGGAAAAAAGAGAAAGATGTATTTGTGGTATAGTAAAAATATGGCCAAATATGTCCCGGATATCAAAACTCAGCGTTGGGTGATTATCGCAGCTACGCGCACGAAACGGCCGAGTGATGAACAAAAGACAAAAGACAATGAGCAGAAAGCAGAAAGCAATAATCAAAAAATAGCCATACCTGCCGGCAAGCAGGAAAGCGGACATGCGTGTCCGTTTTGTTCGGGCAACGAATCCATGACCCCGCCTGAAGTGTATAGAATTGGCAGTGGCGGCCCCAATGAGACCGGGTGGGACGTGCGGGTGGTTCCCAATCTCTATCCGATTACCGACATCCACGAAGTCATCATCCATAGTCCAAGTGACACAGATGATATAGAGGAAATGTCCCTTGATCAGGTGACGAAAATCTTTACCACATATCGTGATCGGTACCGCGCCAATCAAGACTCAGGACAAGTGATGATATTTTGTAATCATGGATTAGGAGCCGGCGCATCGCTCAAGCACCCGCACAGCCAGCTCGTTGTAGTGCCTAATCAGATCAATTTGGACGCAGTAGAGATGGAGCCTATGAATAACATTATTGAAGAGCATGTCAATTTTATCTCGTACTGCCCGGATTTTTCCCAATGGCCGTTTGAAGTGTGGATCGCACCGAAAGTGAAAGGTAAACGGTTTGGGGAGGTAACGGATGAAGAGTTGCCGGATTTAGCAGGCGTAGTACAAGACGCCTTGAAAAAAATTAATACTGCCTTGTCTGATCCTATGAACGCAGCGTTTAACCGGGAAGAACATTTTATCTACAACTACTATATCTATCACGGGAAAAACTGGTTTCTCAGGATCATCCCCAGGTCTATTCACCGTGCCGGATTTGAGCTTGGGACCGGACTATCGGTCAATATCATGGATCCCACTATGGCTGCAGAATGGTTAAAAAGAGGGAAATTAGCGTAAACAATTATTTATTTGTGATTAATCTCCAAACCGACTTCAGGAAAGATGGTTCTCGTTTCAGGATCAAGATCCGTTACAAATAGTTCACCATGAAATAATGATAATGTATCGTTTGTGTGTACCGCTTTCAGGTTTATAGCTTCGCCTTTTGACGTATAATGAGTAAATTCTGCTGTTGAAGGATATTTGCTCTCCGGAATATTTGTATTTATGATTTTTCCATTTACTCGTTTATCTTCATTTAAATAAGAAATGATAGCTTTTGACATAGATACCTCCTTGCATAGTGTGCATTATACATCACCTTTTGCTGT